>Ga0105045_10003519_pt1 | contig 13442 bp, 13 predicted proteins | sample MAT02_FD_78089 | JGI IMG/M metagenome (GOLD analysis project Ga0105045, IMG submission 78089) | Freshwater microbial communities from Lake Fryxell liftoff mats and glacier meltwater in Antarctica - MAT-02 (megahit assembly) | ecosystem: Environmental > Aquatic > Freshwater > Ice > Liftoff...
AATCATTCGACCGAAAATTGCTGTTTTTGGAGTGAATCCACATGCTGGAGAAAACGGAAAAATGGGCACGGAAGAAATAGATACAATTACGCCAGCGATTAACTTAGCGAAGGATAAAAACATACTTTGCTTTGGTCCTTTTCCTGCTGATGGATTTTTCGGTTCGGATGCCAGAAAGAATTATGATGGAGTTTTAGCAATGTATCACGACCAAGGTTTAACAGCATTTAAAGCATTGGCATTTGACGATGGAGTGAATTTTACAGCTGGTTTGCCAATCGTGAGAACCTCGCCAGATCATGGAACAGCTTATGATATCGTTGGGAAAAACATTGCTTCACCGCAATCATTTCTTAGTGCGATGTATTTAGCAATGGATATTCACGCCAGTAACCAACGTTTTAAAGAAATCTTCGCAAATCCTCTGCCAATTTCAAAAGAGGATCCAAAGAAATCGAAAAGACCATTTGATGATTAAGATTTGCACTGAATTTAGAGTTGAATTTCAAACTGACTAAAAATTACAAGAAATTCACAATAATAGTAACAACCATAAGTTAAAATTATTACCTTTGCCCTCCAATTTTTATGTGATGACCAAATCGTCGAGAGATTATGTGATACCGTTTATCGGGCTAAAGCAAGGAACTCATACATTTGAATATCACGTGAAAGATGCGTTCTTTGAAGGTTTAGAATATTCAATCATTCACAGTGGTGATGTGCATATTGATTTAGTTTTGGATAAAAAAGAAACTATGATGATCGGCAATTTTTCTGTACAAGGAAAAGTGAACACCGCTTGTGATCGATGTGCAGAGCCCGTAAATGTGCCGGTAAGAGGAACTTTCCAACTTGTTTATAAGTTTGGAACAGAGCCTTCGGATGATGAAACGTTGGTGATTATTCACCCAGATAGTTACGAAATTGATGTTAAAAACGACATTTACGAACTTCTAACGGTTTCAATGCCTTTGCGGTGTGTGCATGATGAAGGCGAATGTGATCCAGACATGGTTGACGCGTTGAATGAATATTTATTAAACCCAGAATACGAAGACGATGAGGAATCGGACGAAGATGAAGATGATTCGGACGATGATTTTGAAGACGAAAGCGACGAAGACGAAAGCGACGAAGACGAAGATAATAATGACGATGATAACGATGACATTGATCCGCGCTGGTCGATTTTAAAAGATTTGAATTAAGAATATATAATATAATAGTAAAATGGCACATCCTAAACGCAAGATCTCGAGAACAAGAAGAGATAAGAGAAGAACCCATAAAAACGCAGTAGCGAAAAACATCGCAACATGCCCAACGACGGGTCAGCCACATTTGTTCCACCACGCTTTTTGGCATGAAGGAAAACTTTATTACAAAGGGAAAGTAGTAGCTGAAAAAGAAGTAGCAGTATAATTGGCTGCTGAGCCCCTTCAAGTATGAAGATTGGGATAGATATTTTAGGTGGCGATTTTGCTCCGGACGCGAATGTTTCTGGTGCGATACTAGCTAAGAACGAACTTCCATCAGATGCAACAATCGTATTATTTGGCGACAAAGATTTAATTCTTGGTCGCCTTTTGGCGTTGGGCGGAAATCTGGAAAATTTCGAAATTGTGCATGCACCTGAAGTTATAACAATGCATGATCATCCGACGCGGGCTCTACCACAAAAACCAAACAGTTCCATTGCTATTGGCTTTGATTACTTAGCGAGCGGTCAAATTGATGCCTTTGCAAGCACAGGTAACACAGGCGCAATGCTTGTTGGAGCGATTTATAAAATAAATGCAATTTCTGGGGTTATTCGCCCATGCATTACCTCTATTTTGCCATGTATTAACAACACTCAATCTATTATTTTAGATGTTGGTGCTAATGCAGATTGTAAATCAGATGTTTTGTATCAATTTGCAATTTTGGGATCACTTTACTCTCAAAATGTTTATGGAGTTGAAAAACCAAGAGTCGCCTTACTTAGTATAGGTGAGGAAGAATCAAAAGGTAATTTAGTGACCGTTGCAACGCACAAACTATTGGCTCAATCCGATGATGTTAATTTTGTTGGAAATGTAGAAGGTCGTGATCTTTTTACTGGAAAAGCAGATGTTATTGTTTGTGATGGTTACACAGGAAACATCGTCCTAAAACAAGCGGAAGGAATGTATTCCTTGATAAAAAAGCGTGGTTTGAATGATGAATACTTTGATCGTTTTAATTATGAAAACTACGGAGGCACTCCCGTTTTAGGAGTTAAAGGCAATGTGATTATTGGACATGGAATTTCGAATGACATAGCTGTGAAAAATATGATTAAACATTCGTATGAAGTAGCAAAATCTGGATTATCTTTGAAGATTAATAAAGCATTTAATTGATTATGGGAAACATAACAGCAGCCATCACTGGTGTTGAGGGATACGTTCCAGACGAAGTGGTGACAAACGATGATTTAGCGAAATTTGTTGATACAAACGATGAGTGGATTACATCAAGAACAGGAATCAGGGAACGCAGAATTTTACGTGAAGGTGGTTCTTCTGATATCGCAGCAGCAGCAGTTGATAAATTATTGAAGAAAAAAGGGATTGATCCTTTGGATATTGAACTCGTAATTGTAGCTACTGTCACGCCAGATTATCCATTTCCAAGCACTGCAAACGTAGTCTGTGATAAAATTGGGATGACAAATGCTTGGGGTTATGATTTAATTGCCGCTTGTTCAGGTTTTCTTTATGCTTTATCCACCGGAGCACAATTCATTGAAACTGGTAAATACAAAAAAGTAATTGTAATTGGTGTCGATAAAATGTCGGCAATTATAGATTATCAAGATCGAGCAACTTGCGTTATTTTTGGTGATGGTGGCGGTGCGGTGTTGCTTGAGCCAAATACAGAAGGAAACGGCGTTATTGATTCAATTTTGAGATCCGACGGTGCTGGAAGAAATTATTTATTGCAACCTGGCGGAGGATCTTTGAATCCAGCTTCGGTTGAAACGGTTGAAAAAAGAATGCACTACGTAAAGCAGGAAGGGAAACAAGTTTTCAAATTTGCGGTTACAAACATGGCTGAAGTTTCTGCTGAAATAATGGACAAAAATAACCTTACCAGTGAAGATGTTGATTGGTTAGTTCCTCATCAAGCGAATCTTAGAATTATTGATGCTACTGCTAACAGAATGGGATTGCCCAAAGAAAAAGTAATGGTTAATATTCAGAAGTATGGAAACACGACAGCTGGAACATTGCCATTGTGCTTGTGGGATTACGAAAAACAATTAAAAAAAGGAGACACATTGATTTTGTCTGCTTTCGGAGGTGGATTTACTTGGGGAGCCATTTATCTAAAATGGGCTTACAATTCATAATATTTAGTACTTTTAAAAAATAAAATTGCATTACAATGAATATTAAAGAAATACAAGATTTAATCAGATTTGTTGCTAAATCTGGTGTAAATGAGGTTGAAATCGAGCAAAAAGACTTCAAATTAACGATAAAAACAGAAAGTTCGCTTGACTCTAAACAGCAAATTTATGTGCAAGCTCCAGCAGCTATGCCAGTTGCTCTTCCAGTGGCAGCACCAGTAGCGTTAGCAGCACCAGCACCAGCGGCTCCAGTCGCAACGGCTGTGGCTGAGTCAAACTTAATTACAGTTAAATCACCGATGATTGGAACTTTCTACCGCGCTTCTGGTCCAGACAAAGATCCATTTATTTCTGTTGGTCAATCTATTTCTGTTGGTGATACTTTATGTGTTATTGAAGCAATGAAATTATTTAATGAAATTGAATCAGAAATTAGCGGTAAAATCGTAAAAGTATTGGTTGATGATTCATCTCCAGTTGAATACGATCAACCATTATTCTTGGTAGAGCCAGCATAATCGAATCATTTTGTATGTGATTTTGCATGTGGATTTTACATGTCATTACTAATCATTCTTAAAAAAGTAGGTTATGTTTAAAAAGATATTAATCGCCAACAGAGGAGAAATTGCACTTCGTGTAATTCGAACGTGTAAGGAAATGGGAATTAAAACGGTTGCCGTTTATTCTACAGCAGATAAAGATAGTTTACCTGTGCGTTTTGCTGATGAAGCAGTGTGTATTGGTCCGCCAATAAGTTCAAAATCTTATTTGAGCATCCCAAATATTATTGCTGCGGCTGAGATAACGAATGCCGATGCAATTCATCCAGGATATGGATTTCTTTCTGAAAATGAAAAATTTTCAAAGGTTTGTCAAGAGCATGGTATCAAATTTATTGGTGCAACTCCTGAACAAATTGCCGGGATGGGAGACAAAGCAAATGCAAAAGCTACAATGATAAAAGCAGGCGTTCCCTGTATTCCAGGTTCTGCAGGATTGTTGAAGGATGTTGCCGATGCAAAAGCAACCGCAAAAAAAATAAAATATCCCGTAATCATGAAGGCAACTGCTGGAGGTGGTGGAAAAGGGATGCGAATCGTTTGGAAGGAAGAAGATATTGAAGCCGCTTGGGATTCAGCGCGTCAAGAATCTGCGGCAGCTTTCGGAAACGACGGTTTGTACATGGAGAAATACATTGAAGAACCACGCCATATTGAAATTCAAATTGCTGGAGATCAATTCGGAACGGTTTGTCATTTATCTGAAAGAGATTGTTCTATTCAACGTCGTCATCAAAAATTGGTTGAGGAAACTCCATCACCATTTATGACCGAAGAGTTACGCGAGAAAATGGGTGAAGCGGCAATTAAAGCTGCAAAAGCTGTTAATTATGAAGGTGTAGGAACAGTTGAGTTTTTGGTTGACAAACACCGTGATTTTTACTTCATGGAAATGAATACACGTATTCAAGTGGAACATACAATTACGGAAGAGGTTATAAATTATGATTTAATCAAGGAGCAAATTAAAATTGCTGCGGGAGAAAAAATTTCTGGAAAGAATCATTATCCAATGCGTCACGCCATTCAATGTAGAATAAATGCAGAGGATCCAAGTCATGACTTTAGACCTTCGCCAGGAAAAATCACCACTTATCATTCACCAGGAGGGCATGGAGTTCGAATTGATACGCATGTTTATTCTGGATATACAATTCCGCCGAATTATGATTCAATGATTTCAAAATTGATTGTTGTAGCTCAAACACGTGATGAAGCTATTCTGAAAATGAAACGTGCTTTGGATGAATATATCATTGAAGGAATTAAAACAACGATTCCTTTCCATCAAAAGTTAATGGATGATCCGAAATTTCAAGAAGGTGATTTTACGACGAAGTTTATGGAAACGTTTGAATATTAGAAAAGAAATAAAAGATAGAAAAGAGGTTGAAAGACCTCTTTTTTTGTGCGCAGAATTTGGGGAAGAAATTAAAGTATAGATCGAGTTTGTAAATCTCGGAGGGCTAATAATCTTGAAAAAATTAACAAATTAGTAAATTAGTAAATTAACAAATTAACAAATTAGTAAAATTACTTACGCGTTGACAATATTGTCTACTGGTAAGTAATATTGATCAGCGATAACTAATTGATATTTAATAAAATAACGAGAAGTATGGGGTTTTGCAACGGTCTTAATTAAACCTAATCGCTTTCGCTGGGCTAATCCTAGTAATCACAATACTCGGAATTATCAATGCTAAAACACACACGATTAATGTTCCTAAGTTCAATAATAACCAACTCCAAAAATTCAATTCAATCGGCACAGCACTCAAATAATACACTTCTGGATTAAGCGGAATAATCCCGAAATAGTATTGAAGAATGCAAAATCCGACACCAATCACATTTCCTATGAGCATTCCTCTCAAAATTAAAAAGGAAGCTTGAGCCAAGAATATTTTTCGAATTGTCCAATTGTTTGCACCCAAAGATTTTAAGACACCAATAAAATTTGTACGAATCAAAATCAAAACTAAAAGGGCGGAACCCATATTAATAATTCCAATCAAAATCATTAAAATGAGAATGATTAAGACGTTTAAATCAAGAAAACTCAGCCAAATAAAAATGTCACTTTCGTTGTCAGTTATGGATGTTACTTTTAACATTTTACTATCGGCTGTTGGTATAAAAGATACTTTTTTCTTTACATCCTTCGCTATGGCTCCTAGTTGTTCCCAATCTTTAATCGTTATTTCAAATCCACCAACATAATTCTGAAAACTTCCCTTTCCATTCGTATGTTCAAAAAAGACTTCTTTTTCACTTGCTTTGATTGAATAACGAAGTCCAGTATTGTCGGAATAATTGCGGATTATTTCTCCAAATTCATTGGTTTTGAAATCATTTGTTGATTTAACTTTTCCTTTCACACGTATCTTTAAATACGAAGTGTCTGCAACCGATGTCTTCTCGCCTTGTCCATCCATGCGACTGAAATAGTCTGAAAAAATGATTTTGTAGGTAGTATCCTTGAAAGCATTGTAGGCCTTCGCGCCATATTGATCATAACCTTGCCCCCAATCGTAGCGAAAACGTCCTTGTCCGCCAGTTGCAACACCTCTAACGATGAATTCATTTTCATAGCCATCATTCTTTAACAATGTGTCGGCAATTTCAATGGATGAAGTAATTCCCCAATCATTTAATTCCTGCACGATGCGCAAATCGCCAATCGTAATTTTTTTATCATGTTCTTCTAATCCAGTTTCATAAATTCCTTTGATGGTGAAAAGCCGCATCAAGGGCGTTGCTCGCACAAAGTAAGCACGAACGGTATCGCCAATTTTGAAATTTAAATCAATAGCTAATTTTTTTGAAATCAATAATTCAGTGCTTGGTTCTTTGGTGTTAAACTTTGGAATTGAGCCAACAACAAGGTTTTCTTTGAAAAATTGCATATCAAAAGTTTCATCCACTCCCTTGATTAATCCACTTTGAATATTTTGATTTGAAAATGTTGAATCTTTACCATTTGCCAGGCCAATAGTCGTTTCTTGCTTGCTCGATTGAAATAAAACGGGTTTGTATCCGACAGGAAATACGCCCTTAATTCTAGGATCTTTTCTCAATCCTGATAAAAAGGTCTGGTTTTTGTTTATAGCTTCTGACTCGTAAACACTACCTTCAGAGGCAGACATGATAAAGAGGTGAGAACCGAAACCAGTTACTTTGGCGCGCACTTCATTCTGAAAACCAGTAACGACGGCAATTGTAATTAAGTTAACAACAACAGCTAGTGCAATACTAATAACAGAGATACGAACAATGGCTCTAGAAACTTTCTTACCTTGTACCTCGCTTTTAAGAATTCTTTTTGATATGAAATATTCGACTGACAATACATTTTTTTTGACACCGCTAAAGTACACAAAGGATTTGGCCTTGAAAAACCTTTTTTCAATTTTGATTTTCTTCGGAATGGGCTTGAGTTGTGTTGCATGTGCACCAAAAACTTCGGATTCAAATTTAGTTCAGTTGTCCAAGGATGCAAAGGAAATTAGAAATTCTATTGCGAAGTCAGATGAAAAGATTCTTGCAGGTGCAGATCAAACCGAGCTTTATATTTCAAAATTAGTTGGGAAAAAAGTAGTTGTTGTTGGCAATCAAACTTCCGTAATCGGTCAGTCGCATTTGGTGGATTCATTACAAAAATTGGGAATCAATATCGTGAAAGCATTTTCACCTGAACATGGATTTCGTGGCGTTGCTGATGCTGGTGAAAAAGTAAATAGTTCTGTCGATAGTAAAACAGGAATTCCGATTGTTTCTTTGTATGGAAGCAATAAGAAACCAACGCAAGAACAATTGAAAGGTGTTGAAATAATCGTTTTCGATGTTCAAGATGTTGGTGTTAGATTTTATACTTACATTTCAACATTGCATTACGTAATGGAAGCTGCGGCCGAAGCAAAAATACCAGTAATCATTCTAGACAGACCAAATCCAAACGGTCATTATGTTGATGGACCAGTTTTGGAATCTGCCTATAAATCGTTTATTGGAATGCATAAAGTTCCAGTAGTTTACGGAATGACGATTGGTGAATATGGACAAATGATTAATGGCGAAGGTTGGTTAAGTGGAAGTTTGGTGTGCGATTTATCGGTTATTCCATTGAAAAACTACACGCATCAATCTTCTTATTCCCTGTCGATTGCGCCATCCCCAAATCTAAAAACGGACGAAGCTATAAATCTCTATCCAAGTTTATGTTTGTTTGAAGGAACTGTTGTAAGCGTTGGTCGCGGAACAGAAACTCCTTTCGAAATTTATGGTCATCCAGATTTCCCAAAAACGGATTTTTCCTTCACACCAAAACCAATGGAAGGCGCAAAATCGCCCTTGCTGATGAATAAATTGTGTAATGGTTATAACCTGCATCAATCAAAAAATCTAGCGTCTTTTAATTTAGAACACATCATCCAAGCCAACAAATTGCTAGGTTCAGAAAAACTATTTAGCAATAGTAAATTTTTTAATCTTTTAGCTGGAAATAGTGTGCTGATTGAGCAGATTAAGAAAAAAGTTCCGGAAAGCGAAATAAGAAAATCTTGGGAAAAAGGATTAGCGGAGTTTGAGCTGGTGAGAGAGAAGTATTTGATTTATGAGTAGGAGTAATCAAGACGATGGTAGAATTGTAAAAGCGATTTTAATGTTTGGAATTGATGGTAAGTAACTTTTTTCATTGAACCAATCATCATCTCGAAATGAAATATCTACTACTTTTGAGTATTGCTTTTCTGACGTGCATTGCGCGTTCTTGGGTTCAATAATCGTTGCTGTTACTTGCTTCAACCACAGAAAAAATGACAATCATGAACAAATATTTATTTTTCGGGATCTTATTCGCTTTTTTCTCTTGTAATGTCGAATAAATAATTTAAATTATTTTTAGTTCAGATGAGAAAGAAAATCAATTCATAGCCTTAGTTAAAGATTTATTTTATTTTGAGGTTTGAGCTAAAAAGAATCGAATTGTTTGCGGCGGCATGTGGCTCAATTGGTCTTGTAGAAAAAGTTGGATAAAAGCTTTGCTCGAATAGCCTCTTACAATTAGGAAATGGGCATATTTGCCTAAAACTATCCCGTATAAGTTTGCGGCTATAAAGCAAAAGACTAATCCAATCAAAACAGGACTCTTCCGAGTCCCTTTTTTGATTGTGAAAACTTAATTTCAATGATTAAATGTCTTTTATCCAATGTCTAAATCAAATATCCAAATTCCTACTCGAATCTTTCAAATCATCTTGACTTTTAATCACAGCTTCTTTCATTTCAAGCATATACGCATCTAATTGAGCTAAAATTTGGTCGTTACTTGCGCCCAAAATTTTCACCGCCAAAATCCCAGCGTTTTTTGCTGCGTTAAGTGCAACAGTGGCAACCGGAATTCCATTTGGCATTTGCAGAATAGACAAAATACTATCCCATCCATCAATGGATGCTGCAGATTTAATTGGAACACCAATCACCGGCAAAGATGTCAATGCTGCTGTCATTCCTGGTAAATGCGCTGCGCCACCTGCTCCTGCAATAATTACGTTTACACCACGCTTGTGTGCGTTTTTCGCATATTCGTACATCAAATCTGGCGTACGGTGCGCAGAGATAATATTCATTTCATAAGCGATATCAAACTCTTTTAAAATTGTTGCTGCTTCCTGCATAATCGGTAAATCCGAAATGCTACCCATGATAATTCCTATTTTTGCCATCCTTTAAATTTTTCGTGTTGCGGAACTTCTTTTAATTCCGTATGTCCGGCTAAGTTACCAATTCCCCACGAATCTAGCTCTTCTGGCAACCATAATTCTGGGAAAAAAATGCGTTTTTGATATTGGGGCAACATGTATTTTTTCCAATCACTACCGCCTGTGGCTTCGCCAGAACCTTGTCCGCTCTCAATATAATGTCTGGCAGCATCAAAATGATTCATAACCCAAGAAACGTTGATTGTATGGTCATAATGACGCATAGCATTCATCAATTCCAGATTTTCTTGATCTTCAATTGGTAGTGATTTATAAACTTCCCAAATATTTTTAGTGTTGTATTCTTTCATAAAATCGATGATCTCAACTTTGTACTTTTTCTCAAAATTATGAAGTAAAGCAGATTTTTCACCTGTTGCACGATCAAATCCTGCTGCTTGCCAATACATGTTGTCGAATGCGAAATCATAAGTCGTGTTGCGGTCTATTGTTTTACGGAATCTAAAATCAATTAAATTCAATAAATCTGTTGATGCAATTTCAATTTTTCGGTATTGTAAACTTTGAAACCCACTTGCTGGGGTCAGCGTGTCTCGGTATTTCATGTATTGTTCAACTTCCATTCCGTCACGCATAATTGTAAACGAGCTAGAAAGCATATCGAAATAGCGACTTACTCTACCCAAATGCATAGAAAATTTCATAGTTGAAATGTTTTCAGAATGTGAAATTTGGTCTATTTCCCACAGAATCATTTTGAATAATAATTCGTTGATTTGGTGATACATGATAAAGACCATTTCATCAGGTAAAGTTGTTCGTTGCGTTTGTAAGCCCAATAAAGCATCAACTTGAATATAATCCCAGTACGTGATTGGTGTTGCATGTAATAATCCAGATAAATGAACATCCGGATTTTGACCCATTGCCTTATATTTTTCGTCTATGGCTTTTAGTAATTCTTCGCGAGATTGCATGTGTTGTTGTTTTTAGTTTTACAGCACAAAGTTAGCGTTTTTGCCAGTTTTAAGGCCGAAAACAAACCCTTTTACAATCCAAGTACTGTTTTCAAATTAGCATAAGAATTTCGGCTGATTGGAATGCGCGCTCCTTGCGTTAAAATGGCGATATAGCTGTTCTTTTCGAAGGATTCAATCTTGGATAATCGATCAATATTGATGATAAATGAACGATGAATGCGCACGAATTGTTCAGAATTTAACACATTTTCAAAATAATTCATCGTTTGATTTTTCAAATGATATTTTCCGTGGGTATGAATTTTCACGTAATCATCATAGGCTTCCAAATAATCTACTTCTGAAACGGGAATGATTTTTATCTCAGAACCGTCTTTTACCACAATCCGATTCAGTTCATTTTCATTGCGAGTTGGACTATCGAGTAACTTATCCAAGCTCGATTGTTTGGCTTCTGTGTTTTGAAATTTTGAAATCGCTTGATCAAAACGATCTTGAGAAAATGGTTTCAATAAATAATCAACTGCGTTCAAGTCAAATGCTTTAATTGCAAATTCATCGAAGCCAGTTGTGAAAATTACAAAAGGTGGATCAGTAATAATTTCAAGCAGCTCGAAACCTGAAATTTTTGGCAATTGAATGTCTAAAAATATCAAATCGGGTTGTATTTCTTGAATCATTTTTAGTCCTTCAAATCCATCGCCACATTCAGCAAGCAGTTCGAATCCTTCATTTTTACTCAAATATTCCTTGACAATTCTTCTAGCCAAAGGTTCATCGTCGATAATAACTACTTTTTTCATGTTTGTGGAATTGTTAATTGAAAAGTATATTGATTTTCGCCTTTTTCATTTTTACTAATTTCAATGTCTATCAAATCATTTCGTTGGAAGAAAAGATACATCTTTTTCCGGATCGAATCGATTCCGTATCCTTTTCCTTTTGACGCCAAGGCAGCATCTTTGTCAAATGGATTTACTGCTTCAATACGAATTGCTCCGTCAAGTTGTGTAATGTTCAGCTTGATTTTCACTTTTCCAGTCATTCCGTATAATCCAAATTTGATTGCGTTTTCCATAATCGGCTGGAGAATAAGAATTGGAACTTGTGCGTCTTCCATTCCTTTAATCTCTGAAGTTTCAATCGTTAATCGATCTTCAAAACGAACTTTTTCAATTGATAAATAGAGATTTAGAAAATGAATTTCTTCTTTGAGCGAATGAAATTTTTCATCATCACGAATGACATTCGCCCGAAGAAAATCCGAGAGCAAATGAATCATTTCACGTGCTTTCTCGGGGTCACAAGTTGTTAATGCGCTGATTGAATTCAAACTATTAAATATAAAATGTGGTCGAAACTGTTCTTGAATATTTGACAACTCAGCGCGCAATAAGTCTCGTTCTTTTTTTAAGAGTTGTTCGAGGGTTTTTTCTTGAACTTGAATGTGTTTGTCAATCCAAAATTGATTGGCGGCAAGCAACAATAAGAGAAAGAAAACGAAGAAGGCAAACGGGAAAATTTCATTCAGATGATGCGTAGATGGGGCAATATCACCAAAAATAAGTTTATTAACTATATGCGCAATCCAAACACCTAAAAAGCTAAAAAGCGTAATGATTCCAATATGTACAGAACTAATAGCCGATTTAGAATGATAGAATAAATGAATGCGACTTAAAATGAACGTGAAAAATGTGACCGTTAATAAGTTAGATACAACATACGTCATTGCAATCTTTTGTGAAATACCGAGGTGCATCATCCAGAAACCCAATGAAACAGCAAGCGCAAGATAAAGTACCAGAATATAGCTAAGTCGATATTTCGTTATAAATCTCATTTACTCTCTAGCTGTAACTTTTAATGTCTATTCCACCAAATGCACATGAACCTTTTAAGTACAATGTTTTTTCATTTTCTTTCCAACCTTCACTATTCACCGAACGATTGTCTTCTACTCCTCCAAAAAAGGACGATAAATCTGAAACAACTTTCCAATTCGACGGGACGATTAATTCCACCCCGCCAAACATCGCATTGACTTGAATTGATGCTTCTTTTTCAATATTTGCTTGTGTCAAATTTATTACCTGTCCGCTAAACATACTGGTAATTTTTGCACCTTTGAAATTTTTGGACATCACGATTTTTTCTACTCCTCCAAACATAGAGGTTGATTCAAAATAATCATCACCCGTTGAGTCTTCGTTTACGAATTGATCAAAGGATTGATTCGCCTTTTTTTTTTGACTAGAGAACGCTTTAGTAAAAAATGAAATCCCGATGATAATTAAAACAGCAGGTAAAATAAACGCTGTGTTTACAACATTCGGCATCAAATCATTGAACAAAAGAATTGCTCCAATTGCTGTGATTACCCAAGCAAAATTCTTTTTAAAACGATGTTTGATTAAGGATACAATTCCGATTCCTAAAAGAATTGTTCCCCCGCTCACCAACCAATCTGCTACAAAAACTCCTGATCGTTCAAGTAATATCGCTAAACCAAAGAAGATGACTACAATTCCACCTGCAATCCTTCCACGGAATTGTTCTTGTTGATGTTCTTCCGATGACATGTGTGCCATTTTGCGTTCCCATTTTCTATTTCCCATGACTATTAATTTTTTAATGTTGAAACAAATCTAGGTATGATAAAATGGCTACACCATAACTATTCGGTGATTGGTGGCTATTATTCGGTGAGTTGTAGAATACGCATGTTTATTTCAAAATTTTACCTTGCTAGAAAAAATTAAAAGTAAGTATTGACGGCAAATTCGAATTGATTTTA
>Ga0105045_10003520_pt1 | contig 13439 bp, 10 predicted proteins | sample MAT02_FD_78089 | JGI IMG/M metagenome (GOLD analysis project Ga0105045, IMG submission 78089) | Freshwater microbial communities from Lake Fryxell liftoff mats and glacier meltwater in Antarctica - MAT-02 (megahit assembly) | ecosystem: Environmental > Aquatic > Freshwater > Ice > Liftoff...
CGACGACGACCTCGAAGTCGCCGACCTCGCACGCACCAACGGTCGCCGATGCTTCCATCGGCTCACCAACACCGACCTCGGCGTCTGAACTCAGTCGCGTCGCCAGCGGGCGAGGTAGCCGAGGACGACCCCGACAGCCGCTGAGGCGACGATCACGACCCACAGCGAGGTGTCGACGTCGCCGAAGAGCCAGTCGACGGTGACGTCCTGAGTGTTCGCGAGGGCGAGTGCCACCACGACTGCAGCGATGACGACCCACAGGACGATCCTGATCGTCTGGCGGGCTCTGATGGACTGTTCGTTGGAGTCGTCTGCCATGGCACCGATGTACCCAGCGATCCAGCGAACCAAGCAAACGATGGGTCGTGCTGTCGAACGTCAGCGGGCAGATGAGAAGTCGATGTCGGCGGTCGGCATGACGGAACCCGAGCGGCCAGGTGCGTTCGAGAAGCTCCAGTAGAGGTTGGTGTAGGCGATTGCCTGATCCGCGCTGATCGGCGAGCCCCACTGGCGCATGTCCTCGGTGGTGTGTGCATCGGCGACCACACCGCGCTGCATGTCGATCACGATCAGCGCCGCGTTCGGTCGGTTCGGGATCGATGTCACGAGCCGACGCTACTCGTCGCTCGTTGGGGTGTCGTTAACGAACGTGTCACCAGGGGCCAAAATCTGCTTCTGCGTGTCGTGTTGAGAATTTTGTAACGCGCCACGGCGGTCCGGACACCCTTCTCTAGGCGGCGAGGCGTGTCGGCGCGCAATGGGCGTGTCGATGTTGGTGTTGCGTGGCCTGGAGAGGTTCGGCAACGGTGATGCGAGAAGTGATCGATCCGCTTGATCTGATCAAGGACTGGACGGTGCGCGCCGACGACGTCGAGTTTGTGTCGGGTTCGCACGAGCGTCGTCGGCTGGGTTTGTTGTTGTTGCTCAAGTTCTTCGAGATTCACGCACGTTTCCCGGCGGACCTCGAGGAGGTGCCAGGTGGTGTCGTTGATTTCGTGGCGCGCCAGGCGGCGCTTGACTTGGAGTCGTTGGAGAGCTACGAGTGGGAGGGCCGCACGATCAAGCGTGACCGTGCTCAGGTCCGCACCTTTCTGGGGTTTCGTGAGTGCACGGTTGCTGAGGCCGACTCGTTGGTCGAGTGGTTGGTCGACAACGTCGCCGCTTCGCAGCGATCGTTCGACCGGGTGCGGGCTGTGTTGGTTGGTCGGTGCCGCTCGGAGCGGATCGAGTTGCCGGCTTCGGGTCGACTCGATCGGATGGTGCGGTCGGCGCTGAGCCAGGCCGAAGACGCTGCGATCGCAACGGTGGCGAATCTGGTTCCTGGCGATGTTGCCGAACGGTTGTATGCGCTCGTTGATGACGACATCGAGGATTCGAGTGGCGAGTTGTCGACGTTGGGCTGGCTGAAATCGACGCCGGGCAACGTGAGTTTGGAAACCATGCTGGTCGAGATCGACAAGCTTCGCCGCGTCCGTGAGATCGGCCTACCGGCTGGTGTTCTGGATTCGGTGCCACCGGCTCTGCTGGTGGAGTGGCGGCGAACTGTCGGGGTCGAATCCCCATCGCACCTTCGTCGTCGATCAGCCGAGTCCCGACTGGCGCTGTTGGCGACGTTGCTGCAGGCCCGTGAGCGAGAGTTGACCGACACGCTCGTCGATCTGTTCATCGCGACGGTGCACCGGATCAATGCACGCGCGGACCGCAAGGTGACCAAGGAGTTGGTCGAGGCGTTCAAACGGGTGACCGGCAAGGAGAATCTGCTGTTCGCCATAGCGACCGCTGCGGTTGATGCTCCTGATGAGCCGGTGCGCGATGTGATCTTCCCGGCGGTGAAGGGCGGCGAGGTGACGCTGCGCGAGTTGGTGTACGAGTTCAAGTCGAAGGGCCCGGTGTACGCCCAGACGGTGCGTGCGACGTTGCGGGCGTCGTACACGAACCACTACCGCACAGGTCTGATTGCGTTGCTGGACGTGTTGGAGTTCGACAGCAACAACTCGACGCACCGCCCGGTCATCGACGCGCTTGAGTTGGTGAAGACGTTCAAGGACAGCCGGGTCCGGTTCTTCCCCGACGACGCTGAGGTCCCAATTCACCGGGGGATTGTCGGAAACTGGGCGTCGCTGGTGTTCAACAACGACCTACCTCAGCGGCGGGTGGTGCGCACCGTGTACGAGATCTGCACGTTCCAAGCGTTGCGCGAGCGGTTGCGCTGCAAAGAGGTCTGGGTGCATGGAGCGGATCGGTGGCGCAATCCCGACAACGATCTCCCAGCCGACTTCGACGACCGCCGAGTCGAGCACTACACCATCCTGCGCCAACCGTTGGACGCAACCGAGTTCGTCGACACTCTGAAAGCTGAGATGGACGCCGCTCTGTCGACGTTGAACGACGACATCGACGGCTGCGACTGGGTCGCCATTGCGGATCGTGGCAAGCAGGGCCCGATCAAGCTGAGCCCGCTCGACGCGGTCACCGAACCATCGAGTCTGCGGTCACTCAAAGCCGACGTCAGGCGTCGGTGGGGCACGATCCCGATGATCGACATGCTCAAAGAAGCCGTGCTGCGATCGGGTTGTCTCGACAACGTCACCTCGACCGCGACACGTGACGGGATCTCACCGGACACGCTCGTCGAACGGTTGCTGTTGGTGATCTACGCCTACGGCACAAACACCGGTATCGCAGCGATCGCTGGCGGTGAGCACGGCCACAGCGACAACGACTTGCGCTACGTCCGGCGCCGCTATCTGACCAACGACGTCGCCCAAGCAATCGCCGTCGAGATCGCGAACGCAACGTTCGCTTCCCGTGACCCGGAGGTGTGGGGTGTGGGATCGTCGGTCGTGGCGTCGGACTCCACGCACTTCCGGGCGTACGACCAGAACATCTTCACCGAGTGGCACGCCCGCTACGGAGGCCGCGGTGTCCTCATCTACTGGCACGTCGAACGCAAGTCGATGGCCATCCACTCCCAGCTGATCTCCTGCTCCGCATCTGAGGTCGCCGCAATGATCGAGGGCGCAATCCGCCACAGCACCGACATGGCCGTCGAAGGCAACTACGTCGACTCCCACGGCCAGACCGAGATCGGGTTCGGCATCACCCGCCTGCTCGGGTTCGATCTGTTGCCCAGGATCAAGCGAATCAACCACGTCAAGCTGTATCGGCCCGGCCCGAAACAACCGGGCGACTACCCGAACATTGCTGATGCGATGAGCCGGCCGATCCAGTGGGGTCAGATCGCTGAGCAGTACGACCAGATGATCCGCTACGCCACCGCCATCCGCACCGGCACCGCATCGACCGAAGCCATCCTTCGACGCTTCATGCGCTCCAACGCGCAACACCCGACCTACCAAGCGATGATCGAGACCGGCCGCGCTCAAAAGACAGTGTTCGTTGCCCGTTACCTCCGCGACCGTCAACTGCAGCGCTCCGTGAACGATGGGCTCAACGTCGTCGAGTCCTGGAACCAGGGCAACTCGGTGTTCTTCTATGGCAAAGGCGGCGACATCGCCTCGAACCGCCGCGACGAACAAGAACTCTCGGTGCTCTGTCTTCGGATCCTGCAGACGTCGCTCGTGTACATCAACACGCTGCTACTCCAGGACACCCTCGTCGACGAGCGTTGGCAGGGTCGTTTCACCGACGCCGACCGGCGAGGGCTGACACCGCTATTCTGGTCCCACGTCGCCCCGTACGGAGAAGTGCGCCTCAACATGGCCCGCCGGCTGGACATCGCATGACAGGAACAGACCAGCTCGCTCCGAAAAGAAATTCTTCGTGTCGCGTAACGCGGACCCCGATGGTGGACACTCGCAGTTGTGAGACGAGTTCGGAGTCTGGAGTACCAGTTCGACACGTTCTTCACCGCGCACGTCCACGACGTGCGCCGCTACACCGCCACCTTCGTCAAAGACGAACGAGTCGATGATGTCGTGCAACGTACTTTCATCACCGCATGGGAACGCTTCGCCGACATCCCCGAAGGCTCCGAACGAATCTGGCTGCTCGGCGTGGTGCGCAACCACGCCCGCAACACCTGGCGTAGCGATCGCCGCGCCGACGCCCTCGTTGCGGCGATCGAGCACGCCCGGCCCGAGGTGTCGGTCGAACTCACCCGCAATGGCTTCGACCCGACCGAGATCGCGCCGCTCATGCAGGTACTCCGTGACCTCAGCGACAACGACTGTGAACTCATGGTTCTGTCCGGGTGGTTCGAGATGACCCCCACCGAGATCGGCGAGCTGTTCGACAAGCCGGCGAACACCATTCGCCAGCAGCTTTTCCGCGCCCGCAAGATCGTCCAGGAACGATTCGGCGACCTCATCGAATCAGGGAAACTGCAATGAAACCCACCGATCCCGTCGACCTGTTTCAACAGCTCGAACCACCCACCCCGGGCAACGCTGAGGAACGTGACGCCTCCATCCTGGCCGCCGTTCACGCGCACGTCGCCACGAAACAGAAGCCGCGCTCGCGCAACCCGTGGATCCTTGGTGGCGGTGCTGTGGCCATTGTTCTCACTACCGCCGCATTCGCCGTGCTGCGAACCTCCTCCGTGTCGGATCCAACAGCTGTCTCGTGCTACGCGACCGTCGACCTCGAAGGGGATCTCGTCGCTCTTGCTGCGAGCGATGATCCCATTCAGGCGTGCCGTCAACTGTGGATCGATGGCACTCTCGGCAACGGCGGCGTCCCCCCGCTCGCTGGCTGCGTCAACAATGCCGGAGCGGCCGCTGTCGTGCCAGGAGAAGGAGTGCTCTGCAACCGCCTCGGACTCGATGAACTCGAAGCCGGTCTCACTGTCGAACAACAGACCGTCGTCGATATCAACGCAGTGTTGATCGACCGGTTCGGCACCGAGTGTTTCGATCAGGTCGCAGCTGTTGAAGAGGTACAACGCCAGATCGACAACGCCGGCCTCGACAGCTGGACCGTCGATTCGCCCGAGGCTTTTGACCCGTCCACGCCCTGCGCTGTTCCCGGCATCGACACCGAGAACCGGCGAATCTTCGTGATCGGCGCCCGCGCGCGCTGATTCCCTTGCTCGGCAGCATCCCGGCCGCCGACTGAACAGAAGGACCATCACCATGATCAAACTCGTCATTTCCGCGCTCGTGCTCACCACAACAGCGGTTGGGTTCGCCTCCACCGCTCACGCAGACACACCCCAACCCCAACCCGGTGATGTCGCAGCATTCGAGGGACGCACTCTCGACCCGGACGACGGTTGGGGCGCTGCAACCGCCTGCCACGTCACCGACTCCGGAGTCAGCTGCTACCGCACCGAAGCTGCAATGGATCGCGCGATCGTCCATATCGAATCGTCAAGCCGCGCTGTCGACTGCTCATCGTCGCTGCGCCTTTACGACGGCACCTCCCAGACCGGAGCCGTGATCAGCCTCTCCACGCGCCAGTCGGTGATCTCACTGTCGGCCTACGGGTTCGACGACCGCACCTCGAGCTACCGCGTCGGGGCCTGCTCGACCAACCTCTACAACGGCATCGGCACAAGCAAGTACGGCGGCAACACCTCCGCAGGCGCATCGACGTCATCGATGGCGTCGGGCTGGAACAACGTCATCTCCTCTATCTCGATCGCCTGACCCGTAACGCGACAGCAGTTGCCGGACACCGCTCGTGATGACACCAATTGAGAAGCCGAGCACAAGGTGACCCACCCGCACCGCACCCCAGAACAACGAGCCCTCTGGGCGCTACGACGCACTTGCAACGGATGGAGAAAGAACCAACAGTGCCGCAGACCTGGCGGCACACTGCTCGACGCCCCGCACCCTGGATGCGTACGCGCACAAGAAGAGCACGACGACATCTTGCGGAACGCTGTTCGTCGCTGAGATCAGCTGCTCCCAACTGAGCAGGGTCGAGCATCTCACAGGGACAGCACCAGACCCTGTCTGTGGAAACATCCTTGCGGATGTAACGCAGACGCTCGATCCGGACACCCCTTCATACGCAGAGAAATGAGCTCCTCGCGAACGAAGAGCATCTGCGTCGAACACCGAACCTCGAGGGTCACCGCCCTCACCATGGGGATTGGGCGTCTGTCAAGACACTCTTCTGACTGACACATCTACACCGACCCGACACGCAAACCTGCTCGGCGTCCATCCCTGAAGCCCGGAGACCGAGAACCTCTCGGCTCCTCAATCATCGAAGGGGAATCCAATGAACCGAAAGATCATCCACGCAACCCTCGCTCTGGCCACCATCGTGATGGTGCCCGGCTCGAGCTTCGCTCTGACGTCGAGCGGCAACGGGCGAGCGACCTCGCAGGACACGCTGACGCGTACGCAGATCACCGTGTGCGACACGAGCGCCGACGGCCGTTCCGTCTACTCTGACTATCGGCGAGACGGCTCGAACAACTTCCAGCGGATTTCCGAGACCGCCGGCAACGGTAACTGCGAGGCGGCCACAGACAGCAACAAGATCAACGCTCACAAGAGCTGCGCGAATGTCGGCCTCGGCCGACCGGACAACTGCAACTCGACCGTCTTCCCCAGCTGATGCCCGCCGCACGCCCCGAGGTAGCGATCACGATGCCTCCTTCCCACAGCATCGAAAACACAGCACCGGTTGTCCCATCAAGACATCTTTCTGTTGATCATGTTCGAATCGCAATCGGTGATCGAGTGCTTCTCGACGACGTTTGCCTCGGGGCGGCGCCCGGCGAGTTCGTTGTGGTCCTCGGACCATCCGGCTCCGGTAAGTCCTCACTCCTCAACACGATCTCCGGGCTGGCCCCCCTCAGCAAAGGAGCCATCACCCTCGGCGGTACGCGAGTGGACCAACTGTCGACGAAACAGCGAACGGCTTGGAGACTTCGAAACGTCGGCCGTGTCGACCAGCACGGCGACCTCCTCCCAGAACTCGACGTCTTCCAGAACGTCGCACTCCCGTTACGGCTACTCAACGCGAAACGTGTTTCGATCAACAGCACCGTGTCCACGGCGCTCGACCTACTCGGAATCGGAAATTTGTCGGACCGCCAAGTCACCTCGCTTTCGGGCGGCGAGGCCCAACGCGTCGCTATCGCACGCGCCATCGTGACGCAGCCCTCGCTGATACTTGCTGACGAACCAACGGGAGCGCTCGATGAAGCAATGAGCACCGCAGTGATCCAAGAACTGCGAACCGCCGCGCAGAACACATCAGCTGCGCTGGTCGTGGTCAGCCACGACCCGAGCGTGCGCGCCGCCGCCGACTCCGTTTACCGGGTCCGGCACCAGCGCTTGGTCCCCGAATGAGATCTGTACAGCTCGGACTGCTCTTGGTTCGCACCCAGATTCGCCACGATCGGTGGCGACTGATAAGTGTTGCCTTCGCCACGTGCGTCGTCACGATCGTCATCGGCGTTCTGATTGCCGGTCAAAACGTTCGTTCAGTCGCTCAACAACGAGCAAACGACCGAGTACCCGTCGCAGCAACCAGCGAGCAACCCACCGACACCTGGTTCCTCGGGAGAAGCGAGGTGATCGACACCGTCTTGATCGAGATCATCGCGTTCGACCCCGTAAATCCATCATCGGATTCGGTACTACCAAGAGGCGTTACCGCGCTGCCCGAGCCGGGTGGGGCTGTCGTCTCTCCAGCGCTGGCTCAACTCATGGACCGCAACGACCTCATCGCGTCACGGTTCCCTGACGCTGCAGCCGACCCAATTGCGACCACCGGGCTACGAGACGCCGGCGAACTCATCGCCTATGTCCGCACACCAGCAGCCGGCAGCCTTGAGAACAACTCGTCGAGTATCCGAGCGTCCTCGATCGGCGGTGACCCCAACTCCGTCGGCTCATCGCTCTTCGTCGGCCCCATCACCGACGGCATCGCCGCAAGCCTCTTCGCTGCGTTGCTGTTTCTGACACCGAGCGTTCTCATCCTCCGAGCCGGAGTTGCTGCACGGTCCGAGGTCCTGGACCGGCGAGTCGCAAGCATGATCCGACTCGGAGCCCCGCGCAGCATCGTTGCGCGGCTGATCGCCGTCGACGCTGCCGTCCCAGCCTTCGCCGGAGCGTGCGCCGGGACGGCGATCGTCCGCTTCGTCGCGAGCTTCGATCTCGTTGTCCCGTTCACACGGTTCGACGTCCGTTCCTCCGACCTTGACCCGGGTGTCACCACTCACCTGACACTCATCGGAGCGGTCACCGCCGTCGCAGCAATCACCACGGTGCTCGCCTCCACACACAAGCCCGTCCATCTCCGAGATGTCGCCTCAGAACGAGTGCCTTCATCTACCTCACCATCGCAACTTCGCCGAGCACTTCGATTCGTTTCGACCTCGGTCGGACCATTCCTCATCGCTGCAGGGGCAATCATCCGCGGCGAAACCGGAGGAAACCTGTTTCTTGTCGGATTGTTGCTCTTCCTGCTCGGGCTCCCAAAGATCCTCACAGCCCTCGTCACCCGCATCGGCCACATGCTGGCAAAGAAGACTTCCGTCGAACTCCACCTCGCCGGCGCACGGATCAACGACTCAAAGCAGCGAACAGCTCGACTCCTCATCTCGCTTATTTGCCTACTCGTCGTCGTCTCGATCGTCCAGGTCTTCTACACACGCTTCGACCCCGCTACGCCGTCCGCGCAGGCGACGACAACCACCTTCACCGTCTACTCGACCGACTCCTACGATCCGTCCCAAGCCGAGTTCCTACTCAACCTCAAAGGAGTACAAGCAGTCGTCGTCCAAGGACCAGAATCGATCATCGAAGACGCATCGACCGGCGCCATCATCGATAACACGGCGTTCACCATGATCTGCCGATCGCCGAGCACCGGCTGCCCCCCCATCGGAACCCTCCAGCCCGTTGCATCGATCTTTCCAGCAACCGCGAACAGCGCCGTCGCCACATCGATAACACCAAACTCCGTCACAACGATCAGTGACCTCGGCGCAGACGATCTCTCCGAGGTCGTGAGAGCGACAGTGGTCCTCGACACACTCGCCGTTCCAGCCGCATGGTCGCAGATCTCGCGGCGACTCTCAGCTCCGTATCTCATCACCGATGACGTCTTTCAGGTCGTTCCATCACCAATCATCGGATGGGTCAACCTAGGCCTCTACACATTCGTCGCTCTCACACTGATCGCAATCGGACTTGCCTACGCCGCCCATTCGAGAACTAGCAGCGACCGGAACTCCGGACTCGTGCGTCTCGGCATGGGGCGCACATCACTCCGAAAGGTCATTACCGCCGAGGTCGCTATTCCATTCACCATCGCCACGGCGATCGCTGCATCGATCTCGTTCACCATGGCGTACATGTACGCCTACCTCGATGGACTCAACCCACCAAGCCTCACGTTCATGACAGCGCTCACAGCGTCCGCAATCGCAATCGGAGCGCTCGTTACAACCGCATCCGCTGCTGGCGGAGCACGTACCGCCGAGCGGGCGGCCAGTCGTAAGCACTGAACCCCACCTGCTCATCACCCAAGTGTTGAAAGGAGCGAGGAGTAAATCCGAGATCTCATCAGTGTGTCCGTTCAAGGAACCCCAAACGGACACTCCCATGGTGGCCGATTAAACAGCGTCCATCAGGCGCGATGCTGTCTCACATAGTTGGTACGAGACGAATCTCAGTGAGGGATGGCTATCCGTTACAGTTCGGCGATGGCTGGCACCCTCATCGGATACGCACGGTGCTCGATCGACGAACAAGACCTCACCGCGCAACGCAACGCCCTCGAATCGCTCGGCGTCATGGCCGACCGGATCTACCTCGACCACGGGCTCACCGGAACGAACCGCCAGCGGCCAGGGCTCGACCAAAGCGCTCGCCGCCGTTCGAACCGGTGACACGCTCGTCGTGCCGAAGCTCGATCGCCTCGCACGGTCAGTACCCGACGCCCGGGCGATCGGCGACGAACTCGCAGCTTAAGGTGTAGCGCTGTCGCTCGGGGGGCAGGTCCATGATCCGACGGACCCGATGGGCAAGTTGTTCTTCAACATCCTCGCCACGTTCGCCGAGTTCGAAGTCGACCTGCTCCGCATGCGGACCCGGGAAGGCATGGCCGTTTCAAGAGCGAAGGGAAACTCAAGGGCCGACAGCCGAAACTCTCGAAGAAGCAGCAGGCCGAGCTACGCCGCATGCACGATGCTGGCAATCACAGCATCACCGACCTCGCCGAGGTCTTCTCGATTTCCCGGCCGGCCGTCTACTGGACGCTCCGACGAACCGCTTCGAGCTGGCCTGAACCAGTTTGGCCCCTGGTGACACGTTCGTTAACGACACCCCTCGTTGGCCGTTCCCACGTGCCTGGCGGCCTGATGACCGGACCATCTCGGGACGTGAAGAGCACATGCGGGCGTCGATCCGCGCCCTGTCAGCACGCCAGACGGCGTCGGCGTCATGTCGCCACCGTCGGCTCCGCCCTGCTCATCGTGGCAGCCGTTGCGACCTTGTACAGCGCCTCGCCCGTGGCGACTGCGGCAACCACGACGTTCAACTACTCCGGGGGAACACAACAATTCACTGTTCCCGGAGGGGTCACCAGTGTCGACGTCGACGTGTTCGGCGCAAAGGGTGAGACACTCACCGGGACTGCCGGACTCGGTGCGCGGGCTTCTGCCACGCTTGCAGTCACCCCCGGCCAAGTGCTGCAGATCAACGTCGGTGGCGACGGCAGCAGTGGCGGCTACAACGGCGGCGGCCAGAGTGGACCCGGCGGTTTCTCTCCAGCGGGCAACGGTGGCGGTGCCTCCGACATCCGCACAGGGGCGTGTGCAGCCTCGTCGAGTTGTTCGCCGTCCGACCGGGTGGTCGTCGCAGGGGGCGGCGGCGGCACCGAGGGCATGGGTATCTTCGGACCGATCACCGGTGGCGACGGTGGACAGAGTGGTGGTGACGGCAGCGATCCGTCGACCCTCGGCCACTACGGCCGTGGTGGCACGAACTCCTCCAGCGGAGCCGGTGGCGGCAACGGGAACGCCGGAACCTTCGGTACGGGCGGCCCCGGCGGCAGCGCCAGTGACCCGTTGGCGTCGCCCGGTGGCGGTGGTGGTGGCGGCTGGTACGGCGGCGGGGGAGGCGGAGGTGGAGACGCCTCCGACCCGACAGGCGGCAACGGTGGCGGCGGATCGAGCCACGGCCCGCCCACAACCGTTTTCGCCACCGGCGTCGGAGCCGGACACGGGTATGTGGTGATCACCCATGTTGCCGGCCTGACGTCGACGACCACGGCGATCGTTTCGGCGAACGTGACCTCGCCGTCGAAGTTCGGTGAGCCGCTCACGTTCACCGCCCAGGTGACACCGGTGCCGACATCGGGCACCATCCAGTTCGTCGTCGACAGCGTTCCCTTCGGAGCACCCGTGAACGTGGACGCCTTCGGGCAGGCCACCTCGGTCCCGCAGCTGTTCACGCCTGTCGGAACCCACAGCATCGAGGCCACCTACTCCGGCGACCCCGCCTTCGACACATCGCAATCCGGCGCCGTCAGCTACGACATCGAAGCAGCAGACACCGTTGTCACGCTCGGAGCACCCGCTGCAGGCATCGTCGGGGATCCCGTCACCTACACCGCAACCATCGATGCCGTTGCTCCATCGTTCGCGCTCGTCGGCGGTGACGTCGACTTCACCGACAACGCCTCGCCCATCGCAGGCTGCACCGGCGTGCCCGTGTTCGGCGGCGAGGCCATGTGTTCGACAGTTCACGGCCCAGCAGGTACGCACACCATCGAAGCGACGTTCAACGCCAACGTCGACTTCACCGCATCGAGCGACACCGCGGTTGTCGACGTGACCGCCCCGCCGGCAGCGACGACCACCACCACGACCACCACCACCACCACCACCACCACCGTCGCTCCGACGACGTCCACAACTTCGACCACAACGCCCGCCTCGGCAACGACCACGCCCGCAAATGTGAGCCCCGGCACCACGACCGTGCCGGAATCGTCGACGACGACCACGCAGCCCACCACACCCCCCGGGACCTCCATCGCCCCGGCGCCGTCGACGACCGACCCGATACGAATCGGCGCTGCGAGCCTGGAAACCGAGACGGCGACCACGAGTACGAACTCCGATGATGAGGAAATCGGCACGACGACGACCACGATCGCTCACGACGGGGAACCGTCAGCGGAACCCCGCGCCACGTCGTCGGCAGTTGCCGCAGTGAGCTTCAATTTCACGATCGGGTCCGAGATCAGCGGCCAGACAGCCAGCATCAACGGCGAAGGGTTCCAGGCGCTCAGCGGCACCACGATCCTCATGCGTTCGGACCCCGTCGTCCTTGGCGTCACCGAAGCCGACGCAGCAGGAGCGTTCGACACAGTCGTCAGCTTTCCCGCTTACGTTGAAGCGGGCACCCACCGACTCATCGTCACCGGAACCGGCGACGACGGCACTCCCGTCGACGAGACATGGTTCTTCGAAGTCGATGCGACCGGTGTGGTCACCGAACTCGAGTTGTCACCTTTGGCAGCACTTCCCGAATGGGCGGATGGCCACGTGGGGCGCGACGGTGTCGCCGCCTACGCGGTGACCGAACACGCACCCGTCATCGTTGCCACCATGGTGTCGGCCTTCGCTCTGCTCACCGTGCTGAACGGTGGGCTGCCCATCGGTGGCGGTGGAACGATGTTCCTTGCTGGCAGTGCCGCTGGCGGTGCCACGCTCGAAGAGACCAAGAAACGCAAAGCCGGGCTGGGTGGCGCCGGCACGAAACGCAAGGGAGTCGACCTGGACGGCCACGGTGTGGGCGACCGTTCCCGAACGTGGCGGGCACGATTCGCTCAGCCGTTGGTCGACAACCTGTCGCGACATCTGCCGGCACGGCTGGCTCGGGTGTCGCCACTGGCAGCGAACAGTGTCGCTGACGCCACCGCATTGCGTGCCATGTTCGGCTCGCTCACCTTGGTGCTGCCCGCACTGGGATTCGGGCTCGGGCTGGTTGCTGTGTTCGACACCGGCGGCCAAGCTGTCGTGCCGGCGTTGTGGATCATGTGCGCCGTGATGATGGTGGCCGTGTTCGATGCGCTCGCCGGAGCAGCCGCTGCAGCGACATTCGTCACCCTGACGATGGTGTTCGGCGGTGACTTCGACGCAGCCACCATCCGTTTCCAGCTCGGCATCGGACTCGCCATGTTCGCCATCGGCCTGGTGTCCACCAAGGCGCGACCGCTGCGCCGAGCGGTGACCACCAACGCCGAGGAACACTTCGATCGGGTCGCCGACATCGTCATCAACGCCCTCATCGGAGCGTGGGTGGCCAAGAAGCTGGTCGGCGCACTGCCTGGGCTCGCCGGACTCGACTTCCCCATTGCCGACCACGTCGATGTCATCGCGCTGTTCGTGCTCGTGGCGGTCGTCGCACGCATGCTCGTCGAAACAGCCGTCGTGTGGTGGTATCCGTCACGCATCGACGATCTCGATCCAGGCAAACTCGAACGGCCGTCGACCG
>Ga0105045_10003521_pt1 | contig 13435 bp, 12 predicted proteins | sample MAT02_FD_78089 | JGI IMG/M metagenome (GOLD analysis project Ga0105045, IMG submission 78089) | Freshwater microbial communities from Lake Fryxell liftoff mats and glacier meltwater in Antarctica - MAT-02 (megahit assembly) | ecosystem: Environmental > Aquatic > Freshwater > Ice > Liftoff...
GAACGAGTATCATGCAGGCTGTCCTTTCTGAATCTATTAAAATATTGTTCAAAAATAAGTTTATCATGTTGGGTAATAGTAATTGCTTCAAGGTTAGGATAATAGCCATTCTTTACTGCAATCATAATGCTATCTAAGCGATTTGCTGGAATTTTTTGAGCATTTGCAGAAGTACAAAATATTACGAATAAAATTAAAGTTATGAATAGTTTCATAATTGTCAATAATTGGGGGTTTGTCTAATCATGGCCATCAACGTTTTGCAGCTACAAGAAGTTGGCGATTACGAAGCACAAAACTGTCTGTCAGCACAATTATACAAAACCTATCTTGATAAAAACTACAAGCGTCTTGGTTGTTATAGTAAAGTTTTCTGTGAGTATTTACAATTGCAGAGGCGTGCGCGCTTTTGAAGTTCATGGCTAATTCTTTTGGATAACTATCAGTCAACAAAGAAATATGCGTATGTTGTGGGATTTTAAGGCCCTACCGTTTCAAAGTTGCACAAGTATTCTTATGGTGCACAATGTTCCAAAATGACACAAAGGATCGCAATTATTGCATGTTTGCGATAATTCTATCGGTCATTTATTTATTACTTATTTTTATTATTTTGTTAATTTTTAGATTAATTACATGAAAAGCTATTTTAAACTTTTTCTGCTCACCCACTTCGCCAAACAAATTTGTCAATTTTTATAAAACTCCCAAATTGTCGCTCAATATTAGTGGATTTGTTTTGTCATGCTCATCTCAAAGTACTTGTTTTACCATCAAAAAATAAACCCTTATTTTTGTCTGACTTCCTAAATTTTGACAAAAATTCTCTTGATAAAAAAACTGTTTCTATCTTTTCCAAAGGTATTATGTACAACTCATTTGGTTCTGTCGCTAAACCAGAAATACCAATCGCAATAAAGACAACGATATTTTTTTCAATCGCAAATTTCTTGTAATTCAGTAATTGACGTTCAGAGCACCATTCAATACCATTTTTATAATAATCAGTGCGATATTTACATTCTACCGCAAAATCAACGGCAATATCTTTATGTTTGAATTTTATTTTTAAATCTGGGTGCAATGTTGTTCCAGCATATTTACCGTCAATAAACTTATCACCTGCCCACTCAATAATGGTAAAATATTTGTTTGAAAATTTTTGAACAATATATTTTTCAAAATCATCACCTTTTTCTTTTTTCTTGTCGATGATGTTTGTTTCTTTGTCCTGTTGTTTCAGTTGCAACAACTCATCAATTTTCGTTGTGAAATCAAAATAATTCAATCCAAGTTCTGTCGCCCTCTCTTGCAATATTTTTTGTTCATTATTTGTTAATTGTCCGTCTGCTGTCGCAACGGTAATTAAACTGTTAAGAATTGCAGTTTTTGATTGTTCGCTATTATCTTTTTCATTGGTGATTTTTGATTTCTCTGCATCAGAGGTATTTTCTAATTTCGCAATTTTGCGTTGTTTACTATCATTCCTTTCATTGGTAATTTCCAATTTCGCAGTATTAGAAGTATTTTCTGATACTTTAGGTTTTAATTGTGCGCTTGCGCTCTTTTCATTGGCGATCCCCAATTTCCTTGCATCAGAAATATTTTCTAATTTTGCATCTTTAATAAAAACAATTCCCATCATAATCGTACAAAATCCGATTATTAGCAAAACGATTCCAATTGTCATCTTCGTGGTCATTTAATAAATTTTTACGTTAGTTTCAATTTTGTGATTACTGCCAACATCCGCACAAACGCAACCCTTGCGCTTGTTTCCGCTTTATCTGTGGTCGCCCTTCTAGTTTGTCCAACACGATAAAACACCCTGCCATGTTACTGTCCCATGCCACCGTGGCTTGCTCACCCCCTATTTCCGATTCATACTTATCACTGTGGGATTCATTAGTAACCAGCGAAACTTCGGTTCTTTGCCACTCTGATTCTTCTTTCAAAACCTCTGATTTTCCAGCTATTTACCCAGCTAAGCTTCCGTCAATAAATTTCTGTTAAGACCAATAGTAAGTTCGCCCGAGTAAGAAAGTATAAACCCAAATTTTAAAAGCATAGTCTCTATATGGTTCCTACAGTCTAGATCATCATGAATTTCAACAGCTATTAATCTTACCTTTCTAAGCCAACCAATGTTCGACTCTACACCGAAGACCGATTCTTCACCACCTTCAATATCAATTTTCAAAAAATCAATGTAATCAAGTTTAAACTCATTAATTACATCAAAAATTGAAACTACTTCAAAATTGCCATTTTCTTTTTGCGAAGCCTCCACTAATCTAAAAGCCCAATCCTGACCGTCTCCAAAGGAAGTATCGCCTGACAAATAAGTATTATGACCCCAAATACCCTTCTTCAATAGCTGGACTCCTTCTAGGTTGTTTTTACTTATATTTCTTTCCAACCTTTTAAACGTGGTGTCGGAAGGCTCTAAAGCGATAATATTCAAGTTTGGAAATTGTGATTTAAAATAAATACTTGTCAATCCTATGTTCGCTCCCGCATCCAACATGGTAGTACAAGGTATATTGTGCCTTTTAATGATATTAACTACTGAATTGTATTCAACATCCATAATAATTTGTTTAAATACGTCAATATCTGATGATTTTGTTTTTAGATAAATTTTGAACAGTTTACCATTAAGATTATATTCAAAAAATAAAGTTTCTTTGTCTATTACTTGAGTTTTTACTCCCACGTAATTTAAAAAACCCATCAAGTTACTGGTGCTTTCCAGTTTTTTTGGCACACTATTAACTATTCTCTTCCCAATATACAATTTCATTATTTGAACCATTTCAGAGAATGTAAATGGTTTGAGTCTTTCTATTTTCATAATGGTTTATTTTAACGAAGTGCAACACTTGTGCAAACGCAACCTTTGCGTTTATTTTGAAAACTTAGGTTTATTCCGTTTTATCTTTGGTCGCCCAGTCTGGTTTATCCAGCGTGGTAAAATGCTCCGCCACGATTTTGGTTGCGTATTTCGCGCTTCCATCCTTATCCACCTAAAAGCATGATTTTAGCTTGCCTTCCAAATAGCGGTGGTTCCCTTTGCCCAGGGGAGTGCCTGCCAAGTTCGCCAAGCCTTGTATGGCTTGAATTTCAGGCGGGTGCGCCGCTGTGCTGTTTGCCCGAGTTACCAGTGAAAATATTTTGTTGCTTTCTTGTATTCATTGATAAAAATATTTTTTCACAAAAATGAAGACCTTTTTTCAAATATCCAAATTAAACAATAGATTTTTTATTTGGCAAAATTTGCCCCGTCGATGCCGTTGGGCGGTACGTAGTTGTAAACTGGGCGGTTTTGCTGCTTTCAAGCCCGCACTTGGCGCCTGGCCCCAATGTGGTTGGCCATTGGGCGTGGACGCGACCGGCAATAGTGGCTGGAGTCGGGTAGTCAATGCCATGTACAAAGGGAAATCATTTACTTGACGTTGCCCAAAGATAAGGCGGGCTGAATAGACATCCTCGTTCTAATTGCGGTTGGTGAGGCCAGTCAACTACGCGCTGGCCAAGTCCAACCTTTCCGCGATCCGATCCTTGAGCCGCTGGTCGTGGGTGGCTATGATCAGGGTGGCCCCGTGCTTTTGGGCCTGATCGAGCAGCAGGTTGATGACGGCTTCGCAGTTGTCGTCATCGAGGGCCGAAGTGGGTTCGTCGGCCAGTATCACCTTGGGCTGGTTGAGCATGGCCCGCGCAATGGCGGCCCGTTGCTGCTCGCCCTGGCTCAGTTCATACGGTTTGTGGCGTTTCTTGTCAGACAGGTTCAGCTCGCCCAGCACGGCATCGATCCGTTGCCGATCTTGGGGCAGCCCGGCAAAATATTGGGCCGAGCGCAGGTTATCGGCCACCGAGAGGGCATCGAGCAGGTGGGGTTGCTGAAAAATGAGGCCCAAATTGCGGCCCCGGAACTGATCGGCGGCCCGGCCGGAGAGCGCGGCCAAGTTGGTGCCCGCCACCAGCGCTTGCCCGCCCGTGGGCTTGAGCAGGGCCGAGAGCACATGGAGCAGGGTGGTTTTGCCGCTGCCCGAGCGGCCCAGGATCAGGCTTTGCGCACCTTGGGCCAAGCGCCATTCGGGGAAATGGATGATCTTGGCTGGGCCATAAGCCACCGATAAATTTTCAATGTGGATCATATTATGCGTAATACCTGCCAAACAAGTGCTTGCAACTGGGTGGCAAGTTAAGCATTTATGCGGACGGACAAGGGCCGTTGGCCAAATCGCCCCTTAAAAAAGGGCCACAAAATCAACGGTTGATTTTGTGGCCCCGGGCTGATGGCTGATCGCCCAGTAGTTGGCCGCTGCCCTACTGCTTTCCCTTGCTGGTTACATCGCCCCCGGACGAAGAGCGGACCTTCAATTTGGCGGGGTTGCCATAGTACCGTACATCGCCGCCCGAACTGGCTTGGGCATCGAGTTCCTCGGTGGCATGGACGGTGGCATCGGCCCCCGAACTGGCGTTGGCGAGGCAGCGAACGGCTTTCAGATCACCTGCTGCCACATCGGCCCCCGAACTAACGTCCACCTCAAAAAAATTGGCGGTGCCGGCCAGCTTTACATCGGCCCCGGAACTGGTTTCGCAATTGACCTCGCCAGCTTCCAAGTTCAGTTCCAGATCGCTGCCCGACGAAGCACCCAAGCTAAGGCGGTCGGTTTTGAGCATCCCAGTGTTGCGCAGGACGGCACTGGCCGAAGTGCTGATAGCCTCGAGGTTCTTGACCGATAGTTTTACATAAAAACGGCGACTGTTGCGATCGCTCCAATTGCCCCAATTGTTCCGGTCATAACGGATTACCAGCTTGCCGCCGCGCACATCGGTAATGATGTCTGCCAAATCTTCGGGGTCGGCCTCGATGCTCAGTTTCTCGGTGCCATCCTGCACCATTATTACTTCAAATGGGCCGCTCACCTCGATCCGAGTGAAATCGGTCACGGGCCGCTCCTCGGTCTTGTAGTCTTTCTTGGCAATTTTCTGGGCAAATGCCAACTGGACCAGGGACATCAAGAACATCACCAAAACGGTGACCACTGCGTACAAAGAAAATTTCGTTTTCATGATTGGTTTCAAAAGTATAAACGTCCCAAAAAGTAAAATTCAACCCAATGATACTAGCCGAATGTAAAGGGTTGCATTAACAGGATTTTTTTTTGGTGATTGTCCGATTTCCCAAAAGTTGTTCACCTTCGGATAATACTGGTCAAGTTTTGGGAAACAACTTTTATTATTGTTGGTATTTAGCGGTGCTTTTGCCGTCAACTCTATTACCTAGTAAAAGCAACGTTGAAAATATGGGTAATGAATTGGTTTGATTTTCAGTGCGTTGAATAAAATAGGTCCTCAAACGATTATTGGATTAGGGTAAATGAAAGCGTCCATGTCAAACTTAATTGGCCAATTTCCGGGGCTGGTGGCCGCCCAGAGCACCCGCCACGGCGGAGGGAGCGCAGCGCCCTATGCCTCGCTCAACTTGGGCCTCACGAGCGGGGACAATCCGGCCCAAGTCCAAGAAAACCGCCAGATTTTTTGCCAACAGCTCGACATCGCCCCCGACCGGGTGGTTTTTGCCCAGCAAGTCCACGGCTCGGCGGTGATCCGGGTCGTTGCGCCCGGCCCAGTGCCCAACTGTGATGCCCTGATCACCGATCAGCCCGGCTTGTTCCTGGCGGTTTTTGTGGCGGATTGTACGCCCATTCTGATCTACGACTCCCGCACCCGGGCCGTGGGGGCTGCCCACGCAGGCTGGCGCGGTACGGTGGGTGGGGTGGTGGCCAATACGCTGGCCGCGATGACTGCCCAGTTTGGCACCCAGCCCAGTGATTGCCATGCCTATATCGGCACCTGCATTGGCCCCACGGCCTTCGAAGTAGGCGACGAAGTGGCGGTACAGTTTGCTGAACCTTACAAACAATGGGATGCCCAAGCCGCGAAATACAAAGTGGATTTGAAAGCCGCCAATTGCCAGCAGTTGATCGACGCCGGTGTGCCCCCGGCCCAGATCGGGGTGTCGCCGCATTGCACCGTGCTCCACAATGCCGACTATTTTTCTTACCGGGCCGAAGGGCCAGCCTCGGGCCGGATGGTCGCCCTGGTTGGGATCAGGGATTAGTTCGCTGGTAAATAGCAGTTTGCCGATTTGGGCAAACTACAAAAAAAACCTCTCCACCAAGGCTGCGCCTTGGTGGAGAGGAGAAATTCGGTGCCAGCAACCACATTGCCACTATTGGGTATCCAAGCTGCGGATGGCGGCCAGAAAGGCACTTTCCGTCACTTCTTGGGGGCTGAAAGTCAGGCCAGCAAACCCATTGACTGGCGTGGGAATGGTGACATTGGCCCGGACTTCCACATAAAACTTACCATTGATGATGCTGTAAGCCAAGAAAGTGCCATCCATGCCCACCGGTATTCTGTTTTGGACGCTGTGGAAACCTTCCCGGCCGGCCGGGGCATTCAAAATGGTACTGTATGATTTGATGATCGAATTACGGCCCCGAGGCTTAAAAAACAAGCCCGATGGTTGCCAGCTCCCGGAACCTTGACCAGTGGCGGGGGCATAGTTTTGGCCAAAATAGGTCAGTACGGTGGTTCTGGGGCGCTGATCACTAAGAAGGAAATCACAATTGACCCAATTCAGTTGCAGGTTTTCGCTGATGCCAAAACTCATGAGGCCATTCGGGGCAATCGTCGCACTCCCGGGCGCATTTTGCCAAACTACCCCACGCGATGAGCGGATGGCAACTTGGATCGTGGTGGGTTGGGCTTGCCAGTCGAGTCCGGTAATCGAACTGGTGATGGTGGTGTCGCCGCCCCAGAGCGGCATTTCAATGAACCGTCCAGAGGCACCCACCGGGGTGGCGGCTTGCACGGCAATCGCCCGGTTGGGGGCCAGCCGCAGTTCGTCGTTGCCTTGGCGCAGTCGGACTTGAAATTCGCCAAAAGAGACGAGCAAATCACCGGAGGCGGTTTCGGTCGGCCGGTTGCTCAGCACCATTTCGGAGGGGCGCCTCACTTCTTGCACGCGCACTTCCACTTGGCCGATCACGGGCTGGCCATTGGCGCGCACTATGGCATTGGCCGGGAAGGTAAACCGGGTACCCTGCGTGGTGGTAACTTGTCCGCCCAACGTGGCATCGAGGGTGAACCGCTCGATCTGGGGGGCGTGCCGAGCCGAAAATTCGGCCAGTTTGGCTACGTCGGCCTCCGTGTCTGGACCGGGCTCATCGGTGCGGTCGGCGGCACATGACACAAAAAACAAGGCAATGATTGCCAACACAATAGGAAAGTTAGCGATAATTTTCATAGGAATGAAGGTGTTTAGTGAAAAATGCTTTCAAATCAACAAAGTGCCACCGAGCGCTATTCATGACACTGACCCGAGACTTTTCACGAAATAAATACGATAAAACACATTAAAATATTGATAATCAATAAATTAAAAAATACCTTTATTTTAGACAAAAAATGAACGGCTGAGTAGGTGCCAAATCGGAGATTCAGAAAGCAGAAATCTGCCAATTAAAATGACGTAAATGATCGGTTCAATACGTTTACAAGCGGGGTGGCGTGGATCAGCAATGCTCGATCCTGCTTGTGCCGCTTAATTTCGGTGAATGGAGGCGACCAGCCCCAGCCCAGCCAAATGGGATAAACTTGGTGGAATGCCCGCCTTTTTGTAGATTTGGGAAATGCCCCGGCCCAGCACCGCCGACCAATAATGAACGCGTGGCCACTGCCCGGTTACCCCCGAGCACCAAACTCGTTTCCCGATTTTACAAGGAGCTTGGGCAAAAGGCCGGCACTGGCCTCAACCGGTGGGGATCGCCGTCAATCTACCGCGATCCGCTGACCATTGGCCGAGCAACGCAAAAAATCAAGTGGCACTAGCTGAACAACTAAATCAATGAAAATCAAATTTTTAACTATTATAAACTCCCCAAATTATTGGCACCCTGCATCAACATGAAAGACTTTTTCCGCGTTAGTTTCCTTTTTTTTAGCTGTCTTTTGGCGACAGTCCCCGGAGTTTCAGCCCAAAACCAAGGCGATCGGCTCAGCAATCTAAAAACTGTAATGCCCGCCATTGATTCCATTTGTCGAGAGTATGTGGCCCAGCACCACTTGCCCAGCTTGGTGGTTGGCCTAGTCGCTGACGGAAAACTGATCCACACTTTCAATGCTGGCGAGCTTGATTTGGGCAAGAAAAACGCGGCCAACAGCCAGTCGGTGTACCGGATAGCCTCCATGACCAAAAGTGTGGCGGCCCTGGCCATTTTGCAGCTCCGCGATGCCGGGAAGTTAAAACTGGACGATCCCGTTTCGCAATATATTCCCGAGATCAAGGGCCAACGACTGACCACCGACGCCCCCGAAATTACCATTCGCCACTTGCTCACCCATGCGGCAGGCTTCCCCGAGGACAACCCCTGGGGCGACCGCCAACTGGCCATCAGTGACAAAACCATGTTGGCCATGTTCAAAAAGGGCATCTCTTTTTCCAATGTGCCCGGTATAGCTTACGAATACAGCAACATGGGGTTTGCCATGTTGGGCTACATTATCACCAAAGTTTCGGGCCAGCCCTATCAAACGTATACCCAACAAAAAATCTTCATCCCGTTGGGCATGACCAGCACTTATTGGGACTATGCCAAAGTCCCGGCCGGACAGTTGGCCCACGGCTATCGCTGGCTCAACGGCCAGTGGGTGGAACAGCCCATGCTGGGCGATGGCGCTTACGGGGCGATGGGCGGCCTGCTCACTTCCATCGATGACTTTAGCAAATACGTTGGCCTCCATTTGTCGGCGTGGCCCGCGCGCAACGACCAAGAAAGCCCCGTTATCAAGCGGAGTTCCCTGCGCGAAATGCACCAAGGCGTGAACATCAGCACGTTCAACCCCAATGCAGCCAGGGCCAACGGGCAGCCTTGTCCACAGGTAGCGGCTTACGGCTATGGTTTGCGCTGGGCCAAGGACTGCGACCAAAAAGTGTCGGTGGGGCACAGCGGTGGCCTGCCCGGTTTTGGCAGCAACTGGAACATGCTGCCCGACTATGGCATTGGCATCGTGTCGTTCAGCAACTTGACCTATGCCCCGGCCAGCTCACTGAACCGGTTGCTGATCGACAAGCTAGTGGCCGCTGCTAAGCTCCCGCCCAAGCCGCTGCCAGTTTCCAGCATACTCAACCAGCGAAAAAATGAGTTGGTGGGATTGCTCCCCGACTGGAACAATGCGGCGGCCCAAGCGATTTTCGCCGAAAACTTCTTCTTGGACTATTTTCCCGATCAACTGCGGCAAGAAGCCACGGCAATTTTCGCCAAAGCCGGCAAAATAGTGAAGGTGGGCGAATTGATCCCCGAAAACAACCTGCGCGGGTATTTTGTGCTGGTGGGCGAAAAAGCCGATATCGAAGTCAGCTTCACCCTAAGCCCGGAGAATCCACCCTTGATCCAAGAATACAACATTCGCGAACTGCCCAAAACCAAATAACGAGTTCTTTGAGGTATTGGCCCCAATTCCGGGACAAAAATCAACTTGCGTGTATCGTAGATCATTATCTCAACTTGCGTATTCAGACAACCTTTTCGATTGAGAAATAGCATTATCATCAATTAAGCAGGTTTTCATTTTTTGAAGAATAAGCAAAAAATGAAGTTGTTTTATTGACCAACCATAACTTTTAATCCATTGACCATCCACGTTGACAAACCACAAGTGAAAATGAAATACTCATTGCTAACATTACTGATCTATTTTTTCTTGGATTATGCTGGTTGGGCCCAAACCAACGAGGCGGGCAAGATCACTCGGTTGCACAAAGCATTCGACAAGATAGTGGCCACCGATGCCAAGCCCGAAAAAGTGGCCGGCGGGTTCCTCTTCACCGAAGGGCCGCTTTGGCATTCCGGCGGTTTCCTGATATTTAGCGACATTCCGGCCAACCGGATCTACCAACTCGATGCCACCGGCAAAGCCGAAGTTTTTCTGGAAAAAAGCGGCTACACCGGGGCCGGTTCACCCACTGGCGAAATTGGGACCAATGGGCTGGGCTATGACCAAACCGGGCAACTGCTGCTTTGCCAGCACGGGAACCGGCAATTGGTGCGCCAAGGCCCGGACGGCAAGCAAACAGTTTTAGCCGAAAAAATGAACGGAAAACGTTTCAACAGCCCCAACGATGTGGTTTGCCGGAAAGATGGGACGATCTATTTCACCGATCCTTCGTGGGGATTGGAAAAAAACAGCGACAAACCACTGCGGGAAATTGCCTACAATGGGGTTTACCGATTGGCCAATGGGCAGGTATATATATTGGACAGCACGCTGGTCAAACCGAACGGGGTTGCGCTCTCGCCAGATGGGCGGACGCTTTATGTGGCCGACATGACCAAAAAGTGGTACCGCTACCAGCTCAATGCGGATGGAACGGTAAAAAGCCGAAAAGTATTTTTTGATGCCTCGGGAATCAATGGCTCCGGGCACATGGACGGCATGAAGGTCGATGTCAAGGGCAATGTTTACGGAACTGGGCCCGACGGCGTGATGGTGTTCACCCCAGCGGGCGAGTACCTCGGCGCGATCCAATTTGCCGAAATTGCCGCCAATGTAGGCTGGGGCGGGAGCGACGGGCGAACCCTGTACGCCACTTGCCAAACGGGAATCTACCGGATCAAACTGAAAAACCGGGGATTGCGCTATGCCAAAAGCACCAAATAACGATTGCTAGCCACTTGCCCCGGCCCGCAGTTTGGCCAGCCCAATGTACACCACAATGGCCACCGCCCACGCGGGCATGGCCACGAAGAAGTAAAAATCGAAACCGTAGGCTTGGTAAATGGCATAGCCGGCCGCCACTGCCAAAACCCACGTAATGGCCGCGATCCAGTTAAAGTTGGCGCCCGTTTTTTCGGCCCAGTTGCTGGGCAGGCCCAATTTGGGAAACAGCCACACATCGACCAAAATGATGGCCCCGATGGGCGTAGCGATGAGGGCATACACCGCCAGCCACTGATCCAGCTTGCTCACCACCCCCGGAAAGCAGGCCATTAAAGTGGCCAGCAGACCAACGGCCAAAGTGGTTTTCCACCGGCGGGCCGAGGGCCAAAGGGCTTGGAGGGCCAGCCCCGAGCGATAAATGCAGGGGTTGGCCGTTGTCCAGCCCGCAATCACCACGCACAATATGCCCGCCCAGCCCGCACTCCCAAACGCGATCTGGCCAGGGGAAGGATTGGGATTGCCGCTTTGCAGGGCTACGGCGCACAAAATCCCCGAGGCGATCCACGCCATGTAGTGGCCGATGAACATCCCCGCCGCCGAGGCGAAGCCGTACCAAGAGTGTTTGGCGTAGCGATAAATGGACATATCGGCCAGCCCGATGTGCATGGAAGTGTTGCACAGCCAAGCAAAAGCGATGATGTGCCAAAGCGTATATTTGCTTTGCCCGGCCGCCGGCACTCCCGTCCAGATTTTCTCGGTGGCCACTTGCCAAAACCCGTCGATCGAGGTGAGGCCCAGTTGGGGCAGCACCGCCACTGCCGCCGCCACAAAAACCAGTGGCATCCAGGGGGCACAAATAGTGGAGAAATAGGCCACCTGATCATAGCCAAAAACGGCCACCCCGGCAATCACCGATCCGATGCCCAGTACGACCAGCACCCAACCCACGCTATTGGGGTAAATATCGGTCAGGCCGGGCATGGGCATGTCCATGGCCAGCCCCACCGCAGTGGCGGAGACGGCCACCATGCTGCCCGCGAGCACACAAAACTGGAGCCCGTTGATCGCGTTGTAGATCGATACCAAACCAAAGCCACAGATTTTTTCCAATTGGTAGAAGATGGTCAGGCGGGTTTTGACCGCCAGCGGGGCACAGATCAAGGCCCAACTGAGGGTAGCCAAAATATTGCCCACAAACAACCCAAGAAAGATGTCGGCGGCCCCGGCCCCGTGCAGGACAAACAGGGGCCCGATCACAAATTCTGTTCCCGCGATGTGCTCACCGGCCACCATGCCAATGAAACTACGGAAAGATTTTACTTTATTGGCCGGGACAGGCTGCCGTTCATATTCCTCGACGGCGTTGAGCTTCTCCGCAAGGCTGAGGGTTTCATTTTGCATATTTGCCAGAATGTTCTAGGTTGGGCGTTGTTTTCGGGGGTCAATATAGGAAAACCCGCCCAAAATTCAAGTTTTCGGGTGGCCAACCGCTGCCACTGGAAATGGCCACCAACGGCCTAAGATCGCCGGGACAGTGCCCAAACCAGTTGCTGGTTCAAGCTTGTTTCATGTATTTTACAAAATCGGGGAAGGCCAGTTCCGGGCTGGCGATTTCGGGATGCCAGCGTTTTTCCCACTCAAAACTGTAATAGCCGTGGTAACGGTTTTCTTTGAGCACCGCCACCACCTCGGCCAAGGGAACATTGCCCGCGCCCATGAAAACATACTTGAACGAGCCATCGGCTTGCAAAATGCCATCTTTGAGGTGAACGTGGTGGATGTATTTTTTGAGCGCGGCAAACATCGCGGTGGGGCTTTGGCGGGTAATGATGTACATGTTGAAAAAATCCCAGATCAGCCCAATGTGCTTGCTTTCGGCGGCCTGCATGATGGTGAGCAAATCGTCCGTTTTTACCACATCACCGTGGGTTTCCAGCAATACTTTTACCTTGCTGCCCTGGGCATGTTTTCCCAATTCAACGAGCGCAGTAGCAATTTTTTCAAGTGTGGCTGCTTTGGCAAATTCGCTCGGCAGGTTGTTGGGGAACACCCTGACAAACGGGCAATGCAGCTTTTCGGCCAAATCGATGTAGCGTTTGGCTTGGTCCAACTGCTCCCGCCGTTTGCCAGCTTCGTGAAAATGGAGGTTGGCCGATGATCCCAAATTGATGATTTTCAATCCATTGTCATTTAACTGGCGAAGGCTGGCCGGCAAGTTGCTGGGCGAGAAAACCTCAGTTTTGAGCAAGTCCAGTTCAGGGCCCAAGCCCCTTAGCTCGATGCCCTGATAACCAAGAGCAACCGCCTTTTGCAACACCGTTCGCCAAGACCAGTCCGGGCAGCCCAAGGTTGAAAAAGCCAGTTTGAGCGGTTTGGGTTTGGGGGCCCACGAAAGGCCGAGCGCGGAAAGTGCCAGCAAAAAATTTCTACGGTGCATGGTAATGGCCCCCTTGTGCCAATTGGGAAAACAGTTGGTATTTGCGCATTTGAAAGGATCGCCCCCACTTTGGCCGGGGACAAAATGGGAAAGTTTTGCGTTCCTTCCCTAGGGCAATTTACCAATAATATTACCTTGGCGCAAGGTCTGTCCAGATTTGCTGGATTGATTGCCCCAATGTTGAGCAGCACAGCCAATTGGGGGCTTCACCAACAGGCTTTGCTGGGATTTGACCCATCGCTTGGGGATTCGTCCAAGGCCCTA
>Ga0105045_10003522_pt1 | contig 13433 bp, 8 predicted proteins | sample MAT02_FD_78089 | JGI IMG/M metagenome (GOLD analysis project Ga0105045, IMG submission 78089) | Freshwater microbial communities from Lake Fryxell liftoff mats and glacier meltwater in Antarctica - MAT-02 (megahit assembly) | ecosystem: Environmental > Aquatic > Freshwater > Ice > Liftoff...
CAATCCACATTAAAATTGAGGCATTTGACGGATAGCCGACAAAATGACCCCTATTTCGGCCATTTTATCGACCAAAAAGCCTTTCCTAAGTCGGGAAAACCATCAAATTCATCCAATATAGCGAGCCAAAACATGCTCAAATAACTCTTGCCGGCCGCTGATTTGTGCTGGTTCGCCCGCCCGCAAAGCCCGATTGCGCAAATCAGTCAAAGTCCATTTCCCAGCCGCAAATGCCTGCCCTTCATCGGTATCAAAAGACGCATATCGCTCCGTCATCCATCGTCTGTAGTCGGAGTGTTCCAGCATGGCTTGTGCTGCCAACAATGCCCGCGCAAAAGCATCCATTCCACCGATGTGGGCATAAAAAATATCCACCAAATCGGTGGAATTACGGCGGGTTTTTGCGTCAAAATTAATCCCGCCGCCCGCCAATCCGCCCGATTGCAGCAGCACCAGCATGGCCTCGGTTAGTTCGTACAAGTTATTGGGAAATTGGTCCGTATCCCAACCATTTTGGTAATCGCCGCGGTTGGCATCCAATGAACCGAGCATGCCAGCATGGGCCGCCACTTGCATTTCATGTTGGAAAGTATGCTGGGCCAAGGTTGCGTGATTCGCCTCTATATTGAGTTTAAAATCCTTTTCCAGTTCATATTCCCGCAAAAAACCGATGCAAGTAGCCGCATCAAAATCATATTGGTGTTTCATCGGCTCCATGGGCTTAGGCTCGAGGAAAAAGGTGCCGGTAAAGCCAGCCTGCCGCGCATAATCCTTAGCCATGTGTAAAAAACGGGCCAAATGCTCCAATTCGCGCTTCATTTGGGTGTTTAGTAAGCTCATGTATCCTTCCCGTCCGCCCCAAAAAACGTAGTTTTCGCCTCCCAGTTTGATTGTAGCATCTAAGGCGTTTTTCACCTGTGCGCCCGCCCACGCGACCACCTGAAAATCCGGGTTGGTAGCCGCCCCGTTCATGTAGCGCGGATGGCTGAACAAATTGGCCGTTCCCCAAAGCACTTTTAGGCCGCAGGCATCTTGTCTTTGCAAGGCATAATCCGTGATGGCTTGCAGGCGACGCTCACTTTCCAGTAGGGTTTCGGCTTCCGCAATGAGGTCAAAATCATGAAAACAATAGTATTCAAGGCCCATTTTGGTGGCAAATTCAAAGGCTGCATCTACTTTGTCGCGGGCTTGCGCGAGGGGCTCAGTTTTTTCCATCCAAGGGAAACGCTTCGTGCCCGGCCCAAACGGATCGCCGCCCGTTCCGCAGAGCGTATGCCAATACGCCATTGCGAATTTGAAATGCTCCCGCATGGTTTTATTGCCTACTTTTTGGTCGGCCTGATACCAACGAAAAGCCAGTAGATTGTCGGTAGTAGGTCCCTCGTATTGAATACGGGATATTTGCGGGAAAAATTCTTGGTCGCCTAGGTGTATTTTGGACATAATGTCTTGTTTAAATTTAAAAAAGCACAAAAACCACCAGCAAAGTGGCAACAAAAAGGATCATCAGCGCAATTAGATATACGAGCGCGTACAACAGACTAAACCAGATAGCCCGGGCAGAATTTAGCGGGAGGACAAAGGGTTGAACCGCAGTTTTTACAGAGCAGAACTGTCGGCGTCTGCTCATTTTTACTAGGCGTATCCATTTTCAAAAAATAATTGGGCAAAGTAAGCGGATTTTGCTCCTTACCTTCACAACTTTGGTCGAATGACCCAAAAAATGTATGCCTTTGCGTGTAATTTTTGGCATATTTGCATCCTTACCCCATTCCCCAACCCACATAACTCATTAGCCTTTATACTATGTATCAGCACCCAAAACTGTTTTTCGCCACTGCGCTCCTTTTACTCGCCTTTTTGGCTTGTAAATCATTCAGCAAAAAAGAGCCAAACGCGCTCAATTCTATCAAAAACAACGAAGACCAAACCATGGCCATTCCCACCCTGCCTCCGCCCTCCGGCGATTATGCCGATGATTGGAAAATAGTGGACAGCCTCCAGCGACAAGGGCTATTCAAAAGTGCCCTAGATAAATCAACGGCTATTTATACCCAAGCCAGCCGTGATAAAAACAACGCCCAAATCGTGAAAGCCCTGATTTTTAGGGGGAAATTCATGACAATGCTGGAAGAGGATGGACTCATTCAGGCCATTCAACTCGTTGAAAATGAACTCAAAACAACCGGACAACCCGCCCAATCGGTGTTGCAAAGTGTGCTCGGTCAACTATACAATAACTATCTCCGAAATCAAGGCTGGGATTTGCGAAACCGCACGCCCATCCCCGATGGTGAAGGCGGCGATATCCTGACTTGGAGTGCCGAACAAGTGGAAAAACGCGCCCTGGCGTGTTACAGCGCATCTATTGAAGCAAATGCCTTGTTGGCGGGCATTCCGGTCGCGCAATTTGGAGATATTCTCACCCCCAGTCGGTACGACAGCGTGGCGCAAAAGCCCCTGCGCCCTACCCTGTTTGATTTTCTCGCTCACCGCGCCTTGGAGCATTTCAGCAATGAGCGCAGTTACCTCAGCGAACCAGCCTACGCGTTTACACTGCGTGAAGAGGAGGACTTTGCGGCAGCCTCCGTTTTTGGGCAAAAAAAATATGCAACCGAGGATAAAACATCCGGCAAGTGGCTGGCAATCAATCTGTTTCAAAAACTATTGGCTCAATATGCCCCTAAAGCGGGCCAAGGTGCTGGGGGCATTCATCCGGCCTTTTTTGACCTTGAATTAGAGCGTTTGCAGTTTGTATTCAATAATTCTATCCACGAAAAAAAGGATGCGTTGTACCGAAACGCACTCGAAAACTTGTTGAAACAAGCCGAACCGCACCCCTCTTACGGGGAAATTGCTGCCCAGTTGGCCCAATATTTAATCAACACCGACGCGGGCGAAAAAGGCAAAAATGCCCAAGACGCGGCTAAAACGCTCGAAAATGCCCTTCGCCTCCACCCCGACACTTACGGGGCGCAACATTGCGCACAATTGTTGGGCGAATTACGCCGCCCTACCCTATCTGCCCGAGTGGAAGAAGTGAGCCTACCCAATCAATCCGTTTTGCTTTCTGTGGGGTATCGAAACCTTTCTAAAATATGGGTGAAAGTAGTAAAATCCAATTTTGAAAAACACCAGTGGGAAACTATGAATTGGGAGGCTCAATACGCCTATCTGCAATCCTTACCCGCCATTGAAACCAAAAACTGGGCCGTTACCGACCCCGGCGATTATCAAGAACATCATACAGAAGTGGCCCTAGATGGCCTTGATTTTGGCAATTATTGGGTGTTTGTGTGTGAAAATAGCCAATTCACTTACGATAAAAGCACCATTTCTTATGCCAATTGGGTGGTTTCTAATTTGGCCTCTGTGAGTTACAATGAAGCAGGAAACACTAAGTTTGTATTGGCAAACCGCCAAACGGGTGCTCCCCTGCCCGGTGTCACCCTCGATTTTTTTCAATACGATTACAACACCTCGCCCCGCAGCATCCGAAAAACCGGAAACGCCACCAGCGATCGCGAAGGTTTTGTCAAAAATGCCGTTGGCCAAAACCAACAGGTAGAGGTGCGCGCCTCGAAGGGAAGGGACACGCTTTGGATTGGACAAGCCTATAATTACCGCCCACGCAACAATCCAAGAAAAGAAACTGAAGTACGGTTTTTTACCGACCGCAGCATCTATCGTCCCGGCCAAACCGTCTATTTTAAAGGACTGGTTTATCAGCGATCCAATGCCCAAAATCCAGATGGCGAAGCCCCACAAATCGTGGCCAACGAGACCGTTACCGTTCAATTCCTAGATGCAAACCGACAGAAAAAAGGCGAATTAGTTTTAAAAAGCAATGAATTCGGCACCTTTCAAGGCACTTTCACCGCGCCGGCTACCGGCCTGACGGGGTCTATGAGCATCCAAGTCAGTCAGGGTGCACGCGGACAAACCAATATCAGCGTAGAGGAGTACAAACGCCCACGTTTTGAAGTGGCAATTTTGCCCGTAAAAGGGGCATTTCGCCTGAATGAAACCGTACAAGTGCAGGGTGAAGCCAAAAATTACGCGGGTAGTGTGGTGGACGGTGCTGAGGTAAAATACCGCGTAGTGCGTGTGGTGCGGTTCCCGTATTGGGATTACAGTTCTTATTGGAAACAAATGCCTTACTACAATTCGGCAGAGATGGAAGTGGCCAATGGCAACACCCAAACGGACGAAAAAGGCGCGTTTTCTATCAATTTTATGGCTATTCCGGACGGCACGATTCCTAAAAAAAACCAACCCGTCTTTGATTACTTCATCACGGCAGTCGTGACCGATATCAGCGGAGAAACTCAAAGTCAGCAATATCAATTGAGTGCCGGTTATGCTGCCTTGCAAGTGGAATGGGATTTGCCCACTGAAATTGCGCTGGATAGTCTGCGGAATGTGGGCATTCGGAGCACCAATATGGCCGGACAGCCGCAGGATGCGAAAGGGCAAATTACCTTGCAACGATTGGTGGCGCCTAAGCAGTTTTTCAAGGCTCGTATGTGGGAGATACCCGACATTATGACGCTGACAAAAACGGAATTTGAGCAAAAATTCCCTGACCTCGCGTGGAAAGACGAAGACAACCCCGAAAACTGGGATCGAGAAGACTTTACCCGCAGTGTTCCGTTCAATACCGCCACCGATAAATCCCTAGACTTACACCAAAACCGCTTGCAAGCAGGTTGGTATTTGGCCAAACTCACCACCCAAGATTCTTACGGAGAAAAGGTTGAAATACAACGCTTTGTGCGGGCTTGGACCCCTGGAAATCGCTTTGAAAAACCAGCCGCCGCCGCCCAGAAAAACAGTTACGAACCGGGCGAAACTGCTCGTATCACTTTTGGCGGAAAACCCGCCGGACTGCATTTTTTCTTCGCTCATGTACAAGGAGGCGAACTAGAAAAACCCGAATGGGTGAGCAGCCTCCTTAAAGGGCTTTCCTCCGTGGATATTCCCGTTCGAGAAAGCGACCGTGGTGGCATCCCGACGCATTATTTCTGCATCTATAACAACCGTATTTACGGGGTGGAACAGATTTATTTGTCCGTGCCTTGGAGTAATAAAGACCTAAAAATTGAGTACCAAACCTTCCGCGACAAACTCGCGCCGGGTCAGAAAGAAGAATGGCGCATTAAAATCAGCGGCCCGAAAAAAGACAAAGTAATGGCCGAAATGGTGGCCGCTATGTACGATGCTTCTTTGGATCAATTCCGGCCACACCAATGGTCGGGCATTCCATTTCCGCAGCATTATTCGCCCATTAATTTCAATACCAGTTATAATTTTGGCTGGAATGGCGGGAATAACCACTCCGGCTACGAGCCCATCTCTTCTGTGCCCAACCGTGTTTATCCTGCGCTGAATTGGTTTGATTTTCCACTTTGGGGCCGGCCCGATTTGTATGAGAAGGTTACCCTCAATGCCTATCGTGGCAATGAGGTTGCTGCAGACAGGATGATGGAGATGGATAGCGCCCCTGCCGGAGCACCCAAAGCGAGTATGAAAGCACAAGGTGGAGGGGATGATCCGCCAAGCTACCAGGAAGTTGCAGTAAAAGACGAAACGACCACCCCGCCCAAAAGCCCCGCTCCCCCCGCAGGCATTCGCCGCAACCTGAACGAAACGGTTTTCTTTTTCCCACAACTCAAAACCGACGCTGAAGGGCGCGTAGTGCTGAGTTTTACCATGAATGAAGCCCTTACCCGCTGGAAATTGCTCACCTACGCGCATACCAAAGAACTGCAGCAAGCGGTGTCGGTGCGTGAGGTAGTGACCCAAAAAGACTTGATGGTCATTCCCAATCCGCCGCGTTTTTTGCGTCAGGGCGATGAAATTGAGTTTTCAGCCAAAGTGAGCAACCTATCCAAGGAAAAAATTGACGGCGTGGCTTCTTTAAATTTATTGGACGCCGCCCAAATGACGGAGGTCTTGCGGGCATTTGGCTTGGCCGCCAACACCCGTGTGGCGCGTTTTTCGGTGTTGCCCGGACAATCCAGTGCCGTTTCTTGGCGTGTAAAAGTGCCCGACGAGTACGTAGGAGCCGTCACTTGGCAAATCAGTGCCGAAGGCAATAACTTCACCGACGGAGAAGAAAGCACCATTCCTGTGGTATCGAACCGTCTGTTGGTGACCGAAACCATGCCCATTTCGTTGCGCGGAAAACAAAGCAAAACCTTCACGTTCGAGCACCTGAAAAATCAGGGCGAAAGCAGCACCCTCAACACACACCGTTACACCCTTGAATTTACCAGCAACCCCGTTTGGTACGCGGTACAAGCCTTGCCGTATCTCATGGAATTTCCCCATGAATGCTCGGAGCAAGTATTTAGTCGCTTGTATGCCAACACTTTAGCCTCCAATGTGGTGGCGAAAATGCCCCAAATCAAACGCGTGTATGAGCGTTGGAAAGGCAGCGGGGCAATGGAATCAAATTTGAGCAAAAATCAAGAACTCAAATACGCCCTGCTGGAAGAAACGCCGTGGGTGCTGGATGCGCAAAATGAAGCCCAACAAAAGCAACAAATTGCGCTGTTATTCGACCTAAATCGGATGGCCGATGAACGCGAACGGGCCTTGAACACTTTGTCTGACCGACAATTGAACAGCGGAGGCTGGCCTTGGTTTTCGGGCGGACAAGACAGTTGGTACATTACCCAATACATCGCTACGGGGTTTTATCATTTGCAAAAATTAGGGGCATTGGACCTTAAAAACGACCAAAAATCAATCCAAATGCTCGATGATGCGCGTGGATACTGCACTCGAAAACTCAACGAGCAATACGCCGCATTAGAACGTCGCGCCCAAAAAGACAAACTCGACCTCAACGCCGACCATCTCGACGATATGGCCATTCAGTATTTGTACATGAGTTCGTTTAGTCCGCTCGACCGACCCAGCAAAGAAGTAGGCTACTACCTCGGACAAGCCGAAAAGTACTGGCTCGGAAAAGGTTTGTACCAAGAAGGCCTCTTGGCTTTAGCCCTGCATCGTTGGGGCAGAAAAGACGCCGCGACGCGCATAGTAGCGAGTTTGCGGGAACGTGCGACTTTGAAAGAAGAACTGGGGATGTTTTGGCCCGTGGACTGGGGCTACTACTGGTATCAACTTCCGGTAGAAACCCAAGCATTGATGGTCGAAGTGTTCAGTGAAGTGGCCAACGACGCCAAATCAGTAGAAGAATTGCGGATTTGGCTGTTAAAAAACAAGCAAACCAATCGCTGGGAAAGCACCAAGGCCACTGCGGAGGCGGTGTATGCGCTCTTGCTCAATGGCGATAATTGGCTGAACAACACCCAACCCGTGAAAGTATCAATGGGCGGAAGCCCATTGTCCGTGCAAGAATATGAGGCTGGCACAGGGTATTTTAAACAGAGTTGGAGTGGTGCGGAAGTCAAAAAATCATGGGCAACACTGGCCGTAGAAAACCCCAACAGCAATATTGTATGGGGCGCCGCGTATTGGCAATATTTTGAAGACTTGGACAATATTCAGGCTTTCAAAAAAACGCCTTTAACGATTGAAAAGCAGTTGTTTTTGGAGAAAAATTCGCCTACTGGCCCTATTTTAACCCGTATTACGCCTGATCAAGTGTTGCAGCGCGGCGACAAAATTAAGGTGCGAATAGAAATTCGGGTGGATAGAGCCATGGAATTCGTACACCTAAAAGACATGCGAGCGGCGGGCTTGGAGCCGATTAATGTACTCAGTGGCTACCGTTGGCAGGGCAGTTTGGGCTACTACGAAAGCACCAAGGATTTGGCGACCCACTTCTTTTTCGACTACTTACCGCGCGGCACTTTTGTGTTTGAATATCCGCTCGTAGTTTCGCTGCGCGGCGATATGAGCAATGGCATCACGACCATGCAGTGTATGTACGCACCGGAATTTAGCACGCATTCTAAGGGAATGCGGGTGCGGGTGGAGTAAAGCGAATTGCTTTAATCTTTTCAAAAAAGCACACTAATCAGGAGGTTTTTTACTTGATTTGTGTGCTTTTTTGAGTTAAAAAAGGATTGGAAGAGATACTTGAATTTGCTATTGATTCCACCGCTTTTCAACCAATTTAAGCGTACTTTTACATTTATGCCCCGTGATATGGTCTAGGTTTTTGCCGGCTACCCGCTTGAGGCGTCTCCTCCATACCCAACCCTATGTTCTATGACACGACGCGGTGTATTCAAAATATTTCGCGTAAATTTGTGCTTACCCAGTCATTATCATGGTAACTAAAAGCATTATAAAAAAACAAATCCAACATAATGCTTCCCGAATCAAAGCGTACGGGATTAGTAGTATCGGTCTTTTTGGCTCCTATGCATGTCAAAAGCAAGTAGAAGGCAGCGATATTGATATTTTAATTGATTTTGAGGTTGGGAAAGAGACTTTTGGTAATTTCATGGAGGTTTGTTTCCGCTTAAACACGATTTTTAAAGGCCATAAAGTAGAGCTTGTCACCGCAAATGGCCTCAGCCCCTATGTCGGCCCACATATTCTAAATTCTGTTGAATATGTCCAAATCGCCCATTGAATATTTGAGGCACATTCACGATGAGTGCCCATTCATCATGGGTGTCGTTTCCTCTAATACGAGCAAAGATGATTTTCTTGGAAATGAGACGCTCAAGCGAGCAGTAGTCCGAAGTCTTGAAATAATCGGAGAAGCCACAAAAAAAATACCCGCAGACATAAAATTAACTTGGGGACAAGTTCCCTGGAAAAATACTGCAGGGATGCGTGACAGACTTATTCATGATTATATTGGCGTTAATTACATTATTGTTTGAGACGTTGCAAAAAACAAAATACCTGAAATACAGGATATCGTTACCCAAATAATTGATGCTGAAACTTAAGATTCCGGCATCCCGTCCTAATATGATAATTCACCAAAAAATAGTGGCCAAGTTTCTTCAGTACTTTGGGCCACCGGTAGAACGAGTAAAAGCGTTTGTGTTGGCCAAACTGGAGTCGGGCGCCAGCAGTAAATACACCGAAAATCTCTTACAAGCCATCCCGTTTTGGGTCGGTTCTTTGATTGTTGGCATCGTGGCCGTTATTTATGCCAAACTCTTCCGAATAGCCGAAGACGGAACCCTATATGCCACTTCGCTTTGGATTATTTTTCCAGTCTTGTTGGTGTCGCTTATTTCGGGCTATGCGGCTTGTATGAAGGGTAATTTGACCGCCACCATGGTCAGTCAGCACTCTTTTTACGATCGTTTGAAGAAACAATATCTGGAAGACGTAGAAAAAACACGCTCTTAGGGAAATGCCTGAAATGCCCTCCAAAGTTGCATTTGGTGAGAACGCCATTTTAGGATGATTACATAAAGGGGGCTTGCGTTGGCTACCCAATCTGCGCCAACAAACGCTCTTTTAATTGCAAAAACTCCTCCTCACTGAGGATGCCAGCATCGCGCATTTCGGCGAGTTTTTTGATTTTATCCATAGCATCATCGGAGGCGCTTTTGGGCGAAAACTCGTTTTTAGCCATTTCTTTCACTATTTTTTTGCCCGCCTCCATCTCGGTATTATAGGTCTTTTTGGCCATGGTGAGGTCCATATCTTCCAAAGTCCCCCCGTTTTTGAGGTGCCGGGCTACGGTGCGGCCCAAGGCCCAAGTAGAAGCACCCGACAATACGGGCATGCTCATTTCGCCAATGAGGGTACCTATGCCAGGAATGGCTTTCACAAGGCTCGCGCCAATGCGCGCGGCACTTCCACTGACCACAGCAGTCAGAATAGTTTTACCCAGAGTATCGTAAAACCCGACATTGTATAATTTGGCCAATTGGCGGAGCATGTTGAATTGGACTCCGCTAACCGCCAGCAAATCAGCGGCTGGTACGGGAATAAGGGCTGCTCCGAGCGAAAAACCGACGTGATTGCGGACAATTTCGGAGGCTTTGGTCTGTTTTTCTTCTTGTGTCATGGCTTGAGAAAATGATTTTTCGAGCACTACCAAATCGTAGAGCGCGAGCATGGAGAATATTTTAGCAGGGTGAACAGAAAAAGACATGATGTTGTTTCTGAGTCTTGAGGAACGAGTAAACGGTTTGACCTTACAAAAGAGCAGACAAAACGGTGCGACTCACCGAAAATACCGACGAATCGCACCATAAAAGGTATGAAATTTCTAAAAAGAAGGAATCGTATCGAAAAGACCGTTTTTATCCGGCCTTACCAACGGCCAAGACCAGCGTAGGCGTGGCATTGCCCTCTGGGTTTGGTTCCTCCGAAATGGCAAAAGCCACGGGATTTTCCACCGTCCGAACCGAGCCACACAGGTCGCTTGATTGCATACCCAAACTCACGGGTTTGTCGTTCACGATGGCCCAAAATTGGTAATAAGAGCCGGGTTTGGCAGCCGGAAGGCTGACGGGGTCGTAGGCCATGCGTTGCAAACGCGGGTTGAAATACACTACGGTGTTGATGCCTTTCCCATCAGAAACCAAAATTCGCTGCGTAGCAGGGTCGCACAGCAACTCCTTGATAGGATCGGGGGTTGCGGCAAGCTGGGTGGTGATGATTAGTTGTTGCTGCAAAGAATCTACCTGCAATTGTAGCATCTTTTGCTCGGTGCCCATATCTTTTTGTTTAAAAAACAAGAAAGCCGTGGCGGCAGCGAGCAAAAAAGCCGCTATTTGGAAGACACGTAAAGTGCCGTTACCGCTAGGATGGGTGGGGGTAGTGGTATCGCCAGATGAATTGGATTCGAGTTGAATCTGATCCATGATTTTTGATTTCATCTCTTCGGGTGGGGATACCGCATGTGCTGCAGCATACTGTTCGAGCGAGGCTTCGATGGAGGCCAACTCGGTACGCACGGATGTGTAATCAGATGCCATGCGCTCCACCTGCTTGCGCTCTTCGGGAGTACATTGCCCCAGCACGTACGCTTCCAGCAAACCCGATTGTATGAATGATTGAAGATCCATTATATGAAAAGTGAACGATGAAATGATGCGGTTGGCTCCAAAAAGCCTTGGCCATCGTTTTGTTCCTAAGTTGATTTATGTATCAATAAAAGATTTATTGACACTTATTTCCTGAAAAAATGCGCTCAGGCAGGCGTTGAAGTTAGTTTTTGAAGATTTCCAAAAGTGATGTTCCGATTAACATGGCTGCCAGCCCTTTTTCACCAAAAACACCGCGCAACTCATTGATAGCGTATCGCAACCGTGTTTTGATGGTCCCTAATGGAATACCCGTTTCTTCGGCGGCTTCTTCTTGGGTATATCCTTTGAAGTAAATCAAATCAATCAGCATTTTGTACTTTTCATCCAGCCGATTCACCACCTCGCGCACCCCGATTACATCTGGGTTAATGCCCTCTCCGCCTGGACTAAATACCAGTGCATCGAGCGAGTCGGTTTGTCGGGACTTTTGAAAGTGAGCCGTTCGAGTGGCATCAATAGCCGTATTTCGAGCAATGTTGAGCAGCCATGTGAAAAGTCGGCCTTTTTGCTCGTCGTAACTCGCGCCATTTCGCCAGGCTTTCACGAATGTATCTTGCAAGACTTGTTCCGCCAACTCTCGCTGCTGCACAATGCGCAAAACCACCCCAAAAAGAGCACCGTTATACGCGTCGTACAGGTTGCCAATGGCAACACGATCTTGTGCTTTAAGTCGATTGATAAGTTGTTGGTCTTGTTGCATTAGAATATGACAAAGTGCTGAACGAATAACCAGCGAAATTTGCTGTGCAAAATTCTACTAATTTTTTGATCTACCAAGTCCTTTAACCAACATTCAACAAAATAGTTCCTGAACTTACCTTGTCAAGTCAACAGTGGCCAATGTCAACCTGAGAAGTCTAATTTCTTGGAATAGGCCTGTAGAACACCTAAGAGATTTTCGTTGAAAGATTGTTTGATACTTCCATATACGAAGTACTATGATGTTTGGTTTTTGACGTTTGATTTTAATGCGGACCATGGTATAAATCACCCCATTAGGGGCCGCCCGTTTATAGCCTTAACAAACAAAATAACCGCAGCCAGTCAGGGGTCGGCCTTATACATTCCCATTCAACCCTGTCACCAACCCTTTATCTCTCAAAACTTATGCCTTAACACTGCCTATAACCCTTTTCCAACCAACTACTCCAACGCGCATACGCCGCATCGTAAGCCGCCGATTCGGCGAGTGGTTCGTACACTTTTTCAGGCGTTTGCCCCTGCGCTACGGCAGATTGTGGTGTCTCGTAAAACCCAGCTGCCACCCCCGCCGCCTTGGCGGCCCCCACTGCCCCTTGCGTGTCATACACCGCTATTTTTACCCCCATCAAAGTGGCGATGGTATAGGCAAATATGGCAGACTCAAACAAATTCCCCTTGCCTACCCGTAGGGTATGAATCGAGATACCCAACGCACGCATGGTCTCCATTCCATGAACAAATGCGAACGCGATGCCCTCTAACATGGCTCGAAAAAAATGCTTGCTTTCATGTATATTACATTGAATACCAAACATTTGAATACCATCAGCCTCGTTTCCAAGCATCCGCTCTGCTCCATTCCCAAACGGCAATATGCACAATCCGTCGGAGCCGACCGCAATCCCTTTGGCCAAGTTTTCTAAGTCGGCGTACGATCTTTTGGGGCCACCATTTGCCCCCATCACATCGCGCATCCAACGATAGGCACTGCCCGCGCCGTTGATGCAAAGTAGTACGCCAATATGCGGATTTTGTGCCTCATGATTCACATGCGCAAAACTATTTACCCGCTGTTGTGGATCAAAAATAGCCTGATTCGCAACCGCATATACCACACCCGATGTGCCGCCCGCAGCCGCCACCTCTCCCGCTTGCAAGGCCTGCAATGACAGTGCATTGTTGGGCTGATCACCTGCCCGATACCCCAGCAGCGTGCCCGGCGTTAGGCCCATTTGTGCTGCTGCGGATGTGCTCAGGTGGCCTTGCTCACCAAAAACAGGTACTATTTCAGGTATCATGGCCGCCGAAATTTGGTAATACTCCAATAAGCGAGTATCCACCTGATTCGCCTTAAAATCCCAAAACATCCCTTCCGAAAGGCCACAAATGGTGGTGGTCATGCGGCCCGTCATGCGAAAAGCGATGTAATCGCCGGGCAACATAGCTCGGTGAACGCGGGCAAACACCGCCGGCTCGTGCTGCTGCACCCATCGCAATTTAGAGGCCGTGAAATTGCCGGGAGCGTTGAGCAAATGTGCCATACAGTAGTCTTCGCCTAAAGCCTGTAAAGCCTCGCGACCAATTGCTACCGCTCGCCCATCGCACCAGATGATGGCCGGGCGGAGCACCGTTCCCGCTTCGTCGAGCAGTACCAATCCGTGCATTTGGTAGGCAATACCCATGGCAGAAATTTGGGTCGGCGGTACAGCCGTACGCTCCAATAAGCGCTTACAAGCGATGCAA
>Ga0105045_10003525_pt1 | contig 13429 bp, 10 predicted proteins | sample MAT02_FD_78089 | JGI IMG/M metagenome (GOLD analysis project Ga0105045, IMG submission 78089) | Freshwater microbial communities from Lake Fryxell liftoff mats and glacier meltwater in Antarctica - MAT-02 (megahit assembly) | ecosystem: Environmental > Aquatic > Freshwater > Ice > Liftoff...
ATCCCAGTCTGGATCCCAGTCTGGATCGCAGTCTGGATCGCAGTCTGGATCGCAGTCTGGATCGCAGTCTGGTTCGCAGTCTGGTTCGCAGTCTGGTTCGTCGGCTCGCCCATGCCCGGCAAGCGTAGCAACCGTGCCCCGCGATGTCGTGCGATGATGGCGGAGTGACGGCCGATGCTCCGGAGTCCACGGATTCGCACCCCTCGTCGACGGTTGGGGCGTCGCCCCCGGGCGCCCTGGGCTGGGCCATCCATCTATGCGGAGCCTTGATCGCAGCCAGCGCGGCGCTGCCGATCACGCCCGATGGCCGCTCGTTTCTCTCGCTGCTCCGCGGCGAGTTCGGTCGCAGCCTGCTCGAGGGATGCATGATGCTCGCGGGCTTCGGCTCGCCGTTCCTGTTCGGCCTCGCCGTCGCCCTGGTGGCGTTGCCCTCGCTGCGGGCGGCCGCGACGGAGCTCGTGCGCACGCCCATCGGACTCATGCACGGCCAGCTGCTGCTCGTCGCCTTCGTGGTGTGGCGCAAGGGTGAAGCGGTCGCAGCAGTCGCGCTGTTCGGCTTCGCCGTCATCGGCGCGGTGGGCTACGCGCGCTCCGGCATGCGCGCTCCCGGTGGCCCCCGCATCGGCCTCCGCGACACTGTGCGCTGGGGTGCGATGATGCTCGCGGGCACTGGCGCGTGGTGCAAGCTGCAGCGCATCGCCGACGTGCGCTTTGGCATCGCCATCGACGTGATGCTCGTCGCCGCCATCGTGCTGGTCATCGCGACCTCGCGGCCCAGAACCGCACGCTTGGGTCAGCAGGCGTAGGTCGCGAGCACCACCAGATCGTCGCCGGTGCGCAGCAGCCAGCGGCGATCCCGTGGGGGATTGATCAGCACCTCGTCATCGCCGCCCAACGTACGGCTGCACAGGCGCAGACCCAGGGCGGTCTCGTTGCGTCGCGCGACCTGGTGCTGGATCTCGGCGAACCCGACCTCGCGCCCGTCGAGTCCGTACTCGGCGGCGGGTCGGAAGAAGATCTCGGAGCCCTCGGGCCCGAACAGATCGTCGAACACCACCCGCAGCTCCCGACGCAGCGCGACCTGGGCCATCATGTGGCTCAGGATCAGGGGCGGAATGACCACCTCACTGGCGCCGCGGCGGAACAGGGTCAAGTTGCTCGGATCCACCAACTCGACCAAGACGTCGGGGCCGGTGCCGTCGTCGGGCAGGATCTCGCGCAGCAGCAGGTGACCCAGCAGGGTGCGGGCATCCGACTCCTCGGATTCGACCCAGTCGTTGGCGACGAGGACGACGTTGTCGAAGCTCGCCGGCTCGACGCGCCGCAAGTGCCCTGGCACGGTGTAGTCGATCTCTAGGTGCTTCACGGCGACGCGAGTGCACACGACCTCGTGGTTGTCGAGGTGGCGCTGGCGCACGGGCATGGGCACCATCGAGGCGATCACGACCTCGAAGCGCTCGATCTGGTAGCCGTCGAGCTCCTGCAGCAGGTCGGGGATGCGATGGTTCCAGCCAAGGACCAGGATGCGCCGGTGCTCCTTGAGCGCGGGCGCGGTGGGCACCCCCTCGCCACGGTCGGGGCGCGCCGGCTCGTGGTCGTCGCGGGGCGCGGTGGCGTCGTCGTCCTCGGCGACGAGCACCAGGCGATCTTCGGCGCGCAGGACGAGGTCGTCGCTGGGGTTGAGCATCGAGCGGTCCACGTTGCCCTCGAGCCGCACGATGCCGATGAGGATCGCCTCGGGGAACGCGTCCGCGAGATCGCCGAAGCGCATGCCCTCGAACTGCGGGAACTCCCGGGCGTACACCTCGCTGCCGTCGCCGTAGCTGAGCATGCCGGCGAACGCATGCGACAGGCCGGGGTGACGGATGGTCTGGCACAGCAGGCTCGAGACCACGCGGTTGCTGGCGATGATCTCGAGGGGGCCAGGGTAGGCGCGGCGGGCCGTGATCGACTTGCGCGCGTCGAGCAGCTCGGCGACCACCAGCGGCGCGCGGGTCTGATCGTACTCCTGGGCGAAGCCGGCGAGCGACAGCAGGGTCTTGATGGTGTGGGTGTCGGGGCCGGCGCCCGCCGACGCCCGATCCGGCGCCGGCAGGAGCACCGCGGCGGCGCGCAGGGTCGCGACCCTGCGCAGGTGCTCGACCCGCAGCGGCGAGCCCGAGCGCAGGATCACCGCCGCCGAGCGGTAGGCCGAGCCCACGCGATCGCGGAGCTCCTGCTGCAGCTCGGCGTCGACTTCCTCGGCCATCACCACCACGGCGAGCGCCCGGGATCCGCGGCCGCGCAGGAACTGGCGCACGCGCTCGCTCGAGAGCAGCAGCTCTTGCACAATCGTCGGCGTGCGCGTCGTCCAGCCCATCACCACGAAGTGGTTGCGGTTGGCGATCGGCGTCAGGCCGTTCTCGAGCCGACGCAGCGCCGCGTTGAGCCACTGCGTCATGATCGCGATCAGGGCGCCGAGAAAAAGCACGTAGCCCGCGACGGTGAGCAAGGTCGATACGCTGCGCAGATACAGCCCCTGATCGTCGCCGAGGTAGCCGGGATCGGACAGGCGGAGGAACGCCCACCAGATGGCATCGCCGGGGCCGTCGAACTCGCCCGTGCCGACCACCAGCATGCCGCCGAGGATCGACACGCCGACGATGATCGCGATCACGAACAGCAGGCGGTACAGCGGCCCGCGGACGAGGAACCGCTCGAGGACGAACTGAAGACGGTCGCGGAGCGCAGCGAGCACAGGGGGCGAATCTTCCAGGCGCGTGAGGGCGTCGCGCGCGGGTGAACTCAGCCCGCGCGACCGAGCGCGAGGTCGTCGCCGAGCGCGGTGAGCTGCTCCGGGCTCAGCGTGGTCTGGACGGCGAAGTCGGCCAGATCGACGCCGATCTCGGTGGGCGCGTGCTCACCGAAGGCGAACTTGAGATACTGCACCGACGACAGCCGCGTGTCGCCCACCTGCCGGGGATCGAACCGTGGCCGCACCATCGAGCCGTCGGGGATCTTGGCCCACACACGGTGTGGCAGCTCGATCCAGCGCCGCAGCTTGTCGGCGCGCTCGGCCTCGTCGTCGATGCCGACCAGCAAGGTGCAGCCGAGCTCGCCGGGCCCGCCCAGCAACTCGTTGTAGGTGGTGAGCTCGTGGGCGATGTCGACCTCGCGCACGATCCGCTCGGTCCGCATCATCTCGTGCACCTGGTAGCGCACGGTGTCGCGGTTTTCGAACAGCAAGGTGATGTACTCGCCGATCTGGATGCGGCGGGCCGCTTTGATCGCGAGCATCGCCGGACGCAGCGCGTCGCGGCGCTCGTCGTAGGTCATCCAGTCGAGCAGCTCGTCGCGCAACACGGGCTTCATGGCGTCTCCGATTCGGGTTGGGGCGCGGCCGCCGGGCCGCCGAACGATTCACCACGGTAAGCCTGGGCGAGGATCGACATCGGATGCATCGGCTTGCGCCCGGCGTGCTGCTCGAATTGCAGCGCCGCGAGCGGGCAGTCGGTCGCCCAGATCTCGGCCTCGGCCTCGCGCATGCCCTCGAAGGCCTTGGCGCCAACGCGCTGCGAGTACTCGAAGCCCTCGACGAGCATGGCGTGGGTGCCGTCGTGGCCGCAGCACTCCATCACCGTCTTGGGCTGGACACCCGGCAGCTTGCGCAACAGATCGCGCGACTTGAAGCCGACGCCCTGGGCGCGCAGGTGACACGGCGCGTGGTAGGCGACCGGCCCCTCCGGCGAGCTGCGGAAGTCGGTGTCGAAGCGGGGCTCGTTGCGGATCGACCACAGGAACTCGCCCGGATCCACGACCGCGGCGGCGAGCTCCTGCGCGCGGACACGATCGTCGCCGCCGACGAGCTCGGGCCACTCGCGGCGCAGCATCATCGAGCAGGTGGGGTTGATCGCCATGACCTTCGCGCCGGCGTCGACGTGGGGCATGAGGCGATCGAGGTTGTGCTTGGCCTTGGCGCGGACCAGCTCGAGATCGCCGCGCTCCCACGCCGGCATGCCGCAGCACTGCAGCCCGCGCTCGCAGCGGATGTCGACGCCGTTTCGCTGCATCACGAAGACGGTGTCCTTGCCGATCTGCGGCTCGTTGTGCTGCACGAAGCAGGTCTGGAACAGCACGATCTCGCCGCCTTCGGGGCGGTCTATCAGCGATTCGCCCTCGGCCCAGTGCTCGAACGTGCGCGACGCGAACTCGGGCAGCAGCTTGTCGCGGTGGATGCCGAGCACCTTCTCCATGAACCAGCGGTGGAGCTTGACCCGGTTCATGGTGTTGGCGAGCCCGAGGCTCGCCCGCGCTGCGGTGGCGGTGAGGTCGGGATCACGCAGCGCGAACGACTGCAGCGTCGGCCGCGTGGTCTGCTTGCGGATCGCGGCGTGACGGTGGACCAGCTTGGGGAAGTCGAGCTGGAACGGGTGCCCGTCCCGCGGCGTGTACGGGCACTGCACCTCGCACAGCTTGCACTGGAAGCACGCGTCCATGACCGCGTCGACGCTGTGGGCGCCGAGCTTGCGGACGTCGCCATCGCAGTCGTCGTCGATCGCCTTGAACAGGATCGGGAAGCTGTCGCAGTACTTGAAGCACATGCGGCAGCCGTGGCAGACCTCGAACACCCGCGTGATCTCGGCCGCGAGCGCCTCGGGCTGCCAATAGTGCGCGTCCGAGGGGTCGTAGGTCAGACCCGCCGTCGGGTGGTAGGAGATGTTGCCCTGACCCATCGTCGTGCCGAGCATGGCCGCGGCCCTGCGCGCTGGCAACCGGCGTGCTGCGCGTGTGCCGGTGTCACGGCCGCGGGCGAGCGGTGATGCCACCAACGACGACACCCCGCGCGCCCTGGGGGCGACGGGGTGTCGGGCGGCGGGGTGTCGGGCGCCGCGAGGGCGGATCAGCCGATGCCGTCGAGCAGCGACTGGAAGCGACCGGCGTGGGACTTCTCGGCCTTGGCCAGGGTCTCGAACCAATCGGCGATCTCGGTGAAGCCTTCTTCGCGGGCGCTCTTGGCCATGCCCGGGTACATGTCCGTGTACTCGTGGGTCTCGCCGGCGACCGAGGCGCGCAGGTTGCTGACGGTGTCGCCGATCGGCAGATCGGTGGCGGGGTCGCCGACCTTCTTGAGGTAGTCGAGGTGGCCGTGCGCGTGGCCGGTCTCGCCCTCGGCGGTCTCGCGGAAGTTGCCCGCGATCTCCGGGTAGCCCTCGACGTCGGCGATCTTTGCGAAGTACAGGTAGCGGCGGTTGGCCTGCGATTCGCCGGCGAAGGCGGCCTTGAGGTTCGCGTGGGTCTTGGTTCCTTTGAGCTCTGGCATCGGCCTGCGTAGATAGCACAGCCGCGACGTGGGCACGAGAGCCGGCGCCGACGGTGCGCCGCGGGTGGCCGCGGGTGGCCGCGGCCGGTGGCCCAGGCGCGGCTGCTACACTGTAGGGGCCTTCGGCACGGCCATGGAGCACCACGATCACACCCACGTCGCCGAGCACACCCACATCGCCGATCTGGGCACCCTCGCCGTCGGCGTCGGGATGCACACCGCGTTCGCAGCGGTGCGCCTGCTGCGTCGGGGTCAGACCCGCGCCGGCAAGCCGTTCTTCGACATTCGATTGGCCGATCGCGGCCGCACGATCGCCGGCAAGATCTGGAGCGAGGCGATCCGCGCCATGGCGGCCGCCGAGGAACTGTCGCCCGGCGATCACGTCAAGGCGCTGTTCGAGATCGACGAGTACAAGGGCGCGCTGCAGCTCTCGATCAAGGGCCTGCGCAAGGCCCAGCTCGGCGAGCCCGGCTACGATCCCGCGCTGCTCGTCGACGAGGGCCACGCGCTGGTCGCCGATCTGCTCTGCGACGTGCTGGTCTTCGACATCGAGACCGTGCCGGCGGTCGATCTCCGCAAGGTACCATCGACGATCGCCCAGGCCGTGGCCAAGCACGCCGAGCGCAACGAGTGGGATGTATCCAAGGTGATGAGCCTGTCGCCGTACTTCGGCCAGGTGGTGTCGCTCGCGGTGGGCAACGGCGAGCAGGATCCGCGCACGCAGGACGTGACGGTGTTCGTGGTGCCGCCGGCGGGGGCCTCGGTGGCGGCGCTGCCGAGCTGGATTCGGCCGGTGAGCGAGCCCGAGTTGTTGCGCGCGTTCTGGACGCTCGCCGGCCACGCGAGCTGCGTCGTCTCGTACAACGGTCGCGGCTTCGACGTGCCGTTCATGCTCGGACGCAGCCTCATCCACGAGGTGCCGGTGCGCGTCGATCTGTTGGGGTCTAAATACGCACTGCGGCCGCACCTGGATCTGTATGGCGTCGTCGCGCCCGGCGGCTTCGGTCGCGGCCCGGCCTCGCTCGACGTAGTGTGCTGGGCGCTCGGACTCACCAGCCCCAAGGAATCGATGGACGGGTCAATGGTCGCGTCGACCTACGCCAAGGGCGATGTCGGGCAGATCGCGCTGTACAACGCGGGCGACGTGCGGGCGACGACCGCGGTGTACCAGCGCGTGCGCGATGGCGTGCTGCGCTTCCGCGACGATTGGTAGGCCGCGGCGCGTCCGTGGAGTGGACGCGCCACGGCAAGGGCGACTCAGTCCTCCAGGGGGACCGGCCCGGTCCCCCTTCCACCGGGCGAACCCGGCGGAACCTTTCCCCTCCCTATCGCTGTCGCTCTCTCAGCCGTCGGCGGCGTCGGCGTCGGCGGCATCGCCATCGGCGGCATCGGCCGCGGCGGCCCCGTCGCCGGCGGGCTCACCCTCGACGGCCGCGGGGCACTCGGCGAACTCGCAGTTCGGTCCGCCGCGGGCGACGGAGCTGCCGTCGGCACAGACCTTCGCTTCTTCGGTGCAGGCGGGGCCGTCGCCGGGCGGTGTGGAATCCTTCTGGGACTTGGAGCAGGCGCCCGTGACCCCCGCCAGGGTGAAGGCGACCAGGTACGCGGCAACTCGGGTGTGGTGGTGCATGGACCCCCGAACGCCACGTGGCCCGCGGAGCTTTCGCTGCTACCGTGCCGGCGTGGATGCCGTCCATCGGTTGCTCGAGCTGGTCGCCCGTGAGCTGCGTGCCGACGATGTGCGGATCGAGATCGGTCTGCGGCCGCCGGCTGCGGGGAATGCGTGGTGCGAGCTCGCCGGGGGCTATCGCCTCGTCGCGGTTTTCGACGTCACGCCCGATGCCCTCGATGACCGCCGGGCGCGGCTCGAGGCCCTCGCCCACACGTTTGCCGCCACGCTCACCGCGGGCCTCTCCGATGCGCCGCAGTTGGCGACCGGCACCGAGCTCGCCGTGCATGCGCTCGACGAGACGCTCGCGAGCCTGGCGCGGATCGCCGGCGCATCGGTGGCGATGGTCGTCGACGAGCACTCGCCCATGATCTGGGGCTCGTCATTGGTGCCGCGCGGTCCCGAGGACGCCGACGTCGCCGCGTGGCTGTCGGCCGCCGCCGCGGCGGCCATACGCCATGGCCTCGATTTCGCGACGCTGCTCGCGACCCCGACGCAGGTGGATGCGGCCCTCGATGTCACCGCGATCGATGCCGACAACCGGGCGCGCATCGTCCGGGCGCTCGGGCGCATGCATGCCACGGGCTTGCAGCGAACCCCGGCGCAATGGCGCGAGCTCGTGCTGGCCCTGCGCGCCGTCGCCGGGGCCAGGCGGGGCGCTGCGGATGCCAGGCTCGCCGGCGTCGGCGACGATCCGCTGGGCTACATGTCGCGCGGCTTCGGGGGCATCTACCGGGTCGTGCTCGCGTTCGACGGCGAGTACTCCGAGCTGCACGCCGGTGCGGCGCTCATCCGCGCGCTGCCAGTGATCGAGCGCCACGTCGTCGCGCTGCCGCCGGTCGATCCATCGCCCGGCGGGCGCGGCGGCGGCCAGGTGGTGCGGATGTTCGGCGATTAGTCACGGCATCACGTCGCACAGCCCGCAGGCGTTGCACGCGTCCGCACAGCAATCGCCGAGGCCGACGCACAGGTCGTCGCACCAGCAGCCGCCGGGGGCCGAGCCGCCGCATGCACCCGAGCTGCAGCCGCAGTCGATGCCGCAGCTCGACGCGTCCTCGCCGTTGCTGCACTCGCCGTCGCCACAGAACACGCACGACCCGCAGTCGATCGGGCATGTGTTGCAGGCCTCGCCGACCAGCGGGTTGCACTGACCGTCGCCGCACTGGGCGTTGCAGCCGCCACAATCGGCGGGGCAGCTGTTGCACGACTCGCCCGCCAGCGGGGCGCACACGCCGTCGCCGCAGCCGGCACAGGCGCCGCAGTCGGTGGAGCAGCTGGTGCAGGACTCGCCGAGCTGGGGCTCGCATGCCGCGTTGCCGCACGAGGGACACAGGCCGCAGTCGCTGCTGCAGGTGGAGCACGACTCGCCCGCGCCCGGATCGCAGCTGCCATCGCCGCACGAGTTGCAGTTGCCGCAGTCGGCCACGCAGCTCACGCACGACTCGCCGGCGACCGGCTCGCAGGTGCCGTCGCCGCACGATGCACAGGGTCCGCAGTCGAGCGGGCAGGTGAAGCAGAACTCGCCCTGGTCGGGAGCGCAGACGCCGTCACCGCAGGCCGGACATGCGCCGCAGTCCTGGGCGCAGTTGAAGCAGAACTCGCCGCCGCCCCCGTCGCAGAACCCGTCGCCGCAGCCGCCGCAGGGACCGCAGTCCTGGGGGCAGGTGAAGCAGAACTCGCCCTGGTCGGGATCGCAGAGGCCATCGCCGCAGCTCGGGCACGGACCGCAGTCGAGTGGGCAGCTGTCGCACGACTCGCCCTGGCCGGGATCGCAGCTACCGTCGCCGCACCCCTGACACGGGCCGCAGTCCTGGGGGCAGTTGACGCAGAACTCGCCTTGGTCGGGATCGCAGACGCCGTCGTCGCAGCCGCCACAGGGACCGCAGTCTTCAGGGCACGTGAAGCAGAGCTCGCCCTGGCCGGGATCGCAGACGCCGTCGCCGCACGCTTGGCACGCTCCGCAGTCGTCGGGGCAGGTGAAGCAGAACTCGCCCTCGAACGGATCGCACGAGCCGTTGCCACAGCCACCGCATTCACCACAGTCCGCTGGGCAGGTGAAGCAGAACTCGCCCGAGAACGGGTTGCACGCGCCGTCGCCACAGCTCTCGCAGGTGCCGCAGTCGTCGGGGCAGGTGAAGCAGAACTCGCCCGAGAGCGGATCGCAGATGCCGTTGCCACACTCGTCGCACGACCCGCAGTCCTGCGGGCAGGTGAAGCACAGCTCGCCCGAGAATGGATCGCAGACGCCGTTGCCGCAGGCGTCGCACGGCCCGCAGTCCTGCGGGCAGGTGAAGCACAGCTCGCCGGCGAACGGGTCGCAGCTGCCGTTGCCGCACTCGTCGCACGTGCCGCAGTCGATGGGGCACGTGATGCAGAACTCGCCGAGCTCGAGCTCGCACGTGCCGTTGCCACAGCCCTCGCAGGAGCCGCAGTCGACCGCACAGCTCTCGCAGGATTCGCCGAACTCCGGGTTGCACGAACCATCGCCGCACAGCTCGCAGCTGCCGCAGTCGACATCGCACCACCCACAGTTCTCGCCGAGCTCGAGCTGACAGATGCCGTCGCCGCACACACCACAGCTGCCGCAGTCGATGGGGCAGCCGCCGCAATCCTCGTCGGGGGTGCAGACGAGATCGCCACACTCGCCGCACGGCCCACAGTCGACGGGGCAATCGGCGCAGCCCTCGTCGGGGTCGCACACGCCGTTGCCGCAATCGACGGGGGTGTCCGTGGTCCCGACCGACGTCGAGCTGTCGTCACCGGTGTCGCGCGACCTGTCGAAGGCGAAATCCGTGCGCCCGCAGCTGCCCAGGATCACCAGGCCGCACCACGCGAGAATCCAAGTCGTCCACCGTGCCATCGCTGTCGTCGCGCCGAAACGCGCGCCCCGTCGATCGAGGCTAACAGTGATCACGCAGCGGCGCGAACTCGCGGCGCTCGGACGGGGGCTGCGCTCGAGCGGGGATGCCCGAGGCGGGTCGAGCGCCCGGACGTGGTGCGATCAGCCGCCGCGCGGCCAGCCATCGTGATTGGCCTCGCCGCCGGCCCGATTGGCCTCGCCGCCGGCCGGGTTGGCCTGGGTGTTCCAGCCGTGGTGGGGTTGGGCGGGGGGCAGGGCCGGGTACATGGGCGCCGCCGGAAGCATGGGCGCTGTGTGGGCCGTCCACTGGAACCCGTCGTGATAGCGCAGGTAGCTCGGAAACGCGGGGTCGGGGTACCAACCCGGCAGCGCCAGCGGCAGCGGCGGCGCCGCCTCGAGCCGTGGGCGCACGGCGACGAGGTAGGCGATCGCCGCGGGCAGGCCCATGAGCAGGGCGAGCACCAGCCACATGGTCTTCTCGCTGCCGACGGCCTTGAAGTCGCGGTCGGACCGCCGCGCCACGTCGACGATCGCGAAGACGTTGACGCCGACCGCAGCGAGCAGGAAAAGCGCGAAGAAGCCGAACACGGAGACGGGGAGCGTAGCAGTGTTGCCGCGCGCGGGCTCGCGGACACGCACGGTGTGCGGAAAAGTGAGCGCGCGCAGCCGCGCCCCGCTCGCGCCGCGCACGGCACCGTCCCGAAGCGAATCGTTCCGGAATTCGTGCGCGCAACGGTGTCCCACAGCCGTTGATGCGCCCGCCAAACCCCCCCACGACACGTCACTCACTGGCTGCGATTGCGTTGCTCTCCCTCGCCTGCGGCAGCGATGGACCCGGGGCTCAGTCCGGCGACACATCCGGGGGCATCGACTCCCTCGGTGGCTCGGGCAGCACGGACGCAGACGGCAGTTCGAACTCCGGCCCAGGAGCCGACACCAGCGGCACGACCACGTCGATGCCGCCGGGCCCCTGCGAGACCCTGCTGTGCGGCGACCCGGTCGCATGCTGCGGCGCCGACGAGGACTGCGCGGCCGGGGCCTGCGTCGCGGCCTGCGATTCGGGCGTGCGCTGCGGCGACGACTCGACGACCTGCTGCGACGCCGGGCAGGTGTGTGTGTCCGATGCGTGCGTGTCGCCGACCGGCACCTGCATCGACTCCTTCGACTGCGAGATCGGCGAGTTCTGCGAGCCCACGCTCGATCAGTGCCTGCCGCAGTTCGACCCGGTCACGTGCGCGTACGAACCCGACTTCGAGGAGATCGAGGTCGCGCTCGAGTGGTCGTTCGAGGAGTCGCAGTCCATCTCGATCCCGCTGGTCGCCGACCTCGAGGGTGACGGTTCGCCCGAGGTCGTGCTCGTCACCGCGCGGGAGGGCGGCGACTGGCCCCTGGGCAACCTCATCGTCCTCGACGGCACCACCGGCCTCGAGAAGTGGCGCATCGAGCACGACCCCACCCGCAATCAGTTCGGACCCCACGGTCGCGCGACCGCGGGCCTCGCCGATGTCGACGGCGATGGCCTGCCCGACATCGTGTACGCCGGCCGTCCGGCTGGCGGCGGCTCGGTGATCCACGCCGTCGACGGCACCGGCAATCTGCTGTGGAGCTCGCACGACGTCGACGGCGAGCCCTACCCCCTGAACGTCGAGAACGGCGCGGTGAGCTTCGGCAATTTCGACGACGACGAGGCCGCCGAGGTGGTGCTCGGTGCCGCGGTCATCGACAACGACGGACTCGTGGTGTGGAGTCAGGGCGGCGGGGCCAACGGCGCGACGTTCGGCACCAACGCCAACTACACCGGCGGCATCTCGTCGATCGTCGATCTCGCCGGCGATGGCGTGCCCGAGATCGTCTCGGGGCGCCACGCATGGTCCGTGCAGTGGCAGGCTGGCGTGGTTCCGACAGTCACGCTCGCGCCGCTGTGGGACGCCGGCGGCAACGACGGGTACCCGGCCATCGCCGACCTCGACGGCGACGGCACCCCCGAGGTGATCGTCGTCGCGAGCGGCTTCGTGCGCGTGCTCGAGGGCGACAGCGGCCTGGCGTGGTGCGGCGTCGATCCGACCGAGGTGATGTGCGACGCCGATCCGTCGCTGCGTACCGCGGCGGTGGCGATCCCCGGCGGGGGCCGTGGTGGCCCGCCGACGATCGCCGACTTCGACGGCGACGGCCGGCCCGAGATCGCTGCGGCGGGCGGCAGCTCCTACACCGTCTACGACCTGGCGCGCGCCGGCGAGGAGTTGGTGGTGCCGGTGGGCGATCCGGTGCCCGCTGCGGGGTCGGTCTACCAGCGCTGGTCGCAGGCCACGCAGGATCAGTCGTCCAACGCGACTGGCTCGTCGGTGTTCGACTTCCAGGGCGATGGCATCGCCGAGGTCGTCTACGCCGACGAGTGCTTCATGCGGGTGTACTCGGGCACCGACGGCACCGTGATCCTCGAGGAGCCCAACAGCAGCGGCACCATCCACGAGTATCCGCTGGTGGTCGACGTCGATGGCGACGGCAACTCCGAGATCTTGGTGGTCGCCAACGACGCGTCGAACCTCTGCGGTCAACACCCGGGCTACGAGACCCGGCGCGGCGTGTTCGCTTATGGCGACGCGTTCGACAGGTGGGTGCAGACCCGTCGGGTGTGGACGTCGCACACGTACCACGTGACCAACGCGACCTCGGCCGGCAACTACCCCGCGGTCGAGGCCGACAACTGGACGCAGCCCGGCCTCAACAACTACCGGCAGAACGTGCAGGGTGAGGGTGTGTTCAACGCCCCCGACCTCTCGGTGGAACTCGCGGTGGGCTTGGCGAACTGCATCGATCAGGAGCTCGCGCTCATCGCCACGGTGCGCAACATCGGCGCGCTCGGGGTGCCGGCTGGGATCTCGGTCACGCTGTATGGCGGCGCCGACGCCACCGCGCCGGTCATCGAGTCGCGGCTCACCGAGGTGCCCTTGCTGCCGGGTGCGTCCACACAGCTCATCTGGAATCTCGAGGCCGCGCAGGGCGGCGCCGCCCAGAGCTACTTCGTGCAGGTCGACGGGGGCGACGCGGGCGCCGGCCAAGTCGACGAGTGCGACGAGAGCAACAACGACGCGCTGACCGAGAGCGCGGCGTGCCCGATCGCCGGCTAGCCGGTCACGGCCGCACGCCCTCGAAGATGCAGTTGTCCGCGACTGCCCGCGCCCGCACCAGCTGCGCCTCGGTGCGGATCGTCCACGCGACCACCGGTACGCCGAGGCGCCGCGCCACCGTCGTCGCCCAGTACGGCAGACACGGCAGCGCGTAGCCGATGAAGTCCGGCCGCACGGCGGGCGCCAACAGCAGGCGGCGCAGCACGAACGCCTCTGTCCGCGACACGTGCTCCCCGGTGAAATCCGACGCGAGAATCCCGAGCACGGCGTGCCGCGAGCGTCGGCGCAGGCGCAGCACCGCGCGCGGGTCGAACGACTGGAGCGCGACGGCGCCGCGGTACTCGGCGACGCACCTGGCCGCCGCATCGGCGATGGCGTCCGGGCGCCCGCCGGTCTTGAGCTCGACCAGCACCGGTACGCGATCCCGGATCTGCGCGAGCACCTCGGGCAGCGTGGGGATCGACTCGTCGGTG
>Ga0105045_10003529_pt1 | contig 13423 bp, 6 predicted proteins | sample MAT02_FD_78089 | JGI IMG/M metagenome (GOLD analysis project Ga0105045, IMG submission 78089) | Freshwater microbial communities from Lake Fryxell liftoff mats and glacier meltwater in Antarctica - MAT-02 (megahit assembly) | ecosystem: Environmental > Aquatic > Freshwater > Ice > Liftoff...
ATGCGAATGTCTTTTCTGTTAATGCTCTTGATCGCATCACGGCCCGTGACGGCATCGGCGCAAACCTTTAAGGTTTCTAACGCAAACGCCACCGGCTCGGGTTCGCTGTCGCAGGCGATCACCTCCGCCAATGCTTTTAGTGGATCCGCGACGATCAACTTCAACACGGGGCTGAACATCACCCGGTGTGCAGGATCGTAGCGTGCAGGTCGGGTACGGAGACAGGGGCTTCGACCGGTTTGTAGCCGAGTTCGTCGGTCGCGCCGTAGGTCATGCCACCTTTGATACCACCCCCGGCCATCCAAGTTAAGAAACCGAGTGGGTTATGATCTCGGCCTTTGCCCCTTCTGGGAGACCGGCAGTCGACCGAACTCGCCGCCCCAAATGATCAGAGTCGAATCAAGAAGACCGCGTCGCTTCAAGTCTGTGAGTAGGCCCGCAATTGGTTTGTCGGTCAAGCTGCAACCCTTATCGTGGTTGGATTTCAGGTTGTCGTGAGCGTCCCACTGTTCGCTGGGGTAATACTGGATAAATCGCACTCCTCATTCGACCAGACGTCGGGCCGGCAGTAGCTTGGCGCCGTAGTCTTGTGATTCTGGTTTGTCGAGGCCTTACAGGCTTTTCGTTCCGACCGTTTCCTTCGACAAATCGACGGCATCGGTCGCTTCGACTTGCATTCGATAGGCCAATTCAAACGACGAAATTCGGGCTTCCAGATCGCTTTCGCCCGTATGCTGTTTCAGGTGTTCTTCGTTCATCGCATTCTGAAAATCCAACTGCGAACGCTGCTGCGAATCACTGAGGTCGGCGGATCGCTTGAGATTCAAGATCGGACTCGTACCCGATCAGAAGAGCGTGCCTTGAAAGGCACCCGGCAGAAAGCCTACGCCCCAATTCGCAGCGCCGCCTTTGATGCCTTCCTGCTTCGGCATGACGACGAAGCCAGGCAGGTTTTGATTCTCTGAACCCAATCCGTAAGTCGTCCAGGCACCGGCACTCGGGAAGCCAGGGCGCGTCGAACCGGTGTTCATCTGGTACATGGCTGGGGCGTGGCTGTTGGATTCCGCATGGCACGAGCGGATAAATGCGATGTCATCCACGCACTGCGCCAAGTGAGGGAATCTCTCGCAAACCCACATGCCGCTCTTGCCGTACTGCTTGAAAGCATATGGCGACGGCATGATGCCGCCGGAGCTGCCGAAAAAGGCATTGACGCCGTCGATCCGCTTACTGGCCAAGTCGGCGAGTTTCGGCTTGGGATCAAACAGGTCAAAACCGCTTGGGCCGCCCTCCTGAATAGCCAAATGACCGATTTCGCGCGTGGCTTGTGATGGGGTTTACCTTTTGCAGGTTTCGGCTCCTCGGCCTGCGCCTCCGTTGCACCCATCATCGAGGCCAACGCCAGCATGCCGAAGCCACCGCCCGCATTCTGCAAAAGCTTGCGACGAGAAGTCAACTTTTGATTGTTCATAATAAGTACTCAATCGATGTACAGGAATTCATTGAGACTCATCATTGCCTGACAAAAATCGGCCATGGCGGCCTTGCGATTGCCTTGGCGCAGTTCCGTTTGCCGTTCCAGGAACGCAGCGGCCTTCTCGCGGAACGCGATTTGATAGAGGCCGAACGCGGGGATGATGAGCTGTTTCCGGCGTCGATCTCTCCGAACAGGCCCAGATAAATTTGCCAGACCCCGGTCGCGAACCCTGCGGAATTACTCTGCCAGTCCGCCGAACTTCGCCATCAGTTGGTCGAACACCGGCTTCAACTTGTCACCAACCACCGGAATGGCCGTGGCTTTCGCGATTAAATCCTTGAGACCGCCAAGCTGACTTCCAATCATCAACTTGATGCTATCCTTGCCGACGGCGGGCAGTTTGTCGGTGAGCGACTTGATGCCGTCGATCTTTGGCAACAGTTCGGTCAGCTTCGGCAGTGCGGCTTCGGCCGATGCCACGTCTTTGACGCCGGTCAGCAGGTTCCGCTGCGGGTCGGTAGACAAATTGACCGATCTTTCCCAGATAAAAGCCATTGAAGAGATCGGTGCGGTCTTGGGGCCAGTGTGTGCCCGCTCTCGACCCATGCAAGAACCTTTTCCGCTTTGCAGACGAATGCGGGCATCGTTCGTCACCCGGTAAACATTTGGAGCAACTACCTGGCGATGCTCAAAATCGCCGGAACCAGGCTTTGGCTCGCATGAATGTCAACAGTTCCTAACGGATTTTGCGCTATTTTCCGAAAAAATGGTCAAATCCTTAATTGCTCCTTGACAACACCGTTCGCCTGATTAGTATCAGTTCAGCAATCCGTGCTTCCCCATTCTCCCTTCGGAAGCACTCTCCCACCCAGTTGCTAACCTCTCCGCCTCGCAATTCTATCCGGCTCAGCCGGCGTTTACACTTCACTGGGAGTGATCCGTGCTTCGTATACTCACCCAAACAAGGCGCTACTGCGTTGTCTACGCTTCGTTGATGCTCTCTTACTTCATTTTCACCCCACTCGCTCAGGCACAGACAGACTACTATTGGGCTCAGCCTGCAGGCACGAGCGCGGCCGGGAACTTCTCCACGGCCACAAATTGGTTCTTCCCAATCGGAACCGTACCTCCCGCTAGCACGGTCAATTCTTTGAATTTCGCTGTGTTCAGTAACACCACGACCTCGACGTTCACGCTGACCAACGACGTCGGCTCCTACACAATCAACTCGGCGCTGACCTTCAACAACTTCAATACCGTCGATAGTACATCGTTCACATTGGCACTGGGTGCAAACACGTTCACGATGGCCGCAGGGTCGGCCTTTGTGAACAACGGGCCATCCAAGGTCACAATCTCAGGCGGTACGGGCGGTATTGCCCTCGTCGGCAACGTGAGCGTTCTAGGCAGCGGCAACGGCCACACAAACGTCACCGGGGTCATCGGCGGGTCGGGTAGCCTAATCGTGAACATGACTGGCAACAGCACTTTCGGCCTCAGCGGACCGAACACGTTCACCGGCGGGATCACGCTAACCAGCGGGTACCTTTCGTTGGGAAATGCCACCGCGCTTGGAAATGTGTCCAACGTCCTCACTGTGAATGGCGGCGCCATTCGCTCCACGACAACCTCGATCATTCCGAACAATATCATCGCTAACAGCACATTGGTGTTTGCCAATGGCAATGGGGGCCTCGGCGCAACGTCCACGCCGATCTTATCGGGCGTGATCAGCGGTGCTGGTGGCCTGAGCATCATCAGTTCCAATACAATCGCTTCAGGTGCCAACCTTTCGAATGCCAACACTTTCACTGGCCCAGTCCTGATCGACGCGTATGTGAACAACTCCCTTTTGAACACTAACGGATCGACTTCAGGCGGCATCCTCACCCTCAGTGGCGCCGCCGGCGCCTTGGTAAACTCAACCTCCATCACTGTCGGGCACAACAACACGTTTGTTGTAGGTGCCACCACTGCAAATGGTAACCGGATCAACGACACCGCCACCATCACATTGAACGGCGGCCGATTGACCTACGTCCCTGTGACATCCGGCACTAACGAAACCATTGGCAACCTCGTGATCGGCGGCCACGCCCACTTCGCTGGCACTGCGAGCGGCGTGAACACCATTTTCGCCACGAATTTCTCCCGCCTCGGCAATGCAACCGCTTACCTCGACACCACGAACTATGGGACCATCACCTCTGCGATCACCGCGAACAAAATCGTCTTCAGCGGCACCACTCCGTTGGTACTGGCCGCTGGAAGCGGCACCGGCCAGGAAACCGGTGTGGTTCCCTACATGGTCAGCAGCAGTTCGACCAACCCGCAGAGCTTCGTGACGTATAACCCGACGAACGGTTTAGCCGTATTCCTCAACACCGACACCACTCGTGTTTTGAACCAAATCGCCGGAGCGATTTCGGCGGCAACCGTCCTCAATAAGAACGTCCGCTTTAACGGGGCCGGAACCTACACTCTGACGGGCGTGAACACGATCAACGCCCTCACCACCACTGGGACAACCGTGGCCGTGACCGGTGGCACGCTGAACATCTTCTCCGGCGTGATCGTGAACTTCGATAGCCTTTCGTTCACCAACACCACCATCGGCTTCGGTGTAAACACCGGTTACATGTACAACTCGTTCCCGTTCTTAGTTACCGGTACCAGTTCGGTCACTGGTACGGCCGGGGTTGTGGTCGCGGGCAACCGCGGGACGAGCGGCTCCTTGGTGTTCAACAACACCGTGGCCAACAACTTCACGGGGGGCTTGACCATCAATGGCCCCACGTATCTCGCTTACACGGACGACAACCAACTCGGCGCGGCAGGTGGCACTATCACGCTTTCTGGGGGGGCGCTCAGCTGGAACCAGGCCGCTGACCACACGATGAACCGCGACATCGTCATCGAAAGCACGGACGGCGGCTACGGCTTCAACGTCACAAATACCTTGGCCACGACCGCCGCCGCCACGGCGAATACTGTCGTTACACTCGGCGGAACCATCTCCGGTGCCGGCAGCTTCCTCAAGAACGGTTTGGGCATCGTCAATCTCACCGGCTCAAACAACTATCAGGGTGGTACCGAGATCGCCGCCGGAACACTCCAGTTCACGACCGAAAGCAACTTGGGCCAGGCAGGAAGCCGCGTGGTACTGAACGGTGGCACCTTCCAACCCCTCACAGCCGTTACCCTTTCCCGACCGATCGAGGTTAACGCCAACACCACGATCGACAACACGGCTGGTCTTACGATCAACGGGTCTATCTCCAACATTGGCGTGCTTTACCGTGTGGCCCTGCCCACAATTACCAAGGCTGGGGTCGGCAACCTCACAATCAACGGTGATGCCGCAAAAATCAGCGGTAACCTTTCGATTGCGGGCGGTTCCGTCACACTCGCGGGAACCACATCGACCACAGGCGGCATCCCGCAGATGAACAGCATCACCCTCTCGGCCGGTACCACACTTACAATCGGCTCGGCAGGCTCGTACAACCCGGATCGTATCGGCGACGCCGCTTCGATCGTCCTGTCCGGCACGGGCTCTATCGTGAGCTACATTGCCCCGACCACCGCCCCGAACGCGACGGCTGAAAGAATCGGCGTGTTGGTGAATTCCGCCGCCGGTAATGTGTTCTCGGTCGCTGGAAGCCCCGGTGGAGTGACCACAATTCGGTTGGGTGTCTTCACCACTACGGGTGCTTTAACCTTCCGTGGCGATAACCTCGGATCCCTCACTCCAGGAGCGGGCACGACGCAGATCTTCATCGACACCCTGCTTTCCAACCAGCCGATCATCCCGAACGTATTCTTCGCCAACACAGCCGGAACCGGCACGTCGACCTCTGCCACGGGTTACGATCTCACCCGCGGGATCATCCAGTTCATTCCGGTTGTAGCAAGTGGAATAAGCATCAACAACTTCGCGCCAGACAACCATTCAGTCGCCACCGATTTCACCACGACCGGTGATACTACGGCTTCCACCGGGGCTTCGATCTACGCCTTAACCCTCAACGTCGGCAGCACTCTGACGCTGAACGGCGGGAACCCCCCGAGCGCGACCAACAACAACACCGCCGATGGTACTTTAGCCATCTTGGGCGGATTATTGACGTCGCAGAATGGTAACAAATCGATCGTTATAGGATCCGCCAGCCCGGCGGTGATCGCCTTCGGGGGTTCGATCGCGACGGTGACGACCACCTCGGATCTCGACATTGCCTCCGGCATCACTGTCAGTGGCACCGGAGGCTTGACAAAAGCCGGCAGTGGAACTCTCACAATTAATGGTACCTACTCGGTGACCGGCAGTTTGGTGTTGGCCGCTGGCACGATCTCCCTTCCGAGTGTGACGTCTTTGAGTGGCATCACCGCCAATGGCGGCGCGCTTTCCGCTCCATCATTATCCACAGTCACTGGGCCTGTAGTGGTGAATTCAGGGAGCCTGACTCTCAACACAAACACGTTGCCAAGCCTAGAGATTAACGGAGGGACTTTCACCGGTACAAGCCTTACAAGTATCACCGGTGCATTCACTCTTAACTCGGCTTCCACAACTTACGTCCTGAATGCCGGCCAAACCATCGCCGGCCCCATCACTCTGACCTCGGGCACGTTCGATATCTCCGCCATCAGCGGCTTCACTCTTACCAATTTGACCGGCGGCGCCACGATGCTCGCCGGTAGCCAAGGTTTCTTCCTGAATAACACTGCCAACTCCACATTTTCCGGAATCCTGAACGGTTCCCTCGGCTTCTCGAAGAGTGGTGCGAGCATCCTCACCCTCAGTTCGCCCACGACGCTGCCATTGACCGGTACGGTCTTCATAAATGCAGGAGCAATTCAACTCGGGGCGAGCGACGTATTCAATGCGGCCACGGTTCTGCAGATTGGTCCAACCGGATCCACTACGACCACCGCCTTGAATTTAAATGGCTTCAATCAAACGCTCCCTGGAATCACTATCGTATCGGGCAGTGGCACTCGGATCAGTTTGGGTACCGGCACGCTCACCCTGACCGGTAACATCGACTATGTGAACAACACCACCACGAACGGCAATGGTTCTTCGAGCAACACCATCGCGGCGACCACCGGGGGAATAAACCTCGGGGGCGGCGTTCAGCGAATCAATGTTGCGGGTCAAAACAACGGCACCACACCCGACTTCATCGTGAACGGTTTCCTCACGAACGGCAGCATCGAATTCAACGGGATTAATAGCACCACCTTCCCGCTCGTCTTCCCGTGGATCGCTTATAGCGGCACAAATACCACCGCGAGCACGGCGGTACTTTCGAGCGTGCTACGCACCGATTCGTTGAACGCTTTACCCGCCACCGGCACCCTTTCTTTGGGCACCCCGGCATCGGGGATCTCCGGTCAAGTGAATATGAACGGGTTCAACCAAACCGTGGAGGCGCTGGCCGTACCCGCCGATAATTCGGGAACCGCGAACATCATCGGCAGTTCCGTTCTCGCCACCCTCACACTTAACAGCCCGGTCGCGGGCACGTTCACCGGTCGCATCGGCGGCGTGATCGGTTCCGCTACGACTGTGACTGCAAATGCGGTGAACTTCGTCAAGAGCGGTAACGCAGCCTATGATCTCCAAGGGGCGAACGGATACACAGGTACCACCACCGTTAATCCCGGTGCGACCGCCGGGGGCGGGCTGACCTTCAGCCTCTCCGGCACCTCGCTTGCCGCGGGTGCTCTCACCGTTGGAAATGGTACCGCATTCCGACCGACACTGGCTTTTGACAACACGGCCACCGACATTCCCAACCGTTACACTCCGACGGCCGCCGTGACATTGAACAACGGGGCCATCACACTCCTCGGCAACAGTGCCGGAACCGCCTCGACACTGGGTGCATTGACCGTCACAGCGGCGAGTACTAATAATTTCGTGACCGTGACCTCTAACCCATCGTCCACCAGTTCGTTAACTTTCTCGAGTTTGACGATCGGCAGCGGGGGCCGGTTCGTCTTCGCCGGAACTAGCTTGGGCGAAATCGGCACCTTCAGCCGCATTTTCTTCACCACGGCGCCCACGTTGGTGAACGGGGTGATCCCGAACGCGTTTTACGGAACGTACGTCGATCCGAATACGAACAAGGCGACTTACGATCCCACACGGGGACTGATCTTACTCGTCGGCCCGCAACCCTTCAGCGGAACGGTGATCGACAACTTCGCGCCGACTTCCCTCCCGACCAACGCCGCGTTTACTTCTACCGGCAACGTGACCGTGAATGCCGCGGTGAAGATTCAATCTTTGGTACTCGACGTCGGCACCACCGCCACGATTTTCACACCGAATCCTTCCGATCCGTTGAACGAAAACACAGCGGTGAATACTTTCGACCTCAGCACCGGAACCCTCACCTCGCAGAACGGTGCGAAGTTGATCACCGGAAGCGGGATATTGAATGTTAACTTCGGCACCTTAACCACCACGTCGAATATGACCATCGATACGGGTGTGACGCTCACCGGATCGACGCTTACAAAACTTGGGGCCGGAAGCCTCACGGTGAACGGTACGTATTCGATTTCCGGAAATCTCACGGTGAACGCGGGGACATTGAATACTTCCTCGCTGAGTTCATTCGTTGCCAGAAACCTTTCCGGCACGGGAGACGCAGTGACCGCGGGAACGAACGCACTTGTGTTGGATATCACAGCTCCGAGCAGCTTTTCAGGTGCGATCACGGCCGGCAGCCTAACCAAGAATGGCACTGCGACTTACACGATGGGCACAAGCGCGACGCTAAACAGCGGTCTGAACTTAATCATCAACAATGGAGTTTTCGCGACCAACGGGAACAACATCACTGTTGGCACACTATTGTTTGGGGGAGGCAGTTCAGCCAGTTCCGGCCCCGGGTTGACTACCGGTTCTGGAAAAATCACACTCGGCGGCAACGTAACGTTTGCACCCGTCGACTACAGTGCAACGACTTCAACCCCAGTACAACTCGTGCCCGCAAACATCGATCTCGGCGGCGGCAATCGAACTTTCTTCGGCAATGGCTATTACGGTTCCACGACCACTTCCTATGACATCATCTTCTCAGGTGTAATCTCCGGAGCGGGTGGGATCAAGCTCGATTCGACCGTCGGAAATAACGCTTCCTACATTGCTTTCACCGGCACCAGTACATTTAGCGGAACGTTTTCCACCGAAATCGGCTACGGTGGCTTCGCGTATATCGCGGCCACGAACGCCTTCTCAAATAACGTCGCTTGGTTACTTAACAGCCCCGGCACGCTTTTTCTAAATCCTCTAACGAGCGAAAATGGGGTCGTTGCCGGGAATTACAACCAAAGCATTGGTTCGCTCGCTGGCACCGGTCTGCTCAACCTCGGTTCTGCCACCCTCACCACCGGCAACGACGGTACCTCGACGACCTACAGCGGAGTACTCTCCGGCACCGGTGGTAACCTTGTTAAGCTCGGAAACGGTGTATTCACCCTCAGCGTTGCAAACACTTACACTGGCACCACCACCATCCAACCCGGTTCGACATCTGGCGGCGGAATCACGTTCGGTGGTTCCGGTTCGGCCAACTCGGCTGGGGCTTTGTTCATCGGCAACGGCGCCGCGAACGTACCTACTCTAACATTCGATAATACCTCCACCAACATCGTTCGATACACCGCCACCGCGGCGGTGACACTCAACAACGGGTCGATCAATCTCATCGGCTCCTCGGCGGGGTCGAGCCAAGCTTTGGGCTCCCTTAGCGCCACCGGCGGAACGGCCAACCTGATTAACGTGACCTCGACGACCGCGACGAGTACGCTCACATTTGCCAGCCTCGCGCCGATCACCGGGGCGAACCGGTTGATCTTCACCGGCAACAACCTCGGCGTCGCCGGGGCGGGCAATAGCAAGATCGTGTTCACCGCGCTCCCGGCGCTTTCCGGCGGCTTTCTCCCGAACGCTTTCATCGGATCGATCAGTTATTTCAACCGCGCCACCTACGATGCGGCACTCGGGGTGAAACTCTTCCCCTTCTCCCCCACCGGCACCCTCATCGACAACATCGGGTTGCCCAGCCTTCCGACCGATTTGGCAACCTTCACCACCACCGGTAACACCACGGTCAACGCCGGGGCGAAACTCGGAAGTTTAATTCTCGATGGCGGTAGCACGATCAACCTCGTGCAAGTCAATGTGACTACGCCCGGACAAGGCGGCCTCCTCGGCGGTAACGATAACACCCCCATCGGCACGTTCGTACTCACCGGAAGCCTCACCTCCCAGAACGGTACGAAAACCGTCACGGCGACCACGGCCGGAATCTTACAACTCGATTCCGGCACCATCACGACCACCAGCGATTTGGCAATCTCCTCCAACATCACTTTGGTCGCTTCGAGTCTCAACAAGTCCGGCGCGGGCAACCTCATACTCACCGGCACCAACACCATCACTGGAACCACCACCGTTTCAGCGGGTACCCTCACACTCGTTTCGAACCTCCCCGCGACTACCACCGTTGCCATCGGCACCGGTGCTACTCTCGCAGGCACCGCCAGCGTTCTCGGCAGCGCGACCGCGACCGGTTCCGCCGCGATCAACTTCGGCGTCGGCGGATCCATCGCCGGTACGCTCGGAGTGACCGGTGGCACCTGGAACGGCATCGGTAGTGTTGGGGAATCGATCACCTCCACGAGTGGAGCCTTCACCGTGGGTTCCGGGGCGACACTCACTGCAAACGGTGGCGTTACCGTGATCGGGGGTACATTCGGATCGGCCAGCGGCTCCACTATCATTCTCGCCGCGTCGACTTCCTTCAATTACACCAGCGATCTCACGAGCACTTTGAACGGTACCTTGACCGGGGCCGGATCGCTCTCGGTGAATAACGCCACCGCCAATTTGATTTTGAATGGGGCGAGTTTTTACACCGGCACGACCAACATCACCGCAGGTACGCTCACCAGCAATAACAGCTTGTACAGCCCCGGTGGCACAATTACGATTTCCACGGCCGGAGCCGGCGGTACACTGCAAGCGTCCGGCGTCATACAGCGATCCATCGCGGCGTCGACAACCACCGCCAGTGCCCCGGCCAAGATCATCGCCATCGGCGATCTCACCATCGGCAATGTAAGCACGGGCCTCACCTTTTTGGGAACCCTCTCGCCGAGCGGTTACAACGTCGGGATATCTTCCTCCGCGCAAACGGTCACGAATCAATTCGGGGATGTGGTGGCCCGGCCCCAAGCCCAACTCCGATTCGTTACCATGGCCAACGGCAGCGTCCTCGGTTCGAACAGTGCATTGGTGATTCGCGGATCCTCTGCCAGCGATTCGATCACCGTCCCCGCCGGAGCCAGCGCTACCATCAACGGCAACGTTTTCTTCGGCTACGACACCAAATGGCGCGTGACGGGGGAACCGGCACAATCATCTGTCGCCCGTGTCAACGTAGGGGCCGGCGCCACGCTCACATTGAACGGCGTGGTTCGGGGGAACCGTATCGAAGTTGTCGCCGCAGGGGGAGCAGTGAATGTGACCGGGGCAGATATCGTCGGTTTCAGCCCCGGGATCGTATTCAGCCAACGAACGAATGATGTTGTGAACATCGGGTCGACGATCTACCAACTCTTCTATCCAACCCCGAGGAGCTACAACAAAAACGATGTGTTCAACTCGCCGACGGGTTCGTTATCTCTGGTCAATGTGACGGGTGTCACGACCTCCGTCACAGCGACCGCCGTGTTGCCCGGCCCCGGCGGCGGCAGCCCGATAAATATTCTCGTGAACTCGAACGATTCGGCGACTGCCAACCGGTTCGTTCCCCGTGCCGGAGACACCTTCCGGCTTGTGGACACCGACAACAGTTGGTTGAATTATGATTTTGAAACGGAAACGTTCGTCTCCGTGACCCCCGGAAGCAAAGGTATCATCAACAACACCACCAACGGCGGATTGACTTTGGATCAAGTGGTGTTCAGGAATTATAATGGCACATCGCAAGTCACTTCGGGGAACTACACGTTGCCCCAAGATTTGCAATGGAGCTTGAATGTGGTTACGGGCCAGGGCGGTTATGTCGACCTAGTGGTTACTCCCGAACCCGGAGCGATCCTAGGTTTGTCCGCCGCCGTTTTCGGCCTCGGCCGTTGGATTCGCCGCAGGCGTAATCACCCGCAGCAGTGATGCGAGGATTATCGCCCAAAGGTATCTCAAGAATGTTCGCGTTGAATCGGACTTGCCCAAAATGCAAGCAGGAGTTTGTTTATGCGTAAGTTTGCTCACTCGACCAAGAATCTCGGCTTTACTCTAATCGAGCTATTGGTTGTCATTGCAATCATCGCCATATTGATCGGTTTGTTGTTACCGGCTGTTCAAAAAGTCCGCGAAGCCTCCAACCGCTTGCGCTGCGCGAACAATCTCAAGCAGTTGGGCATCGGTATCCACAACTACGCCAACACCAACGGGGGCTTGCCGTGCGGAACGTCGGGTTCACCGCAATGGCTCTGGAAAATATTCCCCTACGTGGAAAGCCCGGACAAATCGACGGTGGCAAACTGGAATGGCGAGGTCGCTTCGCGCAACCAAAAACTGCTGACGTGCTACTCCGAACCGCGCAATCAAGTCACTTACAATCTTTCCTTCGCTTCGAGCCCCAGCGGTTGGGGGCTTTCTTGGTACTATCCCTTCGATAAATCCAGACTCGGCGACAATCTCGGCACCATCTTGGTTCAAGCCTCCGATACCGTTCCGCTACTCAAAATCAACGAGATCAAAGATGGATTGTCGAACACGTGGTTTATGGCCGAGCATTGCCCCGGCCCCGAGGCCCCACCGTATTGGGGTTGGTGGGATTACCCCACGAACCGCGATACCCGGGCGATCGGTCGCGGTACACCGCTGATCGCCAGCAGCGGTGGTGCCAAAGGCACACCCAACACACCCTGCCCTTCCCCGAGCGTCGCCATGCCGTACAGCCCGACGAATAATTGCTACTTCAACTCGGCCAGCAGCAGTCACTCCGGCGGATTCTACTCGCTCTTCGCCGACGGATCGGTGCGTTTTCTCACCTATGCCGCCATGAACAAACCGATCGTCAGTTATCCGGAAGTCATCGTTCTTATCCATGCCATGATCACGCGTAACGGCGAAGAAGTGTTCGGAGATTGAACCATGCGAATACCGTTTGCTCTACTCGCACTCTCTCTTCTATTCACGGCCGGTTGCGGCGGGATGAAGACGGGCACGATCACTGGAACCGTCTCGGTGAAAGGCAAAGCGTTGCCCGGCGGCACGATCTCCTTCGTATCAAAAGATCATTTTGAACTCCCACCGGTCACTGCCATGATTCAGCCCGACGGTACGTACCGGGCCGAAGGTGTGCCCTTCGGGGAACTCTGCATCGGGATCGCGAATCCGAACGATTCCGAAGATATCGCCAAGAAGCAGAAAGAAGAGCAGGGAGCATTTTTGGCCGCTGCCAAGAACTACGTGCCTAAACCGATCCCACCGAAGAAGAATACGGTCGATGCAAAGTACCAAGATCCGTTGAACAGTGGCCTCACATTTACATTATCCGCAATCGAAGTGTCCCGTAATGTCGATTTGCCTTGAATACTCGGAACGAATACCACTCTTGGCACATGCCAACGATTCCAGAAATCTGTGTGAGTCCGAATCGATAAAATGATTGTCCTTGTAGTTGTTTAACCGCATCACTCGGTCTGGTTCCTTGGGAACAAAATCGCCCGACGTTCAGCCGCTGACGTTCCTTGGGCGTGACCGTGATTCAATCCGGCAACCGGCCGTGCAGAATCCGATTCTATTCTTTGAGAAACTCGATCATCCGGGCGAGTTCGCGGTCCGTGGCGACCGAAAGGCAAAGCAACAGGGGCTGGAGCAATCTACCCATCAAGTTCCTGAGAAAACGGCTGAAA
>Ga0105045_10003530_pt1 | contig 13422 bp, 12 predicted proteins | sample MAT02_FD_78089 | JGI IMG/M metagenome (GOLD analysis project Ga0105045, IMG submission 78089) | Freshwater microbial communities from Lake Fryxell liftoff mats and glacier meltwater in Antarctica - MAT-02 (megahit assembly) | ecosystem: Environmental > Aquatic > Freshwater > Ice > Liftoff...
CCGTCATACCGCCGCCGTTGACGCGAACCAGCACGTCAACTTTGTCAGCTTGTTCGACCAAGTTCAACGTCGCCATAATTGCGGCACGATCTTGTTCGTTGAAGAAATATTCTTCCATCGACTTTTTGTTGACGGTGATCTTGCCGGAGCCCGCACGAATACGGACTCGTGCGACGCTGGATTTACGTCGGCCTGTGCCGAGTGAATCGCCGTTGATCTTGTCTTTCTTGGTTGCAGCCATCAGAACTTGCCGAAGGAAATTATAAAAGGTTGAATGTTGTAAAATAATGCTGAGCGATGGGGGTAAATCCACCAGTCAGCCGAGGATGCAAATCAGGCGTGAACCTTCTTGCCAACGCGCTTCAATTCTTGAGGTACTTGAGCGACGTGTGGGTGCTCTGGACCGGCATAAATCTTCAACTTGTCCATCATGTGGCGAGCCAACTTGTTCTTTGGCATCATCCGGCGGACGGCGTGGAAAATCAGATCTTCGGGTTTGCGTGCTTGACGATCGGCATAGCTTTCCAATCGCAGGCCGGGGTGGCCGGTGTACCACGTGTAGTGGCGAACGTCCATCTTGCGACCCGTCATGCCAACCTTCTCGGCGTTGATGACGATGACATAATCGCCGCAATCGACGTGCGGCGTGTATTCCGGACGGTGCTTGCCCATCAGGACCATCGCGATGTCGCTGGCCAATCGGCCCAAAACCTCATCGGAGGCGTCGACGATAAACCAGTTTTTTTCGAGTTCGCCGGGCTTGGCGACGTAAGTTCGTTGAGCAACCACTGTCTGAAAACCGCTAGGTGATTTGAGGTTTGGGGGATGGCAATCGGCGCCGGGGCGCGGACCTGCCGCCCATTGGGATCGAGCAATGTATTGATCGCCAGCAATTCTGGCAAGTCGTTCTGAGCTGTTCGTGCCTCAAATTTCGCTGGCCAGGTCAAAAAAAGATCTGGCCGAAGCAAAATCCGCGGCTCTTCACCGCCCCTGCCGATTTCGTTTCAGAGATCTATCGACCCAAATAGGCGTCAATCTGTTCCGCTTTTTGCAACAGATACGGCACATGTGCTTCGGTCGTCTGGACGATTCGCGAAAGCCCGCGAAGTTGAGTCACAAACTCCTCGCTGAACTTCCGCTGCTGTTCGTCACGCCACGTCTGCTCCAATTGGTTCATTTGTGCTGCCAGCATGGTGCCACGAGTCCGCAATTCTTCGGCAAACAACTTCAAGTGGCTAGCGAATTGGCGGAGTTGTTCAGGATCGACAACGGCTTGACTCATCGCACGCCTCGGCGGTTTGAAAAGGAAAATGGAGCGTTGGATAACGCCAGTTCGTGACCGAACGATTCGGATCAGGTGCCGCCGGTTGCTCGCTTTCGGCGGATTGTTTGTCGGTCGTGGCGGGTGTCGGCGGCTCGGTCACTGACTCGGTCGCAGCATCGGCTTTGCCAAAAATCAGTTCAAACGCTTGCTTGTAATGCAGCGGGCCGTAAGTCATTTCGCCGCCTTGGTGGCCCACCGCACCGACCATCGCGGCTAAGCCCAGCAGGCCAATCTTCCAAACTTTTCGCAACCGTTCGCTTCCTCGGGTGATCGCTGACCAAGCGACGATCGAAACGACGATCGCAAGCACGGTCAGGGTGATCGCAGACCAGCGGTGCCAAAAGATTTCGGCATCAAAGTCGACACGAGTCCAACTGCCATAGCCTCGCTGGACCGCAAACGCCCAGCCCATTGCCGAAGCGACAATCGACGAAGCGGTGCCGATGAACAGGCATGATAGCGCGACGTGGTCACCCAGCACCGGAAACTTGATGCCAATCAGTACGAACAATCCACCGACCGTCAGCAAGGCGATCGGAAAGTGAACGGTGGCGGGGTGGAAATAGCCTTGGAACGCCCACAAACGCTGGGGTAGCGATGCCGGCTCGCTCGCCGATTCGACCGCAGAAACCTCATCGCCTGCGCCCGGAGTCGCTTCCGTAACAACCACTCCAATGACAAGACCTTCCGGCCAATCGGCACCTTCGTCGATCCAAACGCGAATTAACGCGAGTTCGGCTGGCGACAATGGCCCTTTGTGGCTGGCCGGCGGCATCAGCATGTCGGGATCTTCGCTCAACATGTATTCGGTTATCAACGAGCTGGCACCGCTGTCGCCGGCTTCGATGTAGTCGACGATCGATTCCGCCGTGTCGATACGGAAATCATTTTTGGCGTTTTTCTCGTTGTGGCATTCCAAGCAACGCGCGGCAAAAATCGGTGCAATGTCGCGTGCGAATTGTACGATACGGCGTTGGTCGTCGGGGGGACTTGCCGCCTCTTGTGCCCACGCGGCGAGTGAGGTGGTCAGCAATAACGACGCAACTAGCGAGAGCCGAAGCAGACTTTTGATCATATCCATGCATCGAATGTGGGAGGGGGCTTGGCCCAGGAAGGACTGACACGGTTGTGTCATGGCGACCAGCCAGTCCGAAACAACTTCGTTTAACCGCAATTCGTTTCCAAGCCGACACAGCGAGCCCGTTATTTTGGTGACCCGCGTCTGTCGCTCAGTTCCGCTGATTCCGGTTTTCTGATTCCGACAATCACTTCAGACTGCGCTCATTATTGCCGCCAGTGTCGTCAGCGGGAAGTCGATCGGCAAACTGGGGGGATGGCTGGAAACAATTGAAGATGAAAATGCCGCGAGTCTTTAACGATTAAGCCGGTTAGCGAAACGGTGACGTGGCGACCCGATTGCCACACTTCGCAAACAAACGCGGGTCGATAAAGTGGATTCTAGGGGTTCGATGCACGGATGTTATCGTTTCATGCCCCTTCCCTCTCCTCCAGCATTGATAGCGAGCAGGCATGGCGTTCCTTTCTGGCAGTCTCACGTTTGAGCGTTTTCGTATTCTGACACCCGAAGTCGCGATGTTCGGACTGGAGCATATCGAACGCATGCAGGAATTGACTGCGGGCGAGTACCAGCCAAACAGCGAAGATGCGGTTCATTTGGGGTTTTTGGGTGGTTCGCACCTGTTCGACCAGACGTTTGATCTGGAAAAAAACGTGTTCAACGACGCATTGCATTTCGCGATGCGGATTGACACAAACCAAGTCCCGTCGGCGATCCGCAAGGCTTGGATCCAAATGGAATTGGCTGCGTTGATGGCCGAAAATCCTGACCGCAAACCGAACAAACGCGAAAAGGAGCAGGCTCGCGAAGCGGTCGAACAACGGGTCGAAGCGGAAGTCGCGTCAGGCAAATATCACCGCATGAGCCAAGTGCCGGCGCTTTGGGACGCACCCACTTCGATGATGTATTTCGGGGCGTCCAGCTCGACGGCGTGCAGTTCGTTTGCTGACCTGATGACCCACGCGTTTGAGATGGAGCTCGATCGCATCGGCTCCGGCTATTTGGCTGGGCAATGGGCTCAGTCGCACGGCACCACGGCAGCACTGGACGATGTTCGCCCGACCGTTTTTCATCCCGAACACACCGGCGGCGACAATGCGTGGGCCAGCTCCGACGCGCTGCATCCCGACTTTTTGGGCAATGAGTTCCTGCTGTGGTTGTGGCACACGCTGGAACACGACGGCGATACGCTGAAATTGTCGGACGACACCGAAGTGACGGTCATGTTTTCCAAGTCGTTGACGCTTGAATGCCCGGCGGGCATTTCGGGCCGCGAATCGATATCGGCCGAGATTCCGACGCGATTACCCGAGGCACTCGAAGCGATTCGCAGCGGTAAACTGCCGCGCAAAGCCGGGCTGACGATGGTTCGCCTGGGACAGCAATATGAATTGACCTTGCAAGCCGAGTCGTTTTCGGTCAGCGGTGCGAAGGTTCAAAAAGACGAAGATGCACAAGGCAGAGAAGTCTTTGAAGGCCGTATCGAAGCGATTCGCCAATTGAGCGAAACGATCGACCTGATGTTCGAAGTCTTTTGTCGCGTGCGGTTGTCTGGCGGCTGGGAGGAACAGGTCCAGCGGATCAGCCAGTGGGTCAGTCCGTTGCATCCGGAACGACAACGCAACGCCGCTTAGGAACGCGGGATCAATAAATAACGAATTTTCGTTCGGTGTTTTCGTAGTGGACGAGGCCACGAGTCCAGGAATCAGGGTCAATAGCCTTTTTCAAATGGACTCGTTGCCTCGTCCACTACGTCACTTACTGTTCCTGCGTTCCTTAGGACGAAGGAACCGGCTGATTTTAACGATTGTACTGAATGTCCGGGCGTTGCTATGCCGATGACTCGTTCACGGGAGAGGTGTGCTTTTGCACTGTTACGTCTCGTGAACAGGATGAGTAGCGGACATGCTGGTTTTCTTTATTAAACAAATGTTAAGCCTCAAGAAGGCAATCCTCGGTCGACGCGAGCCACATCAGCTCGCATGGGGATTGGCCTTGGGGCTGTTGCTGGGGATTGTTCCCCACGGCAACTTGCTTGCGTTCGCAATCTTGTTGTTCATCATGTCGGTCTGCGTGAACCATGGCATGGTCGCGGTGACTGCGGTGATCACGTCGTTTCTAGCGAATAGGTTTGATGTTCAAACCCATGCCGTTGGAAATTACCTGCTGACGCATCCTGATTTTTCGCCGATCTTCGCCTCCGCGTGGCAGTTGCCAGTCGTTCCGTGGACCGACATCAACAATACCGTCGTGGCGGGCAGCCTGGTCATTGGGATTGCGATGGTGGTCCCGGCTTATCTGTTTTCCTATCCAATCTTTCACTGGTTGGCACCAGAGCCGAACGACGTTCCGGTTGATTTGTTGCCACCTCCAAGCGTCGCCGCAGTCAGTGAGGAAGCACCTCAAACGCTGAAGCTTCACTCAGCCGAAGATTCCGGCGATCGCATCGCTTGCGGTGACATCGCGGTTTCAAACGCTGTTCTGGTCGCTGGCGATATGAATGCGAAACCAGTTGTCGGATCGAGCGAGTCGGCCGCCGCGCCCGTTTTGCTGCCGCTCAGTGCAGCCGAAACTTTCGCAATCGATGCGGCGTTCGGACAGGTCGCTGAAGCAGAAGAGTTGGCCAAACGCACGATGATCGACACACGAATCGAAGTCGTTCGCATGTACCCGGCTAGGTCGGCATCATCATCGGCCCCTTTAAAAGAAGATTTGCCGTTGACCGAATTGGAACAAGTCGCACGAGAAACATCCGAGCAGGATCCGCCGATGAGCGAAGCGTTGAACTACCTGCTTCGCCAATTGCGAGACGCACGTCAAGGGAGAGCAGCATGATTCGTTGGCGTTATATCCTTCCGCGAATCTTAGTGGTCGCGGCGATTATTCTTATAATACGTTATGCGTTGCCACCGGCAGTGCAGTATGCCACGGTTGCAGCAATCGAGTCGGCGACTGGCGCGAAGGTCGAAATGGCCAGCGTCGAAGTCGGACTGTTTCCACCACGAGTGCGTTATCGCGAATTGCAGATTGCCAATCCCGGTGAAGACAAGGCGATGCGCAACTTGGCTCAAGCCGAATCGGTAGATCTGGTGATCGATGGCGCGGCCCTGCTTCGTCGACGTTATGTGATTCACGATGCTCGCGTTACCGGACTGCAGTTCGATGCCGATCGCACAACCAGCGGTCATTTAGAGCATGAGCCACAGCCCGAATCGACCGAACCGTCGATGGCGATGAAATGGCTTTCCGGATGGATGAACTCCGCCGTTGACTCCGCCAAGTCGCAGGTCGACAGCCTGGTGGAAAACTCCGAAACGCGCCGCCGTGGCGATCAAATTCGTCGTCGTTGGAAAACCGAATACGAATCATTGGCCAAGCGTGCCGCAGATCTTGAAGTCGCTATTAAGGATGTTCATCAAACAGCTAAGGGTATCGAAAATCCGCTGCGAGATTGGCCGCGAGTCGATGCCACGTTGACCAAAGCAAGATCGATTCAAGAAGAACTTGTATCAGTGCGAAAAACACTCGATGCGATGCCAGCGCAAGTGCAGGCTGACGTCCTGTCAATGGAAAAGGCAAAGCAGGCCGATTTAAAGCGAGCACGTGAAGCACTGCCCTTTGATCTTGCGGATGGTGAAAAACTCGGTCCCGAATTGTTGGCCCAAGCGATCCGCAACCAAATCAATACGATGCGCGGGTACTTAGATACCGGACGCGAAGTATCACAGTGGACTGTGGCGAAGCCTAAAGCGGAACGCTTCCGCGGCGAAGAGATCGACTTGGAAAAAGGGAATCACTTGCCATCGCTGTTGGTTCGTCGGTGTGAGGTTGCCGGTGCGTTGCGAGCCGATGGCCAGCAATATACGCTTGCGGGCATCCTTGAAAACCTTACACCTCAATCAAAGTTGCTTCGTGATCCCATGCGAGCTCGTATTCGCCTGCAAGGTGAACAGTTAATTCGACTGGATTACGTGCGCGACAATTCAGGCGACATCGCGCAAGAAATGCTGACGATGCATTGGCCAGAAATCAAAGCACCTACGATGCGTCTCGGTTCAAAGGATTCACTGGATCTGGATATCCGCGATGGTAAAATGGAACTTTGGGTGCAATTGAATACGACCGGTGATCAAATCGAAGGCCGTTTGGTCTCGCGTCGATTAGGAACGCGGATCGAATTGGGCGGCTCCGACAAGGTTACTCGCACGCCGATGTTTACAACCTTGCAAAACAGTTTGGCGTCGGTGGACCGGATCGAAGTGGACGCAAATTTCGTCGGAACATGGAAGGATCCCGAAGTCAAAATCAGTTCAAACTTGACTGAGGTTTTGAAAACCGGGATTCGCGACGCGACTACCGGCCAAATTGCCGCAACGCGACAGAAGATGGAATCGGAAGTCAATCGCGTCTATACCGATCAAATGGGCGAATTGCAGTCGTGGCTAGCCAGCCAACAGGTCAAGACGAGTGAATTGCTCGCCAAAGCGGACAACACGGTTCAGGACATCAGCCGCAAGGTGATGAGCGAAACCAACAAGGCAGACGCCTATCTCGGGCGACTGCGCGGCAATTTGCCGATGTTGAAATGATTAAGCCGCCTTGTGGGGTGATTTTTTTGCAAGGCGACAAAGCCCGTTGGCAGTCGCTGCGCCGGTGGATGAAATCGAAGAGCACACGTAATTAGCGTTGTAAACGCAATATTCGCTGGCCCACATCGCTAGTAGATGAAAGTACAGGGTCACCCGTTTTTCCCCTCGACTCTCGATAGGCTGCATGCAGAGCGTCGGTAGGGCTGCGATCAAACACGTGAACTCGCCTTTAATGGGCTGACGTTCCATCTGTTTGAACTTATCGAAAAGCGATTCAAGGATCTCCGTTGGCAGCCAGTCTCGCTCGCCGGGTTGGAGCTTGCCGAACGATTGCTTAATCCAGTCGAGTAACTGCTCGGCGATTAGAGTTGCGAAACAATCTTCGTGTTTCCAATTTGGATTGTGTGCGGTCGACGACCGTTCGATTAATTGCTCCGTCTGGGCATCGAGTCCATGGAGATTGATCACTGACAACGAACGGTCGATCACTTCTTGGCACTGATTCCGGAAAGCCAAATCCTGGGCAAGCATTCATCACTCGGCTAGCACGCCGCAGATTATTTTGCAATTAAATTGCATCTGCCTTGACAGACCAAATTTCGCCGCTACATTTTGCACATAAATTGCATTTGATTAGGCGTTCGATTTGATTGCCACTCGTCTGGCGTCTTGAACGCGGTCACTTCTGTCACTTTCTTTGAGGAGTTTTCCATGCGGCTCACTTTGGCTCGGCTTCCGATAGCGACATTATTGTTTGCGTTTACGGGCTTATTGGCAACAGCGGCAAGCGGCAGCGAGCCCGCCACGGTTGCTCCGGTTGGCCGCGCGATCACCCGTGTCTTCATCCAGGATCCTGAAAAATTGACGCTGATGTGGGCCGATCTGCTGGCCCAAGAACCGCTGACGTTTTCACCCGCAAAGCCGGTTGAAGGCTTTCCCCAGCTCGATCCCGAGCGGCAATCGCTGGTTCAAATGGCGGTCTCGTCAGGCAAGATCATGATCGGCGTGCGGGATGAAGAGGACGGCGAGTTTCAGAGCGGCTGGGTTTTGGTCGATTCGGGCGTTGAAGAGGAAGAGCACGGCGATCATTCGCACTGGTATTACAACCACGAGCCGAAAGTGATCGCCAGTCGATTGGACGATTCGCAAGGCAATCCGGCGCATTTGTACTGCTACGACGGCGTTTTCTATCTCGCTAATGACCGCATCGGCGGATTTACGCGACTCGACCCCAAAGCGATCGATGCTGATACCGCTGCCGCATCGATCGACGCCTTGGCCGCTTTTCACATCGGAGGCAACGGACACATCACGCTAGCTGTCGCCGGTGATTTGGCATTTTCGACCTGGATGAGCCGCGACGAGGCCAACGCGAAACGAGTGGATGTTACGCCGGTTTCAGCGGCGGGAACCAAAGAGATCTCGTATTCGTTCGACGCGCTCAGTGGCGGACTTCACGGAGCAACCTATCAAGCCGGAAAAGTGTTCTTTGCGCCGTCAAATGGAATCAACTGGATCTCGGTTCCGCAGTCGTCCAAAGCGAAACCCGATTCGTTGGTCGTTCATCACATCGACCTCGGCACGGACGGCGACAAGCCACGTCGAACCGGTTCGTTCACCACGCATGATGGCCACGTGATGTTCACTTCAGGCAGCGGCGAAGCGTCTTTCTTGGGCATCATTGATGCGCGGATCGAAACGCCCGAAGTGAATCGAATTGCACTGAACGTCAATGCCAAGTCGCGTGCGCATGGACCATCAATCGTGCAAACGCGTACTCAGGGACCGATCGCCTTTATCTTCCATGATCACGCCAAAGATATCGATGCGCCGAATGTTGCTACGGTCATTCATCTCGACCCTAACCGCGATGGAAGTTTCGCCGATGCAAAGATTGCCAGCGAGATCACTGTTGGCCCCAGCCAAGTCGAAGGTCACGGCGGGCACCACGACATGGTATTCGATGCTTCTGGAAAATTCGGCGTGATCGCCAATCCCGGCGATCGCGTGATGGAAGTCATTTCCACGACTGACCTAAAAAGCGTCGTGCGAGTGGAGATGCCATTTGTTCCGGCAAAGCTGTTGGCCGTCGGAGGCCGTGGTCCGATTCGTAGATAAGAATTTAAGTTTTACATTTTCTAACGTATATCAAAAGTTTAAATATGAAGCGCTCTGAATTAAACGCTATCCGGCATGGGTTCACTTTGGTCGAACTGTTGGTTGTGATCGCGATCATTGGCGTGATGGTCGGGCTGTTGTTGCCTGCTGTTCAAGCGGCACGCGAGGCGGCCCGCAGAATGTCGTGTTCAAACAACTTGCGGCAGATCGCTCTAGCCACTCACAACTATGAATCAACTTATAAAATGATTCCGGCGATGATGGGGACTAGCACCTATTCGCCGCAAGCAAGGATTTTGCCATTTATTGAACAAGCGGCAATGGCGGATCGAATCGATTTTTCGATCCCGCTGCTTTTGCCGCCGGCTTGGCAATCCCGATACAATCCGGCCGTCCGGGATCTGGTCTCGCAACCGATTTCGACTTTCCTGTGCCCCAGTGAAGCCAGCAGTCCGATGTTCGCGATCGCTTATGCCGATGGAACAACCGGACAAGCGGCTGGGGGCAATTATATGTTCAGCAACGGCAGCGGCGTGGGCACCAACTACGACGACCGTTTCCGCACCAACGGCATGGTATTTGAAAACTCTTGGACACGATTCCGCGACGTGACCGATGGGACATCCAATACGGTTTTGATGGCAGAAACGGTGCTGGGTGATCAAGTGATCGGCCCCAGCCCTTCGCCGACAAAGCCTCATCGACGAACCGCATCTTGGGGCGGGACGACTGCGGTCGTCGGGGGTCCAGGATTCGCTACCGGCGGCAGCGTGATATCCAATCCTGACCTCGGTGCCTTGTTTCGCAGTGGAACATTTACCAGTTACCGGGGCACGCGCGCTGAATCGTGGATTCGCGGCGTTCCATTCGCGATCGTTGTCAACGGATACCTGCCGCCCAACAGCGAAATCCCAGATGTGTCGATGCATGGTCGCGGATTCTATGCCGCACGAAGTTACCACCCCGGCGGCGCGATGCACGCACTGGTCGATGGCAGTATTCGCTTCATCACCGATTCGACCAATTTGATCGTACATCGTGCGATTTATTCACGCGATGGTGGTGAAGCGGTTGAGATGCCATAAACAGGTTTCTTTAAGCAGTGATTCTTCTAACCGCCGGTAAGTTTTGTTTTATGAATCGTCCAATCCTCCCTTTGATCGTGCTGGGCATATGCACGGTTTGTTTGATCGGTTGCGGCAGTAGCGATGATTCTTTGATGGTTCGCGAGGGCCATTTGGTAAAAGTCTTCTATGACGAAAAACCTATCGGCGGCGTGGAAGTGCGGCTATACAATGTTTCCTATGTTGACGGCGATGAACCTGCTTATGTCGGATTTTCTGATCCCAGCGGGTCGGCTTATCTGACGCCCCTTGGCGAGAACTCACCAGCGATCGATTCGATGCAGTGGAAGGTTGCGGTGCTGTCCGACGGCGATGGAAGTTGGATGATCGATCCCAAGTACAACGATCCGGCGAAGGCGGCAATGGAGATTCAATTCGGCGGAGACGACTCGTCGGCCGATTCATCGCCAACGATTCGCTTGCCCAGCGGGGCCATTCGCTCGATGGCTCGTTAGCGATCGGTGCGTTTTTGCGATTCAACATCGATCCCACTCGCGTTGACGCTTGCTGGGTGATGTGACACGCTGAGCGATTCTGCACAGGTGATTGCGGCTTTTAAAATGACCGCGGTCGTGTACGTTCGCTCATTCGGATTTTGTCGTGGAAACATCACTGTGGATCGCAAACGGATTGGTGCCCGGTTTGATTGCCGTTGTCACGTGTTTGATTGCGTGGCGATTGACGCCGCGAACGAACGGTGCCATCGATTCGCCTGCATCGGATTGCTCCAACGCGGCCGCTCAAGATCGCTCGCTCGGATTGGCACCGCTGTGCCTCGGACTTGGCTGGACACTTGCGGTCGTCGCGGGTTTGATCGGCCAGCGATACGTTAAGGGTGATGAATCGTCGTTGCTGTGGCCAGACGATTTTTGGCAGCGAGGTTACTGGGGCATGATCGCGGCGACGGTCATCATGTGTACGCTCGGGCCGGCTTCGGGAACACGATTCGGTTGGCGAAGGCGGCAGGATGCCGATCCGTCGTTCCGCTGGATACTGGCTGCGGTCATCGTATTTGCATCCGCTGCGGTCGCGTTGCCCGGCGGCGATGGTTGGGACGACACGTCACCACTGCATCGGGGTTGGATGCTCTTACTCGGTGCCAGCGGACTGGTCAGCATGTGGTCGCTCGATCGCATTGGAAACGGATCGCCTGGTCGTCCGCCAGCGGATCGCTGGTTGCCGCTAGTCGTCCTGGCCACGTTAGCCGGCCCAATGTTGGTCAGCGTGACGACTTATAGCTCGCTGGCCACTTGGACAGTGTCAGCGATTTCCGCCACGCTCGTCTGCGTTGTGTTCGCGGCGCTGGGGCGATTGAAAGCGGGAGTCGGGATCGTTTATCCCGCAGCAGCATTTTGCATTGCGATGATTTCGGCTGGACGTTTCTACAGCTACGAAGATCACCCTTGGTGGACTTATGCCGGGATTTTGTGGGTCGCACCCGCGGTCGCGATTGGCGATTGGTTGGTCGGGGCGAAAGCAACACCGATCCGCATTGGAACCGCTGCGGCAGTAGCAATCGCAATGACTCTGTGGACGGTACCTTGGCAATTTACCGCGGTGGCTGAGTGATCGACGGGCGTGGCCGCCGAAATCTCAGCCAAATCGCGCGAGAAATCACGTAAACGAGCGTTGCGGTCATGATTCCACTGATATTGGTAACGAAGTCTCGAATATCGACGGTGCGCCGGGGCGAAAATCGCTGGGTCCATTCATCAAATGCGGCGTAAGTAATCGCGACAAACAGCACAATGCCAATCTTTCGCATCACGTTGCGGCGTGCCGGAACGACCCAGTAAAGCAGAGTGGCGAGTCCAAAAAATGCTGTAAAATGTTGAACTTTGTCGTTGAATCGCACGCCTACACGCGGCGGCGAGGGCATGTGGGTCCCGGTGAACAGCGCGATCCAGTAAAGAACTAGCACAATCGTCGCCAAGCGAATTCCGAAAACCGAGATTCGGGTAAGCTTTGGCATGGTTAAAATACGGTGGCTGCCGGAGCCGATCGCCTGGCCGGTTCTCGATGGAGCGAATGTTTCATAGGAACTTACGTCAAGGATCGCGGTTGACCCAATGATTTCTTTTGGCCCAATTAATTCTTTTGGTAAGTATTTGATGATGTCTTCTCTTGCTCTACAAATCTTGCGTGCCAGCAAAACGTTTCTTGTAATGGTCGCCATGGCCGCCCCAGCCGCTGTGTATGCGGACGACGACGCCAAAAAAGTGGAAAAAAACGCGGGCGGACAACCAGCGGAATCGGCAGTTCCGACCGAAGGGAATGCCGCGCCGAAATGGACGCCATTAGATATCCGTCCTGACGGCTCTTGGGTGCAATCCCGATTCGGCGGCGACGGGAAAATGGAAATCGCGGAAGGAGTCATCTCGCTCGGGTTTGGCGACCCACTGACCGGAGTCCGCTGGGAAGGCGATTTTCCACGCCAGCAATACGAGATTTCGCTCGAAGCTCGAAGGACCGGCGGTTTTGACTTCTTCTGCGGCATGACGGTGCCGGTTGGCGAAGAACGCTGCAGCCTGATCCTTGGCGGTTGGGGCGGTTCGCTGGTCGGTTTGTCTAGCATCGATGGAATGGACGCGGCAAACAACGAAACGATGCTGATCCGCGAGTTCGAGCAGAATCGTTGGTATCAGGTGCGGATGCGGGTGACGGAAAAACGGCTGCGGGTCTGGTTGGATAAAGAAGAAATCATTGACTTCGAGCGTGACGGGCGTTCGCTCGATATTCGCGCCGAGATGGAACAATCGACTCCGCTGGGCATCGCCGCTTTCCAGTGCGAATCGCAAATCCGCAATATCCGCTTTCGAAAAATCGACGATCCAGATGGCAAAGATGCCAGTGACAAGAAGTAAGCCCTCCGGTACCACTGCGGTGGCCTGACGAAACGGTGGTGACTTAGGCAAATTGAGCAAGTAATTGGGAATGCGGAGCGTCACTTCTAATGGACTAATAGAGTGCGCCATCTTGGCTCCCCTCGCCCCGTACTCGGGGAGAGGGGCAGGGGGTGAGGGGAGGGCGGATCAGTTTCTCTCGCCAATTTGCCGAGTTTTTTTCGCGGTCATCCCCCTCATCCCCAGCCCTTCTCCCCCGGAGTACCGGGGGAGAAGGGAGCTAGAACTGACCTTACACAAGACCAGAATGAATCACCTATTTGCCACCGTTTCATCAGCCCACCAC
>Ga0105045_10003531_pt1 | contig 13422 bp, 9 predicted proteins | sample MAT02_FD_78089 | JGI IMG/M metagenome (GOLD analysis project Ga0105045, IMG submission 78089) | Freshwater microbial communities from Lake Fryxell liftoff mats and glacier meltwater in Antarctica - MAT-02 (megahit assembly) | ecosystem: Environmental > Aquatic > Freshwater > Ice > Liftoff...
AAGCATAGATGTTTTAGTTGGAGAACCTTTAACTGTATTTCCAAACCCAACATCTGGAATCTTAACAATCAACCAAGAAAAATCAGAATTGATATCAATTGAATTAGTTGATTTGACTGGTAAAGTTGTTTATACTTCATCTTTTGCAAACGAATCAAACTCAATTGACATTTCTAGATTCCAAGCTGGTTCATATTTCTTGAACCTTAAATCTGAGCATAGTATTCAACGATTGACGGTTGTGAAATACTAAAATAATCGAATATTTTGATAAGCCGTTGCAATCGTTTTGCAACGGCTTTTTTTATACAATAAATGTGTAATTTCACATTCTAAATTTAGTCGTAGATTTTCATGATAAAGATTTTAATCCAACTTACCCTTTTTATTGGTTATTGCAGCAGTAGCAGCTTTTCACAGAATTACTGGCAACAAGAAGTTAATTATACCATTGAGGTTACACTCGATGATGTGAACCATAAACTTTTCGGAAACGAAAGCTTTGAATATATCAATAATAGTCCATCGACCTTAAACGAATTACGAATTCATCTTTGGCCAAATGCATACAAAAATGGCGAAACAGCTTTAGGACAGCAACAATATAAAGATGGAAATGACGATTTGAAATTTGCAAACGATTCATTAACAGGATGGATTGATAGTTTGAACTTCTCCGTTAATGGTGCAAAAGTTAATTGGCGTTTTGATTCCACTCATAGTGACATTTGCATAATTGAATTGAAAACTCCCCTCCTACCGGGAGATAGAATTACTGTGGCTACACCTTTTGTAGTTAAAATTCCTTCAGGCGAAATTTCTCGTTTAGGACATATTGAACAGTCTTATCAAATTACGCAATGGTATCCGAAACCTGCTGTTTTTGATGCGACTGGTTGGCACGACATGCCTTATTTAAATCAAGGTGAGTTTTATTCTGAATTCGGTTCGTTTGATGTATCTATTACTTTGCCAAAGAATTATGCCATAGCCGCAACTGGTGATTTACAGAGCGACGAAGAATTTCAATTCAGAAAAAACATTGAGAAGTTGACACGTGAAAAAATTGACAATAATAACTACAGCCGTAAATCACGAGGTGGAGGTGGTATAACTCCAGAATCTTCTGCTGAATTTAAAACCGTTAGGTTTACGCAGGATAAAGTGCACGATTTTGCATGGTTTGCCGATAAACGCTATGAAATCCTAAGTGGTGAAATAGAATTACCTTATTCAAAACGAAAAGTAACAAGCTGGGCTTTTTTCACTCCAAAAAACATGAATTTATGGAAAGATGCCATTGAATACATCAATGACGGAACTAATTTTTATTCCCTTTGGAATGGCGATTATCCATACAATTCTGTAACTGCTGTTGATGGTACAATAAGCGCTGGTGGTGGAATGGAATATCCAACGATTACCGTAATTGGAAATTCAAGTTCTGAAATGGAACTTGAAACGGTCATTGTGCATGAAATTGGTCACAATTGGTTTTATGGGATTTTAGGCTCGAATGAACGAAACCACGGTTGGATGGATGAAGGAATTAACACTTTAAATGAGGTTCGATACATTCAAACCAAATATCCAAACAACACGAATCTTTCTCAAATTTTTAATGGCGGATTTTTACATTTTAATGGCTTAAGCCATTTTGATACGGGAGATTTCTTTTACAGAACACTTTCTGGTTTAGGTTTGGAACAAGCCATTGAGACACCATCAGAAGATTTCACTTCAACGAATTATAGCGTGATTATGTATCAAAAAACGGGATTGGTTTTTAATTATTTACGTCGATATTTAGGAGATGAAAAATTCGATTCGTGCATGCAGAACTATTTCGAAACTTGGAAATTTAAACATCCTCAACCCGAAGACATGAGGAAAACCCTAGAATCTTGTTCTGGAAAAAAGTTAGATTGGTTATTCAAGGATTTAATTCGAACTTGTAATCACGTTGATTTCAAATTGAAAAAAGTTAAAAAAATAGATGAAACGAATTACACAGTGAAAATTAAAAATGTTGGTCAAGTGGATTCTCCAATTTCAATTCATGGTCTGATTGGCGATTCAATTGTTTCAACAACTTGGATTGAGCCTGGACTAAAAACCAATAAAATTCAGCTTCAAAGTGTCTCTAGGCTTGATGGTATATCTATTTCGGCAGATAAATCAATTCCAGAAATTAACAGACAAAACAATCATTGGAAATCAAAAGGACTTTTCAAACGATTCGAAAAACCAAAATTTGAATTTTTAATTGGTGATAATGAATCTCGTCGATCCAACATGTTTTGGACACCAATCATCGGAGGCAATTTTCATGACAAATTCATGATTGGAGGAGCATTCCACAATTTTGGTTTACCCATTAATAAATTTCAATACTTAATTGCACCCATGTATTCTTTTGGTAGAAATTTCATTTCTGGAATTACAGAATTGAGTTATACAACATTGCCAAAGGATAATATTCGTTTATCCAAAATTGGAGTTTCAATCAAGTCTTTCAAGGATGACTCAATACGAGATAGAAACGAAAGTTTTTATTTCATTGCGTCGCCCTACTGGTATGCAAAATTAGGAAAACGAGCAAAACTGAGCAAGCCTTTTGAAAATTCCATACGTGTTCAAACGATGTACCGCGCAAATGTCTTTGGACATAATACAACCCAATACGCAGGAGGATTTATTGAACATGTTTCAAACTACGTGAAACCAAATCATAAAGTAAATACGAAAATTAGAACAGATTTCGCTTCAAACCTTGATAATGGTCAAAAATTTGGTCGCTCTTCGTTAGAAGCAACGTATAAGTTCAGGTATCTAAGAAAAAATCAAAAACGATGGATATCACTTCGTGGATTTGTGGGTGGATATTGGTATAATAAATTTAATATTAATTCAAATCCAAATTACATGATGTCATTCGCAGGAATGAATGGCGCGCAAGACCTTTTTGTTGAAGATTATTTTTTCGGAAGAAATATTACTTCTGGTATTTGGTCTCAACAACGATATGAAAATATGGGTGGATTTTCTAGCGCATCAAATTTTGGAGCGACAAATCAATGGATGGCGACAGGAAATCTCTATTTTCAAATCCCAATAAAACCAAATATGTTTGGAGTTTTTATTGATTTCGGAACAGTTCAACTTGGGACGAAAAATTACGGTTTATTCAACACTGGTTTAGCTTTAAAACTTGGAGATGTTTTTGGTGTTTATTTCCCGATTTACATGAATGATGTACTCGAAAACTCATTTGGATCAAAGAAATATTCAGAACGAATTAGATTTAGCCTAAAGCTGAATTTAATGACACGAGATTTTAAATTCAGGGATTTATTTTAGGAAACCTCTCCTATTTGTAATTCAGAAAGCCATTCCATGGTGTCAAACCCATCAGCATAATCATTCAAAGCTGGACATTGTGCAGAACCAAAAGGAATGTAGTCATCTCCAACAATTGCTTGAATTGAATCCTTGTGTAATGCTAGATAATCATCAATTTCTGCTTGAGATTGGTAGCTGTGAAAATAAATCATGGCAAGGGGCGAAAACAATTCAATTGATTCAAAAAGTAACACAAAATTATTATCAAGCATTTTATGTTGATTCATCAAATAAACCGTTTTATTGTAATCATAATTGTTTCCATATTTGAAATGATTGATTATGTTTCCATGACGCACAATTCCTTCAAAAAACGATTTAAAGTCATAATCCTTCGGCACAATTAAATGAGAAACATTGCGACAACCTAAGCCATGATAATCGAAAATATCATGCCCTAATTGTTCAAAATCACTCACTGTTTCTGAACCATTTAAAATAGCAACAGAAGTTCTGTTTTTTCTAAACACATGCGGATATTTTCCGAAATATTGATTAAAATAATTTAACGAATTATCGCTACCTGTCGCAATTACAGCATCAAAATCACTTATCTTGTTTTCACTTAAAATGATTCTATTTTCTAAACTTGGAGTAAATGTCAAAAGAAGCTGAACAATAGCAGGTAAAAGTGTTTTATCATCCGAACTCATTTTGCAAATCGCAGTATTTCCGCTGAGAATAACACACAGAAAATCATGAAAACCAACTAAAGGAATATTCCCAGCCATGATAATTGCCACTCGTTTTGGTGATGTGCTAAATGAATAAGGATTCAGCCAATTATTCAATGAAACTTCATTCATATTTGAGCCAAGCGCAAGCAAAGAATTACGAACATTTTCTTCTGTAAACCAGGCGTTTAAAACCTTTTGACGCAGAACGATTTCGTTTAGTTTTTTAAATTCTATTTCTGTGATACCAAGATTTAATCCACTCCATGATTTTCTTTCACCAAGAGTAGTCAAAATTGTGCCTAATTGCACAAATGTTTTAATTAATTCATTTTTTTCCACGGCACAAAAGTACTTTGCTTATGTTAATTTACGTTAGTTTTAAAATAATAATACGAAAATAACACCAAAAAAAAGGGACTTTGCGTTATATTTGCACTTTGAAAAATTAAAAGATAAACGTAATGGCAATAATTATAACAGATGAGTGCATTAATTGTGGTGCATGCGAGCCAGAATGTCCGAATAATGCAATATACGAAGGTGGAGCAGAATGGAAATTTTCTGACGGGACATCTCTTACTGGCATGATTACAACTCTTGATGGAGAGGAAATTATGGCAGACAAAGTTTTTGAGCCAAAAGACATGGATGTTTATTTCATTTCAACAGAAAAATGTACAGAATGCGTTGGCTTTCACGACGAACCTCAGTGCGCTGCTGTTTGTCCAGTAGATTGCTGTGTCGATGATTTAGATTTTCGTGAAACAGAAGACGAACTTCTTGCGAAAAAAGATTTCATGCACCTTTAATTGGCTTGCTTAATCCAAAAAATATCCGATAACTAAAACTAAGCATGGAGAAATCTCCAATTATTAAAATCGAAAACCTTTCAAAAAGATATAAAGGTGCCGATGATGCAACTTTGAAGAATGTTTCTATTTCTATTGAACGTGGTTGTATTTATGGACTTTTAGGACCTAATGGTGCTGGAAAAACCACACTGATATCTATTATTTGCGGAGTTGTTAGTCCAGATGCTGGAACGGTTCAGATTGAAGGAATCGATGTTTTTACAAATTTAAATGCTGTAAAACAGAAAATTGGTGTCGTTCCGCAGGACATTGCACTTTACCCCATGATGACGGCAAGAGAAAATCTTCAATTTTATGGAGCAATGTTTGGAGTTCATGGTGAAGAACTTGAAACCAAAATCAATGATTGGCTAGAACGTTTAGAACTCTCTCACGCAGCAGACCGAAGAATTGATAAGTTTTCTGGTGGAATGAAACGTCGAATAAACCTAATCGCAAGTGTATTGCATAGTCCTTCCATCTTATTCCTAGATGAACCAACAGTCGGGATTGATGTGCAGTCAAGAACAATTATTATAGAACAATTAGAAGAGCTGAACCATAAAGGAATGACAATTATCTATACTTCCCACCATCTTGACGAGGCCGAAAGTTTTTGCGATATAATTGGCATTATTGATTATGGAGAAATAATTGCAAGCGGCGCCCCTAAAGATTTGATAAAAACAACGGTCGATGCAAAAGATTTAGAAGATGTCTTTCTTAATTTAACCAAACGAAAACTTAGGGACTAATGAAGAAATTTATCGCAGCAGCTAAAAAAGAGACAATTATTCTCCTTCGCGACAAAATTGGCCTCTCAATTTTATTCATTATGCCCATAGTTTTAATCGTTGTCATGACATTAATTCAAGATTCTGCATTTCATACGATGACAGAAAAAGGTGTTCCTATTGTTTTTGTAAACGAAGACCAAAACGATTTAGGCAAAACAATACATGACGGCTTAAAAACATCAAATTTATGCCAACTTTCAGATTCTATATACGGAAAAATGGCAACAAAAGAATCCGCAAGAAAAGCCGTCAGCGAAGGGAAGTTTTTGATTGGTATTGTTATTCCGAAAGGAGCAACAGATAAAATTAAGGCAAGCGTTTTAGACTTAGTGGGACAAACTATGGGATTGAACGAACCTAGCATTTCTAAAAAACTTGATTCTGTCGAAATAATCATGTTTATTGACCCTGTTGCAAAAAACTCAATTGTTACAACCGTAATGAGCAGTCTGCATGAATTCATTTCTGGGGTCAAAACAAAAATAATGTTCGAGTCTTTTTCAGAGCAAATTGCAGAAATTATTCCAGATCAAGAAAATAAACCAATAGATGCCTACGAAAAAACGCAAATAATTAAGTACAAACAAATCTATGCTTCAAATCTTGTAGATGAGGTCGTACCAAACGCTGTTCAACACAATGTTCCAGCTTGGACTATTTTCGGAATGTTTTTCATAGTTATTTCTGTTGTAAGTAACATTATGAAAGAAAAGAAAGAAGGAAGTGCATTTCGTTTATACACCATGCCAACCTCCTATTTGCTTCAAATGAGCAGTAAGGTTATGGTATATGTCACTATTTGTGTTCTACAATTTATTGCCATGATGCTTGTTGGAGTTTACCTTTTACCATATATTGGATTAGATTCATTAGACCTTGGAGACAGCCTTAGCGGTGTTTTATTACTGGGCACAGCAACTGGTTTTGCTGCAACTGGTTTCGGTGTTTTTGTTGGAACATTAGCTCAAAGCGAGCAACAAGGTGCCATTCTTGGTTCATTATCAGTATTGTTATTATCTGCGCTAGGCGGAATATGGGTTCCGGCCTATGTGATGCCAGACACAATGCGACAAATCAGTGCTTTTTCGCCAATGAATTGGGCATTGGATGGCTTCTATCTTCTTTTTTTTAGAGGTTCAGGATTTCTTGGCATTGTGCCTGCTGTTTTAAAACTGTTCCTTTTCTTTTGCGTAACTTTGATAGCATCACTTTGGATTCATAAAAAAAGAAAAACAACTTAAAAATAAAAGCACCATGGAATTGACTTCAATAAAAAGCGAGATTGTTACTTTTCTGAAAAATAATATTTTGGCTGAAGGTATTCAGATTTCATCGAATACAATTCTAAGAGATATAGGAATTGATTCCTATTCAATTGTGGAAATTGTACTTTTTATCGAGCGGCAATACGGTTTCGTTGTACCTGACAGTTATTTGAAACCTGAAAATTTTGAAAGTGTTGATTCAATTTCCACAATTGTTCACAATTACCTAGAAAAAAACTAAACCAAACTTGGTAAACCTACCCAATAAAGTGTTGCTCAATGGAGCTGATTGTTTTCATTTAATGCTTGAAAGAAATTTAATTAAGTATAAAACTGGAAATAATATCATTCGAATGGTGATGACCATTGCGGACGAAAATTCTTGGTCTAGAATCGAAAATGTTATTCATACATCACCTTTCATTCATTGGATTGCTAACATCAAACTAGTTACTCCTTGGATGTTGAATCCATATTGGAAATATCAAAACCAAGAAAAATCCATAATTATCAATAATTTTGAAGAGCTCTCAGACGAAATTCCTTCCGAAATAATTTACCAAAACTTTGATTTAAAGAAAGATCAATTGCTTCGGTTTGATACTTTCAGAACATCAAAAGGAGTTTTGAAATTAGTAATGTCATTTCATCATATTCTATTTGACGGAAGAGGCTCTAGGCTCATTGTCCGTCATTTGACACAGAATTTAGATTTTAATCAAGAAAATTTACACCTCTTTTTTCCGAAAAAAATAAAGAAAATTAATTTTATTCGGCATACAATCAACATGTTTCAAGTAAAAAAATATGTTGAAAGTACGATGAAAAAACCAATAGGTCACATTGCTAACTTAGAAAAAGAAGATGAATTAAAAAAGTTTAATTTAGTCACCCATAATTTTACAGAGGATGAAACAAAACACATCGATAAAACTGCAAAAGATAGCGGGGCACGATTTGGGTCAAATCTTTATCAAATAGCTTGCACCGCTATTTCGATCAGTCGAAATTTGAATTTCACTGAGGACATTTGGATTCCAATTCCGTATGATGGTAGAAGACGTGGAAGTATCGGTCCGGTTGTTTCAAATAATATTTCATTTTTGTTTTATCGATTAAAAATCAACGAACTGACAAGTGTAAGCGAAACAATTCAATCAATGCAGAGTCAAATGAATGAGCAATTGAAACTAGAGATGCCGAGAAAGTACAATGAACTATTGCAATTTATGAAGTTTATCCCTAAAGGATTTTATTTTTGGATGACAACCCGAGCTGGCAAAGGAGAAATTTCAAGCTTTTTATACTCCTCCTCAGGCGAATCTTTTTGGGATACGAGTAAATTTAGCCCTGAACTAACAGACACACTACTTATACCACCATTCACTTATCCTCCCGGAATTAGTATCACATTTTTACGTAATGATGGAAAATTAAAGATGAACATTGCGGCAAGTAATAATAAATTAAATAATAAACAATTATCTTTGTTCGAAAATAGTTTAATCGAATTACTGTTAACGAGCGAAACAATTGAACCAAATTAACACAGACATATTAATAATTGGAGGGGGGTCTGCTGGCGTAGCTGCGGCTATCGGTGCTTCATCGGAGGGTTTTTCTGTTACGCTCATTGACGCTTATCCTTACCTAGGAGGAAATGCTACGGCTTCGGAAGTTGGAACAATTTGTGGACTTTACCACCAAGACACAGCTCAAGATTCAACCTATCTAGTCGATGGTTTTGCCCGTGAATTTTCTGAAAAATTGAGAACATTATCCTCTTCCGCACCTATTAGAAATAGAGAAGGATTACATTATTTACCTTATTCTATTGAACGTTATAAAGAATTAGCTTTAGAATATCTGAGAAAACATAACGTTAAAATATTGCTTAATACCCTCATTGTTGATATCGATGTATCAGATGGGCTAGCAAAGTCTTGTGTCTTAAATCAAAATGAAAAAGCGTTCGTTGTAAATTTCGGTTCAATAATAGATTGCTCCGGACAAAGCACAATTAGCAAACTTGCCAATTTGCCGATGATTAAAAGTGATAATTTTCAAGCCGCTGCGCTGGTTTTCACAATGAATAAAGTGCATACCGACAACATTAGTATGCTCAACTTGATCATAATTAAGCATTTGAAACAAGCTTCATTAAATGGAGAAATCGATTCAAATCTAGAAAAAGTATTTTTAGTTCCTGGTTCTTTAAAAAAGGGATTTGTAAGTTTTAAAGTTGCAATTCCGTTGGAAGTTACATTAACCAAAAACAATTTGTCTGCTTTAAGAAAAAAAGGAGTGGAAATGATTGAATCGATTGTTCAATTTTTTGTTTCTGACATTGAAATTTTTGAAGATGCAGCATTGGACCATATAGCCGACGACGTTGGAATAAGAACGAACTACAGATCTATTGGAAAGTACATTTTGACAGAAGCGGATGTTTTAAGTTCTAGAAAATTCGATAATGCCATTGCAAATTGTTCTTGGCCAATTGAAGAGTGGGGAAATTCATCAAAAGTAAAAATGGACTTTCTACCAAATAAAGAGTTCTATCAAATACCTGTTGAATGCTTAATTTCTGCCTACATCGAAAATTTGTTTTTAGGTGGAAAAAACATATCTGCAACCGATAGAGCAATTGGAAGTGCACGAGTCATGGGAATTTGTTTTCAAACTGGATTTGCCGCTGGAAAGTTGGCATCAAAATTTTCAAAATCCCATTCAACAAGCAACAATTTAGTAACCGAATACTTTTAGAGAATAGTATAATATTTTATGTCCGAACTGTTAGCATATTCTACACTATTGCACGCCAAAGATTCTTGGCCCGAATTACCCGCAATTTATGACGAATATGGTGTAATGTCATTTTCTGAATTATTCGAAGAGGTTGAGTATTTGAAAAAGGAGTTAATTAAATTGGGATTATCTCAAGGAAGTTGCACTGGAGTAATGGCTAGAAATTCAAGAAATTTCATTGTAGCTATATTCGCCGTATTAGGAACAGGTTCTGCTGTTATGCCAATGTCACATCAATTAAAGGAAGCGGAAATTAGTCAAATTCTTAAAGAGGCGGAACTCAATTTCATTCTTGATGATCTTAATGGTGCCAATCCAATTGAAAAAGAAAACAAGATTATTCCATTAAAAATCAACGCATTAAGATTTAACTCTACAGGAAGATCAGGGACTTTTGCTGCTCATGTTGAAAATGCAGCATTTATGCGCTTCACTTCTGGCACAACAGGAAACGCAAAAGGTGTTATTATTTCTCATAAATCTGCTATAGAACGAATTGAAGCAGCAAATAAAATGCTGAATCTTGGGACAAGTGATTGTGTAATATGGGTACTTCCTATCGCATATCATTTTGTTGTTTCCATACTACTATATATTCGTTACGGAGCTGCAATAGCAATAGTAAAGGACTTTTTACCTCAAAACATAGTAGATATAACAAATTTGTATAAAGGAACTTTGCTATACGCTTCTCCAATGCAAATTAGATTGCTTTCTAGAATTCAAGAACAAGTTTCAATGCCATCATTAGAACATGTAATTTCTACTTCAGCAACAATTTCGCCAGATATTTGTAATGCTTTTAAGAATAAATATTCAATTCCAGTTAGTCAAGCTTATGGAATCATTGAAATCGGTTTGCCTATTATCAACTATGACAAATCTAACGAACATCCTGATGCGGTTGGTTTTGCTCTTCCCGACTACATAGTAGAAATACTTGATGAGAAAGGCAATGTTCTTGAGCCAAATAAAATCGGGCATCTTGCTATCAAAGGTCCTGGAATGTTTGATGCTTATTTAAATCCACCACTCAAAAGAAATGAAGTTCTTGAAAATGGTTTTTTTCTTACAGCAGATTACGCATCAAAATCTATTGAAGGATTGATTAAGGTTGAAGGAAGACAACTTTCAATGATTAATGTTTCTGGAAATAAAGTTTTTCCCGAAGAAGTTGAAGGAGTTTTAGAAACTATTCCAGAAATAAAACAGGCACGTATTATTGGTGTTCCACACCCACTCATGGGGCAGGTTGTGCAAGCAGAAATTGTTTTACACACTGGAACTTATATTGATAGTGAAGAAGTACTAACCTATTGCAGAAAACGATTATCTATGTTTAAAATACCTCAAAAATTGGTCATAGTAAACTCTCTACCAATGACTGGAAGTGGTAAAATTAAGAGAGGAGAATAAATCTTCTTTATTATAATTTTTACCAGATACAATTTAAAAAAATTAGTCTTTAATGATTTAAATCTGGCAACTCATCGCTAAATTTACCGTCCTATAAATCATATTATATTTGATAATGTATTAAATAAATTTATTACTTTTAGGCTGGAAGAACTTTATGAAGACATTTCTATACATTTTTTTAATATTGATGCCTTTTAGCTTTGCTTATAGTCAAAATTGTCCTGCGTATTCAAGTACAGTTTCTAGTCCAAGTGTAGCATGCGCTAATCAACCTTACACATTTCAAGTTCCAAACACGGGATGTAACGGCACAGTTTCTTTTGTTGTCCGTGGAAATTACGGTAGTTTATTTGGAAATGAAATTACATGGACTTTAACAAGCGTCTTATCTGGCGCTACAATCTTTTCTGTTGGGCCAGGAACTAATTTTGGGTTTTTTAACGCTACTGCAAATAATCTCAACCCTGCGATACACGGTAACGTATTCACTTTAACAATTAATGATTCTTACGGGGATGGATTTAATGGAACTGGCGGCCAAATTTATGTTACTCAAGGTCCAGTAGGATCTCTTGTAACAATAGCCGGTCCAATTGTTGGCAATTTTGGTTCTCAAGCTAGTTTAGTTTTTGCTGCAAACATTGCAATCAGCCCTGTCACTGTGTCTGTAACGACACCTAATGGCGTTGTTAGTTCAGTTGTGAGTAACTGCAACACTATTAGTTTACCTATAAACTTGCAAAATCCGAATTATTGCACACCTGTTATCGTAAATTTACCATGGTCTATAACTTGCAATACAACTTCAGCTGTCTTATCTAGCGGAACACTTCCTGTTACTGTAAATCCATCTCTGCCAACTTCAGCTGCAAACTTGGTGCAAGTAAATTACAATCCCGTCACATGCAGTTGGAACGCCGTCCCCCAAAATGATTGTGTCGCCGCTAGTATCGGATCTGTATTTACTATTTCCCCTAATCCTGCCACGTTAAACACTCAATGCTCATCAGGAAATCAAGTCTTTTCGGTTGCATATAATGGAGTTGGTGCATCTAACTGTTGTGCTACTGGAGGGGTAACTACCAACATTACTTATGCAAACACTGCAACCGCAACGGTAGCTTCTAGTCTATTTGGCGGAGTAAATAATGCTGCTTTATTAACTATACCTCCAAGTGGTGCTGGTGGAAATGCTACCGCTGTTGCCTTAAATGTAAATATGGCGGGCTTTTGCTTCAATCAGCCAGGTGCGAATACACTCATCGCAACTTCATATTGGGTAACAGTCTATCAGAATGGAGCTGTAATTTATGATCAGCAAAGCGCAAATCCTGGTCCTTCAAATTCTAATTTAAACCTTACGCTTGCTAATATACCTGGCTACAATCAAAATAGTGCGATTACAGTTTATATATACCCGAATACTTTCTCGGTGGGCGGAATTAACACGACTTACATTCCTTCCACTCCATGTCCAGTTGCTGCTGACGGAGGATGGACAGCAAATTCAATAACTGCAACATTAAACGCAACATATCAAGGTCAGGTTGCAGGTTCAGCGGTTTGCACATTTAATACTGCGCCCGTTGTTCACCCATGTTGCCCGCCAACTGTTGTTGCTAATTCAACTCAAACCATTTGTTCTGGGCAACCGTTCCCCGGACTAGCAAGCTGGCAAGGCACTATTAATACGGCAAACAACAACTGCATTGTGTATTCATCTGCGATTCCTGTTGCTGGCTCTGTTTTACCAAACAATATATTCCCAAATGGCATTAATTTAACAGGGGCTCCTATTAATCAAAGCGTTAGCTCTTACGCATATTGTGATGCTAATGGAAGCGGAACAATTAATGCCGGTGACACATATACTTTGATAAGCACTTACACTTTAACGATTAACCCAAACCTAGTGCCAACTTTCAATGCGGTAGCTCCAATTTGTATAGGTACGCCGCTAACTGCCCTCCCAACAACATCCTTGAATAATTATTCTGGAACATGGTCACCGGCATTAAACAATCTTTTAACATCGATTTATACATTTACGCCATCACTTGGACAGTGCGCTACGACAGCGACATTGTCAATTACTGTCACACCACAAAACACAATAGCGGCTGGAACGAATCAAACGGTTTGTATTAATAGTCCAATTACGAATATTGCGTTAGCAACAACCACAGCAACTGGCGCAACTTTC
>Ga0105045_10003532_pt1 | contig 13420 bp, 11 predicted proteins | sample MAT02_FD_78089 | JGI IMG/M metagenome (GOLD analysis project Ga0105045, IMG submission 78089) | Freshwater microbial communities from Lake Fryxell liftoff mats and glacier meltwater in Antarctica - MAT-02 (megahit assembly) | ecosystem: Environmental > Aquatic > Freshwater > Ice > Liftoff...
CAGGGCGCTCAGCGGCAATGGCACTTCGACGATCATCCCACGATACACGTTTGCAACCGCCGGAGCGAAGATTGGGGGCAGGGCAAGCCGGCCATGTTTTTGCATTTCGGCAACATGCTTGTGCGCCAGATTCAGTGCATACGCCCGGTAGGCGGTGGCGATACTGACACTTTGAAATTCAGCGATCATTGTCTTGCCACCGCCTGAATACCCGGAAACGGCACTGACGCTGATGGGCCAGTCATGCGGAATAATACCCGCCCGAATTAGCGGCCGAACGAGCCCCAGAAACCCCGTTGGGTAACACCCTGGATTGCTCACCCGGCTGCTTTCGGCAATCCGGGCCGCCGAATCCGGTTCAAGCTCGGGCAAGCCATAGCACCACCCGTCGGCAACTCTGTGCGCGGTCGAGGCATCGATCACCCGGGTTCGATCATTCTCGATCAGCGTGATCGCCTCGCGCGCCGCATCATCGGGCAGGCACAAAATTGCCAAGTCTGCATCGTTCAATGCTTGACGGCGCGCGGTGACATCCTTGCGCTGATCGTGATCAAGCGTGATCAGGCTGATGTCCGTGCGGTCCGCCAACCGATCGGCAATCTCAATCCCGGTGGTGCCTGCTGCCCCATCAATGAAGACAGCAAACGCCATCTAACTGTCCTTTGAATTGATCGGCGCTCGATCAAGAGCGTCACGTGCCACATAGCCAACCAGCGCGTGTCTTGGCGAGGTTCCCCATGCCAGCCCATTGGCAAAGTCGAGTGCTTCAAATACGTCACCGCGAGCAAGATTGGCAACAACAGCCGGATTGGCTTTGGCGTCTGCGAGCAGCGGCGTTTCTCGATTGAGGATCATCGTCATTGGCGCAGCATAATGTGGCGCAAAAACCAGCGTTGCGAGCCTGATATCGGCCAGATCACCCCTGACCGCGCAGACGCGCGGATCAATTTTGAGCGACGGGCCGCGCAGGTTGAAGCTTTTCATGCGGATGCCCGCATGATCGGGTGTGTTTGCAGGTGCCGGAGGTTTAAGCGGACGCTTCAAAAAATCTTATCCCTTTGCCGGCTGGCGGGCCAAACCCGTCGTCACGGTTTGCAGCGCGTTATTGACGCGGCAGATAGCCGAGCCTGCCAAGCCTATTCAAGGCACGAGTAGCATTTGCGCGAATTCGTCTTCCTGGTTGGTCCCATGGTGCGTTGCCAAAAGGCGCGATCTGGCGGCTCTGTACATGGTCCGATCGTCCAGCACTAGTTTGCTGCAAAGGTTGATCGTCGGGCTAAGGTCCCCTATGTGCCCGCCTTCGCAATTTATCGGAAAAAACCCGGCTCATGTTTACCTTTCTGCTCGTCGTTCACGCCATCGTCGCCGCTTCGCTGGTCGGCGTGATTTTGATGCAGCGCTCCGAAGGTGGCGGGTTGGGCATGGGTGGCAGCCCGGCGGGCCTGATGTCAGCACGCGGCGCAACTGATTTTCTGACGCGCTCGACCTCAATTCTGGCGGCGTTGTTCATCGGGTTGAGCATCCTGCTCGCCTTTCTTGCAGCGATGCGTCACTCGCAAGGCATCGATCCTTCGCTGGCGCGCCAGGTCCCCGCACCAACGACAGTACCGGGACCCGCTCAGGCACCTGGTGCGCCATCGGCGGCGGCGGTTGCCGCAGCGGCGATTGAGGGCAATGTCGCCGCCCCTGTAAGCAACAGCGCGGTGCCGCTCGAACGGTGATCGCAGGAAGGGCCACCCTCAATTCAGGAAATATTCCTCACTGAATTTGAGTCGCGCGCTTGTCGGCACCCCTATTTCGCCGCTAGGCGTCTTCTCCCATGGCGCGGTTTATTTTCATCACCGGCGGCGTGGTCTCCTCGCTGGGCAAAGGACTCATGGCGGCAAGCCTTGCAGCGTTGCTGCAGGCGCGCGGTTATTCGGTGCGTATTCGCAAATTCGATCCTTATCTGAACGTCGATCCCGGCACGATGTCGCCGTATCAGCACGGCGAAGTCTATGTGACCGATGACGGCGCGGAAACCGACCTCGATCTGGGCCATTACGAACGCTTTACCGGTGTGCCCGGCCGCCAATCGGATAATGTGACGTCGGGTCGCATCTATCAGCAGATCATCCAGCGCGAGCGGCGCGGTGATTATCTGGGCGCAACGGTGCAGGTAATCCCGCACGTTACCGATGCGATCAAGGCATTCGCGCTTGATCTGACCGACGACGTCGATTTCGTGTTGTGCGAGATTGGCGGGACGGTGGGTGATATCGAATCACTGCCCTTTATCGAGGCGATACGGCAGCTGCGTAACGATCTGGGGCGTGGGCAGTCGGTGAGCATCCATGTCACGCTTGTGCCCTACATCGCCGCTGCCGGTGAGCTAAAGACCAAGCCGACCCAGCATTCAGTGCGTGAACTTGCAGCCCTTGGTGTGCAGCCCGATGTGCTGGTTTGCCGCTGCGAACACCCGCTGCCCGACAGTGACCGCGCCAAGATTGCGCTGTTCTGCAGCGTCCGCAAAGAAGCAGTGATCCCGGCGCTTGATGCAGCCAGCATCTATGCCGTGCCGATGCAATATCATGCCGAGGGGCTTGATTCCGAGGTACTGCGTGCTTTTGGCATTGAACCCGAGGGCGAGCCTGATCTGTCGCGCTGGATAGACATTGTTGACCGCTTGACCAATCCCGAAGGAGAGGTAACCGTTGGCGTGGTCGGCAAATATGTTGGGCTGCAGGATGCTTATAAGTCTTTGAACGAGGCGCTGGTGCACGGTGGCATCGCCAACCGCGTAAAGGTCAACATACAGTGGATAGATGCCGAGCTGTTCGAGCAGTCCGAAAGCGATGTCGCCGCGACGCTGGAACCGATGCACGCGATTCTGGTGCCTGGTGCTTTTGGCGAGCGCGGCGCTGAGGGCAAGATCGCCAGCGTGCGGTTCGCGCGGGAACGTGACATTCCTTATTTTGGCATTTGTTTCGGCATGCAGATGGCCTGCGTTGAGGGCGCGCGCGGCCTGGCCGGGATCGCGGACGCAAGCTCGACCGAATTCGGCCCGACACCCGAGCCTGTCGTCGGCCTGATCAGCGAATGGATGAGCGCCGACGGGCTTCAAAAACGCGAAGCGGGCGGTGATCTCGGCGGCACGATGCGGCTCGGGGCGTATCCGGCCCGGCTCGATGGCAACAGCGTCGTCGCCTCAGTTTACGGCGCAACCGACATTAGCGAGCGCCACCGCCACCGTTATGAGGTCAACACAGGTTACCGCGAGACGCTTGAAAAGGGCGGGCTGGTCTTTTCAGGCATGTCGCCCGACGGGACGCTGCCGGAAATCGTCGAGCGGCCCGATCATCCGTGGTTTGTCGGGGTGCAGTTCCACCCCGAGCTCAAGAGCAAACCGTTCGACCCGCACCCGTTGTTCGCCAGCTTCATCGAGGCAGCGGTAAAACAAAGCCGGTTGGTTTGAAGCCTGCCGTTGTGCTGCAGAAATGACCCCACTTGAATGACCCCGTTCGAACTCAGCGAGCCTTGGTATAAGGTGATGTCATCCCGCTCCAGGACGCCAAAGGGGCCGCCAAGACTGTCGTCCAGGCGGCCCCATTAATTGCCACTGATCGCGACGATTACGCCGCCGCTGCCTCGCCCTTGACCGCAACGACCGCAAGCGGAGCACCCGTCTTGATTGCGATTGTCTTGGGCTTCATCGCCTCTGGCACTTCTCGCACCAGATCGATTGTCAAAAGTCCGTCGTTCAGCCGTGCATCTTCAACGCGGACGAAATCGGCCAGCTCGAAGCGACGCTCAAAGCTGCGGTTGGCGATGCCAAGGTGGAGGTAGGCGCCGGCATTGGCGGCCTGATCATCCTTCTTGCCCTTTACCAGCAACAGATTTTGCTGCGCCACGATCTCAACCTCGTCACGCGCAAAGCCCGCGATGGCGAGCGTGATGCGATAATGGTCGTCCGCCAGCCGTTCGAGATTAAAGGGCGGATAATTATCCGGGTTCGCTTGCCGGGCGCTGGCCTCAAGCATGTCGAACAAACGGTCAAAGCCGATTGCTGAGCGGCGATAGGGGGTCAAATCAAACTGTCTCATTGGTAAAATCCTCTGGTGAGCGATTATGTCTTCATGTGCCCGCAAACGCGCGGCACGGTTCTTGTGGAGCGGCCCAAGCGGCACCGGTCCGATCCGAATCTGGTGATAATCGCGTCGCCTTCAAGGGGGGAGGAGGGGGATGGCCCCTGAAATGCCAAACGCCCGAGCCGTTTCCAGCTCGGGCGCCTGCGTGACGATTGCTCGTCAGCCCCCTTCTGTGTCCACCCCGGTGCGCTTGCCAGCCCCCTGACGGCGCGCAACCGAGATTCTCCCTGAACCATGGCCATTGCCCGAGTTTCAGTCCCTTATTGCTACGTAAAGGATGCGCACCTGTCATCGGCAAATGCGGCAAAGCGACATGCGACGGGCCGTATTTGTCCCGTTGTGTGACGGATAGGCAACAAAAAGGGGAGTGTTGCCAGCATCGGGGCCGCGCCCTAGAGCAACTTGCCCACTCCCGGGCGGGCCTCGGAAGTTTTATCATGCTCCTTTCGCGGTATGAACGGATGATTGCGCGCCGTTATCTTCTGCCCGGTCGGGGGGAAGGCTTTATCTTATTGGTCGCGGGTATCAGCCTCGCTGCTGTCATGCTGGGCGTGGCCGCGCTTGTTATCGTGATGAGTGTGATGAACGGCTTTCGCGCCGAGCTCTTCGACAAGTCGGTCGGGTTAAACGGTCATGCAGTCATTCAGGGATATGGCGGCCAATTGCCCGATTGGCGGGAGATTTTGGCGGAGGCGCGAAAGACGCCGGGGATTACATCTGCGACGCCGCTGATCGAGCAGCCGCTGATGTCGAGCTTTAACGGTCGGGTGGAGGCAGTTTTGATCCGGGGCATGCAGGTGCCCGATATTCGCAGCAATGCGATCATCAAGGACAAGGTGCCCGGCGGATCGCTGATGAACCTGACGCCGGGCACTGGCCGTGTTGGCATCGGGTCGCGGCTGGCCGAGGCGTTGGGCGCACAAGTTGGCAGCCAGATTTCGTTGATCAGCCCGCAAGGCCAGACGACGCCGTTTGGCACAGTGCCGCGGATCGTTTCCTATACAGTCGGGGCGATTTTTGAGATCGGCATCTATGATTATGACAAAATCTTTGTGTTGATGCCGATGGAGGATGCGCAGTCGCTGCTTTTGTTGGGCGACTTAGTCGGGTCAGTCGAAGTGACGACGGTCGATGCTGATCGTGTCGCCGCGATCATTGCGCCGCTCGCCGCAAAGGTTGGCAACCGGGCGGTGATCTCCGACTGGCGGCAGATGAATTCGCAATTGTACGAGGCGCTTCAGGTTGAACGGATCGCGATGTTTACGATCCTGTCGATCATCATTCTGGTTGCGGTGTTCAATATCTTGTCGTCGCTGATCATGCTGGTGCGCGCCAAGACGCGCGACATTGCGATCCTGCGGACCATGGGCGCGTCGCGCGCTGGTCTTATTCGCATCTTCATGGTGGTCGGCACGACGATTGGAACGCTTGGGACGATCGCGGGGCTGTTACTGGGATTTATCTTTCTCTTTTATCGCCAGTCGGTGGTCAATTTTATCCAGCTGGTGACGGGGCAAAATCTGTGGGACCCATCGATCCGCTTTCTGACAGAATTGCCCTCGAAACCGAACCCGATTGAAATCATCGCCATCGCGATCATGGCGCTGGTGTTCAGCTTCCTCGCCACGCTTTACCCCGCGTTCAAGGCGGCCAATACTGATCCGGTTCAGGTGTTGCGTTATGAGTGAGCCAGTGCTCGCGGTCGCTGGGCTGACGCGCAGCTTCACCCAGGGCGATGTGACGATTGACGTGCTGCGCGGTGTTGATCTGATCATCGCACCGGGCGAAATCGTCGGCTTGCTTGGGCCTTCTGGTTCGGGCAAATCGACCTTGCTCCAGGCGATCGGTTTGCTCGAAGGCGGCTTTGGCGGGTCGATCATGATTGCGGGACGCGAAGCGGCGCAGCTTGACAGCAAGGGGCGCACAGCAGTCAGGCGGGATTTTCTGGGCTTTGTTTATCAGTTCCACCATCTGCTGCCTGATTTCAACGCGACCGAAAATGTCGTCCTCCCGCAGCTGATCAAGAACAAAATTCGGGCCGAGGCGGATGCCCGCGCCGCCGCCTTGCTAACGACGCTTGGCCTTGGTGAGCGCTTGACGCACCGCCCAAGCCAATTGTCGGGCGGCGAGCAGCAGCGTGTGGCGGTCGCGCGGGCGCTCGCCAATCAGCCCGCGCTGGTGCTGGCAGATGAGCCGACCGGCAACCTGGATGAGGCAACCGCCGATATCGTGCTCGCAGAATTGCTCCGGCTGGTGCGCGAGGAAGGTTCCTCGGCACTGATCGCTACGCATAATGAACGGCTTGCGGCCAAGCTCGACCGGGTCGTGAGGTTGCACGAGGGGCGGCTGGTGTGACCACATGGACTGACCAGCCTACGCTCACCGGGCAGCACGTCAAACTGCGCCCGCTGGCGGCTGACGATCGCGATGCGCTTGTCGCGGCGGCGGCCGATGGTGACCTGACCCGGCTGTTCTTCAGCAGCATTATCCGGCTCGCTGATCCTGACGCCTTTGTTGCCAGCGCGCTTGCCGATCGTGATGCCGGGCGCGCAATGCCCTTCGTCGTCGAAACGCCAACCGGGCAGGTGGTCGGCATGACATGCTATATGCGGATGAACGCCGCGCATCGCCGATTGGAGATTGGCGGCACCTTCTATGCGCAATCGGCGCAGCGGACGGGCATCAATACCGAGGCAAAGCTGATGCTCCTCACGCATGCGTTTGAGGTCATGGGTTGCAATGTCGTTGAAATCAGGACGGACTGGTTGGACAAGCGTTCCCAAACCGCGATTGAACGGCTCGGGGCCAAGCGCGACGGCGTCTTGCGCAGCCATCAGATTATGAGCGACGGACGGGTGCGTGATATCGTCGTGTATTCGATCATCGCGAGCGAATGGGCGGGCGTGCGGCAAAATATCCGCTATTTACTGGCGCGCTAAAAGGAGATTTCAGATGAGCAGCATCACCGAAATGCAAGTGCGCGGCGCAGACGGCCAGCCGGTCGATCTGTCGGCCTATGCCGGTCGCGTCCTGCTGATCGTGAATACCGCCAGCAAATGTGGCTTCACGCCGCAATATAAGGGGCTGGAGGAACTCCACCGCAAATTCGCCGATCGCGGGTTTGAGGTGCTGGGCTTCCCCTGCAATCAGTTTGGCGCGCAGGAACCCGGTGATGCAGCGGAGATCGCTGAATTTTGCACGGTCAATTATGACGTCACCTTCCCCATGTTTGCCAAGATTGACGTCAATGGCTCAGCGGCGTCACCCCTCTTCGAGCGGCTGAAAAAGGACGCGCCAGGCTTAATGGGGACGCGCACGATCAAGTGGAATTTCACCAAGTTCCTGGTCGGTCGGGATGGCAAGACGATCCGGCGCTACGGCCCGCAAACAACGCCTGGCATGATCGAAAGCGACATTGCAGCCATTTTGTAACACTTCCCGAATCGGATCGCGCCGCGCATAGTCGTGTGATGGCGCATTCCGGCTTTGTCCCCCTTCGCATCTTTTCCAGTTTTACGATGCTTGATGGTGCCATCGAGCCACAGGCGATTGCGAAGCGCGCGCAGGAGCTTGGCTTTCCCGCCGCCGCGCTGACTGATCGTAACGGGCTATATGCGGCGATGCCGTTTGCCGATGCCGCCTTTGCCGCGGGCGTCCAGCCGATCATTGGCGCGATGCTGGGGGTCGCCCGGCCCGACCTGCCAGAGGGTGTGGCGACTGTGCTCGATTGGATCGCGCTTTATGCCAAGGATGAAATTGGTTACGCCAATCTGTGCACGCTTGTCTCACAAGCGCATCTGGAACGACCCCTGGAACTTGCCCCGCATGTATCGTTTGCGGCGTTGGCGGGGCGGACTGACGGGCTGATTGCGCTGACGACGGGTCGCGAAGGTGCGCTTGCGCGGCTGTTTGCTGAGGATCAGCCCGATCAGGCGCGCAGCTATGCCGATCATCTTCAGGCGCTGTTTCCCGACCGGCTGTATATTGAATTGACGCGGCGGCTTGATGAGATTGAGGGCAAGGCTGAACCCTTTCTGCTTGATCTCGCTTATGATCGCGAATTGCCGATTGTGGCCACCAACCCGTGCTGCTTTGCGCAGCAGGACTTTGGCGAGGCGCATGACGCGCTGCTGTGCATCGCCAATTCAACCTATATCGAGACCGAAGACCGCCCGCGCAGCTCGCCCGATGCCTGGATGAAACCGGCCAAGGATATGCGGCTGCTGTTTGATGATTTGCCTGAGGCGATCAGCAATACGCTCGTCGTCGCAGCACGCTGTGCCGTCACCGCGCCCAAGCGTAAGCCGATTCTGCCCAGCCTTGCCGGCAATCGTGACGCTGAGGCAACCAAATTGCGTGAAGATGCGCGCGCGGGCCTCGACATCCGGCTGGCCAAAATTAAAGGCACAGGCGATGATTGGCAGACGGTTTATCGCGAGCGGCTCGAATTTGAGCTCGATGTCATCATCCAGATGGGTTTCCCCGGCTATTTCCTGATTGTTGCCGATTTCATCAAATGGGCAAAGGACAATGACATTCCGGTTGGCCCGGGCCGTGGCTCTGGCGCAGGGTCGGTGGTCGCCTGGTCGCTGACGATTACCGATATCGATCCGATGAAGCTTGGTTTGCTGTTTGAGCGCTTCCTCAATCCCGAACGCGTATCGATGCCCGATTTCGACATCGATTTCTGCGAAACCCGGCGCGAGGAGGTGATCCGCTACGTCCAGCAGAAATATGGCAGCGATCATGTCGCGCAGATCATCACCTTTGGACGGTTCAAGGCACGCGCCGCGCTGAAGGACACCGGTCGCGTCCTGCAAATGAGCTATGGTCAGGTTGATCGGCTCGCCAAGCTGATCCCCAACCATCCGACCGACACGTGGACGCTGGAGCGCGCGCTGAACGGCGTCAGTGAACTCGCGGCCGAATATCGTGGCGATCCCCGCGTGAAGCATCTGCTTGATCTCGCGATGAAGTTGGAAGGCCTGCCGCGCCATGCCTCAACGCATGCAGCAGGCGTCGTGATTGGGGATCGCCCGCTGGCAGCACTGGTCCCGCTTTACTGCGATCCACGATCGGACATGCCCGTGACGCAGTTCGATATGAAATATGCCGAGGCGGCGGGGCTGGTGAAGTTTGATTTTCTCGGGCTGAAGACGCTGTCGGTGCTCAAAAAAGCGCTTCAGATGCTCGCGCTGCGTGGGATCATTGTCGATCTTGATGTGCTCGAATGGAATGATGAGGCAACCTATCGGCTGCTTCAGAGCGGCAACACGGTGGGCGTGTTTCAGGTGGAGTCAGAAGGCATGCGGCGCACGCTTTCTGCCGTAAAGCCAACGGTTTTTGAAGATATTATTGCGCTCGGTGCGCTGTATCGGCCAGGGCCAATGGATAACATCCCGATGTTTGGCCGACGCAAAAATGGCCATGAGCCCATCGAATATCCGCACCCCTTGCTCGAAGCTATCCTGCGCGAAACTTACGGGATTTTCGTTTATCAGGAACAGGTGATGCAGGCGGCGCAGGTGCTTGCCGGCTACAGCCTTGGCGGCGCTGACATGCTCCGCCGCGCGATGGGCAAGAAAATCCGGGCGGAGATGGACGCGCAGCGCGCGGGCTTTGTCGAAGGCTGCGAACGGATTAATGGCATCCCCGCTGCCAAGGCCGATGAACTGTTCGATCTGATCGACAAATTTGCTGGTTATGGCTTTAACAAGTCGCACGCCGCGGCCTATGCGCTGCTGACCTATCAGACTGCATGGATGAAGGCGCATTATCCGCATGAATTTTTCGCCGCCTCAATGTGCTTTGATATGACTGTCACCGACAAGCTGGGGATTTTTGTCGATGATATGCGGCGCATGAATGTTGCTTGCCTTCCGCCCTGTATCAACGCCAGCCACGCGGAGTTTGCCGTGGAGGAAGGCCCGGACGGATTTGCCGTTCGCTATGCGTTGGCCGCGCTGAAAAGCGTGGGCGAGGGCGCGATGGAGCGGCTGGTCGCGGAAAGGGAGGCGCGCGGGCCGTTTCTTTCGCTTGATGATCTTGCCAACCGTGTCGATCCCCGCCTTTTAAACAAACGTCAGTTGGAAACGCTTGCGGCGGCGGGCGCGTTTGACACCATCGACCCCAATCGCGCGGGCATCTTTGCGACCGCTGAGACAATGCTGGCGGTGTCGGCACGGCTGCATGACCAACGCGAAAGCGGGCAGGGCGGGTTGTTTGGAGAGGTGGAACCCGCCGCCGGCGTCTCCATCCGCGCGCCACTATCCGCGCATTGGACGCTGGCCAACCGGATGGAACAGGAGAAAGAAGCGTTCGGCTTTTACTTCTCCGCACATCCCGTTGATCGCCACGGCCATCTCGCGCGGATGCATGGCGCGCGGCGCTATATGGCGCTGGGCGAGCTAGATATCCCCAGCGACGGCAGTCGCCGCGGCGCGATGATGGCGGTGCTGGTCGAGGATGCGCGCTGGCGGACATCAGCCAAGGGACGGCGCTATCTGATGGCCACATTGTCTGACCCGTCGGGCCAGTTCATCGCCACCTGTTTTGACGATTGCGTCGCTGCCAACCTTGAAGAGGCGGCGCGGTTGGGCGAATGCGGCATGATCACTGTGGAACTTGACCGTCGCGCTGGTGAAGAAACGCCCCGCGTCAATGTGACGCGATTGCAGCATTTTGCAGCGTTGGCCAGCTCGGCGCGGATGGTGGTCGAGGTTTCGGTAACGGACCCTGTCGCGATCACGCAATTGGGTTTGATGCTGGCTGAGTCGCGCGGCGCGCGAGGTGAAGTCTGGGTACGGGCATCGTTGCCGGGGGGCGGGCAGGCCAGATTGCTGCTTGGCCGCGATTTCCTGCTCGATGGAGAACTTGCGGGCAGGATCGAGTCGATGCAGGGGGTGGAGGACGTCACGCTAAAGATCGCTGAGCCACAGCGACTGGCGTTGGTGAATTAGTCTTGGGAGAGATGACGATGTTCGGCGGAATGCAGGATTTCGAATTGCGTGTGCCCCGGTTGATCGATCACGCCGCGCGTGAGTTTGCCAGCCGTGAAATTGTTACACGCTGGGGCGATGGCACCGAGACCCGAACCAACTGGGGCAACATCGCACGCGATGCAAAAAAACTTGCCCAAGCCTATGAAAAAATGGGCATCAGACCGGGTGATCGCATTGCCACGCTGGGGATGAACCATAGTCATCATCTTGTCGCCTGGTATGGCGCAATCGGGATGGGCGGCGTCATCCACACCATCAACCCGCGCCTGTTCGACGAGCAACTCGTCTATATCGCCAACCATGCCGAAGACCGGGTGCTATTTTACGACAAGATGTTTCAGCCGATTGTCGACCGCCTGAAGGCTGAATGGACGACGATTGAGCATTATGTCGTTTTCGACGGCGACGGCCCTGACAGTTTTCCGGCGCTTATCGCGGCGCAGGATGGCAAGTATGTCTGGCACGAAGGCGGTGAGCGCGATCCGTGCATGCTTTGCTATACCAGCGGAACAACGGGCAATCCCAAGGGCGTGCTGTATGAGCATCGCTCCACCGTGATCCACGCGATGGCAGGCGTTGCGCCTTGGTTGCTCAACCTGTCGAGCCGCGCAGTGATTTTGCCCGTCGTGCCGATGTTCCATGCCGCCGCCTGGGGGCTGCCCTTTGCCGGGGCGTTGTCGGGTGCAAAGTTTGTGTATTCCTGCGTCAATGATGCGGGCGTCCTGTGTCGTTTAATGAACCAGGAAAAGGTGACGCACTCGGCCGGTGTGCCGACCGTTTGGCTGGCGATGTTCCAGCACATGGATGCAACCGGGGAGATGCCGCAATTTCTTGAACAGGTCACGATCGGTGGGTCAGCGGCACCGCGCGCGATGATTGAGCGGATCATGAAAATGGGCGCGCGCGTGGCGCATCTGTGGGGCATGACGGAGACGTCGCCGATTGGGACAGCAGGCGCACCGCCACCGCATTGGGAGGAGCTATCGTTCGACGAACAGGTCGATATGGTCTGCAAGCAGGGCCAAATTCCGTTCGGCGTCGAATTACGCGTCGTCAATGACGATGGAGTCATTCAGCCGCGCGACGGAGTGAGCTCAGGCAAGCTCCAGATCAGGGGCCCGTGGGTCATCAAGCGCTATTTCAAGGCAGATGCTGATGCCATCGACGCTGACGGCTGGTTCGATACTGGCGATGTTGCGGTCATCCACGCCGATGGCACGATGCAGATCACGGATCGCGCAAAGGATGTCATCAAATCGGGTGGCGAATGGATTAGTTCTGTCGATCTTGAAAATGCGGCTGTCGGGTGTCCCGGTGTCGCAGAGGCTGCCGCGATCGGTGTCTATCACCCGAAATGGGATGAGCGACCCCTGCTGCTCGTGGTCCGCAAGCCTGGCAGCACGGTCTCACCCGAGCAGATTGCCGCGCACCTCGTCAATCATGTCGCCAAATGGTGGTTGCCCGACGAAATTCTGTTTGTCGATGATCTGCCGCACACCGCCACCGGTAAGCTGCTCAAGACGGCGCTGCGCACCCAATATAAGGACTACCGGCTGGTCGCTGCATGATCGATCGCGTGGCGATTGATGCGGTCATGATCGGCGAATCGAAGCTCTTCGCGCGCGGTGAATATAGCAGCTTCGACAAGCGGCCTGTTGATTATCCGGTCACCGTCGGCGTTGAGGGGCTTGTCGGCGACACCCAGACCGACCGCCGCTATCATGGCGGACCTGACAAGGCGGTGCATTTTTATCCGGCGGATCATTATGCGTTTTGGGCAGACCTGATCCCCGATCTTGCACCCAAATTTGTCGCAGGCGGGTTTGGCGAAAATTTATCGGCCAGCGGATTGACCGAGGATCAGGTGTTTGTCGGCGATCATTGGCAGATGGGCAGCGTCATCTTTGAGGTCGCACAAGGTCGTCAGCCCTGTTGGAAGGTTGATGCCCGCTTCAACCGCGATGGTGTGGTGCGGCAAGTCGTTAAAACCGGCCGCTCGGGCTGGTATTTCCGCGTCATCCAGCCAGGGGTGATCGTTGCGGGCGAAAACATGCGGTTGGTGGTGCGCCCGCAGCAAACATGGTCAGTCGCCAGGGTAACGGCGGCGATTCTGCTCAAACGAGCAACGCCTGCGGAGTTCGCCGATCTGGCACGGTTGCCGGCATTGGCGCAGGGGTGGCGGGAGCGGGCAGAACGCAACGCTGCCTAAATTATAACGTTCAAAAAAACGCAGACATATTGAGCGACAGATAACGCGTATCGCCCGTCACATTCCGATTGGGGGCAGTCGCC
>Ga0105045_10003533_pt1 | contig 13420 bp, 11 predicted proteins | sample MAT02_FD_78089 | JGI IMG/M metagenome (GOLD analysis project Ga0105045, IMG submission 78089) | Freshwater microbial communities from Lake Fryxell liftoff mats and glacier meltwater in Antarctica - MAT-02 (megahit assembly) | ecosystem: Environmental > Aquatic > Freshwater > Ice > Liftoff...
CGATCCCGGGCCGGCGGCCTATGGACGCGGCGGCACCGAAGCGACAGTCACGGACGCGCATGTGGTGCTGGGCCATCTGCCCGCGTGGCTGCTAAGTGGACAGATGGAGCTGGATGTGGATGCCGCGCGCGCAGCGGTGACGGCGGCTGTGGCGGCGCCGCTGGGTCTCACGCCGGAGGCGGCGGCGCGCGGCATCCTGGCCATCGTCGACAACCATATGGTCGGCGCGGTGCGTGTCGTCTCGGTCGAGCGGGGGCACGATCCGCGCGACTTCACGCTGGTGCCGTTCGGGGGGGCAGGGCCATTGCACGGCTGTGCGCTGGCGGATCTTCTGGGCATCCGGCGCGTCCTGATATCGGCGGCACCCGGCATACTGTGTGCCGACGGCCTGCTGTCCGCCGACCTCAAGGCAGAGTTCAGCCGTGCGTTGCCCCTGGCCGGGTCGGTCGACGTCGACGTCGCCACACCGGTGCTGGCCGATCTTATAAGGCAGGCGGCAGACTGGTTCGCCGCCGAGGGTGTCGCCGAGGCCGACAGGGACCTCGCGCCCATGGCATTGATGCGCTACCGCGGGCAGGGGACCGAACTGGCCGTGCCGTGGACCGATGCCGCCGCGGGCCTGACCGAGAACTTCGCCGCAGCCCACCAGGCGCTTTATGGGTTTCGGCTGGGCAGTGCCGTCGAACTGGTCACGTTGCGGGTCGAGGCGACGGGGGCCACCGCGCGGATCCCGCAACGCCCGCTTGCCGAAGGGCCGATGCCGCCACCTGTCGACCATGTGATGGTGACTCTGACGGGAGGGCCGCAGCAGGTGCCGGTACACGACCGCGCGGCGGCAGGGGCAGGGGCGACGTTTCGGGGCCCGATGATCCTGTCGCAGCTCGATACCACGACTCTGGTTCCTGAGGGCTGGGACGGCACGGTCCACCCGTCCGGCGCGATCATCCTCATCCGAAAGGACATCCCATGACCGCCCTGCCGCAGATCTTCGATCACATCGCGGCCAACCGCGACGCCTCCATCGCCCGGTTGATGGACTATGTCCGCCATCCCAGCATCAGCGCCCACGACATCGGCATCAAGAAGGTGGCGCAGATCCTCGTCGAGATGCTGTCCGGTCTGGGTATGCAGGCCGAGGCGGTACAGACGGCGGGACATCCGATGGTGCTGGGCCGGATCGACGTGTCCCCGGACAAGCCGACGGTCCTGCTCTATGGCCACTACGACGTGCAGCCGCCCGACCCCCTCGAAGCTTGGCACAGCCCGCCGTTCGAGCCGACGATCCGCAGTGGCCGCATCTATGCCCGCGGCGTCGGCGACAATAAAGGCCAGCATTTCGCGCAGATCCTCGCGATCGAGGCGCATCTGGCCGTTACCGGCACACTGCCGTGCAACGTCATCTTCCTGCTCGAGGGCGAGGAAGAGATCGGTAGCCCGCACATTGCGGATTTCGTGCGCGACCACGCCGACCGCCTGCGCGCCGACCTCGTCGTCACGGCGGACGGTCCGCTGCACGCCTCGGGCGCGCCGCTGATCACCTTCGGCGTGCGGGGCATGGCCTCGTTCGATCTGGTGGTGCGGACCGGCGCCACCGACACCCATTCGGGCAACCACGGTGGCACCATGCCCAACGCGATTTGGACGCTGGTGCATCTGCTGGCCACGATGAAGACACCGGCGGGCGAGATCACCATCGACGGCCTGCACGACCACATCGTGCCGCCCGGTGCAACAGAGCGGGCAGCAGCCGCGCGCCTGCCTGTGGACGTGCCGGGCTACCTCGAAAGCCTCGGCCTTGCGCGGTTGGACGCGCCTCAGGACCGACCGTTCCATGAACGGCTGATGTTTCATCCGACGATGACGATCAACGGGTTGCACGGCGGCTATGGCGGCAAAGGGTCCAAATCGGTCCTGCCCTGCGAGGCAGTGGCCAAATGCGACATCCGGCTGGTCGATGCGATGACGCCCGATCAGGTGTTCGCCTGCGTCCGCGCCCACGTCGCCCGCCATGCCTCCGAGGTCGAAGTGGTGACGCGGGGCGGCATGTTGCCTTCGCGTACCCCGATGGACACGCCCTATGCCGACGTGCTGCGCGATGCCGTCGTTGCCGCGCGCGGAGTAGAGCCGTTGATGTATCCGTGCGTCGGCGGCAGCCTGCCGGACTATGTCTGGACCAAGACGCTGGGCCTGCCTGCGTTCGTGATGCCCTATGCCAATGCCGACGAGGCCAACCACGCCCCGAACGAGAACCTCGAGATCGAATTGTTCATTGCGGGTATCCGCACCGGGGCCGCCCTGCTCGACCGGCTGGGGCAGATGGACGCTGTGACCGGGCAAAACGCCGTCAGGGAGAAACGCACATGACTATCACCGTTCTGTACGGTGCCCGTCTGTTCGACGGTGTCACCGATGCCGTCACGGAAAACGCGACCGTGGTCGTCGAGGGCAACCGCATCCGTGCCGTCGGCGAGGATTTCGGGGGCGAGGCGCAGCGGATCGATTGTGCGGGCCGGTTCCTGATGCCGGGCCTGATCGACGCGCATTTTCACGCCAACACGCCCGGCTACGATTTCTATGGCACCGACCGGATGGAACCGGCCCTGCTGGCCGCGCACGCCAGCAGGTTGCTGACCGGCGCGCTCGACCGGGGCTTTACCACGGTGCGCGATGCCGGTGGCGGCGATCTGGGGCTGAAACTCGCGCTCGATGCCGGGCTGATCGACGGGCCGCGGTTCTTTTATCCCGGCAAGGCGATGACCCAGACCGGCGGGCACGGCGACATGCGCAAACGCGGCTATGTCGAACTGTGCGGTTGCGCCTACAGCGGCGTGATCACGCAGGTGGTGGATGGCTGCGACGAGATGCGCCGCGCCGTGCGCGAGGAGTTCCGCAAGGGTGCCACACACATCAAAATATTCCTGTCGGGCGGCGTGTCGACCGACCTCGCCCCGCTGGAGATGCCGCATTTCACCGATGCGGAAATTCTCGCCGCGGTCGAGGAGGCGGCGCGGCGCGGGCGCTATGTCATGGCCCATTGCCATACTGACGCCGGCGCGCGGCGCTGCGTCGAGTTGGGTGTCCGCACCATCGAGCACGGCAGCCTCATCACCCGCCCCACCGCCGGCCTGATCGCGACGGCAGGCGTCTTCGTGGTGCCGACGCTGTCGGCGGGCGAACTGATCGGCGTGAATGCCGCCGCCCTCGGCCTGCCGCCCGGCACCGCCGAGAAGATCGCCGCGGTCAACCGCATGACCCTCGAGGCGGTCGAAGCCTGTGCGGCGGCGGGGGTAAAACTGGGCCTTGGCTGCGATCTGCATGGTGACGCGTTCCTGCAAACTCAGGGCCGCGAACTGGCTCTGCGCGGTCAGGTGCAAAAACCGGTCGACGTGCTGCGGTCCGCCACGTCGATCAATGCCGAAATCGTGCAGATGGAGGGGCAATTGGGCGTGATCGCAGCGGGTGCGCTGGCCGACATCATCCTCGTCGACGGCGACCCGATCAGCGACTTGTCGGTGTTCGAGCACAGCGCAAGGACAGTCGCTCTGGTCATGAAACACGGACGCATCGCGCGCGACCGGCGCTGAAACCTTCTGAGCCCTACGAGGGCGCGTGCAGATGGCAATGCACGATCCTGTTGCCGACCCGCGTTGGCCCCGGAGACTCGACGGCACAGCGCGCGAATGCCTGCGGGCAACGGTCGCGAAAGGTGCAGCCCGACGGCGGATTGCGCGGATCGGGGGCGCCGCGGCCGATCGGCAGCGGATCGTGGCTCTGGTCCGGATCCGGCACCGGCACCGCCGTCACCAGCGCCTTGGTGTAGGGGTGCAGCGGCTCGCGCACGATGTCCTCGGTCGGGCCATCCTCGACGATGCGGCCCAGATACATGACGATGGTGCGTTCGCAGACATAGCGGACGAGGGCGAGATCGTGGCTGATGTAGATCGCCGTCAGACCCATCCGGGCCCGGACCTCGCGGAACACGTTCAGCACCCCGGCCCGCACCGACACATCCAGCATCGAGACTGGCTCGTCCGCCACCACGAATACCGGATCGAGGATCAGGGCGCGTGCCATCACGATCCGCTGCAACTGTCCGCCCGACAGCTGGTGCGGATGACGATCCAAAAACTGGTCCGGTTCCGGCAGCCGCACCAGTTCCAGCGCGGCGACGATCCTGTCATGGCGCTCTGCCAAAGGAATCGCCGCATTTTCCAGCGGCTCGCTCAACGACGCGCGGATCGTGAACCGGGGGTTGAGGGCCTCGAACGGATTTTGAAAGATCAGCTGCGCCCGGGTGCGGAACCGGCGCAGATCGGCTCCCCGCAGCGTCGTGATGTCGGCACCATCGAAGGTGACAGTGCCGGTCGTCGGCGCATCGAGCTTGAGCAGGAGCCGTCCCGTCGATGTCTTGCCGCAGCCGGATTCGCCCAGCAGGCCGACGCTTTCGCCCTGTGCGACGTCGAAGGTGATACCGTCGACGGCCTTGACGACAGTCGTCTTGCCGCGCAGTGCCGCGATGGCACCGCCGACCGGATAGTGCAGACGCACGTTGCGCAGGCTGACGAGGGGTGCGGCGGTCATGACTTGGCACCCCCCATTTCTGTCGCTCCGATATCTATCGCCCATGTCTGGGTCAGCGCGGCGAGGGGCCGCAGCACGTCGGCCTCCTGCCAGCGATGGCAGGCGGCAAGGTGGTCGCCGTCCACCTGCACCAGCGGCGGGCTGCTGTCGGTGCAGCGCGCTTGCGCAAAGGGGCAGCGCGGGGCAAAGCGGCACCCCGGGGGCGGGTGCATCAGGTTGGGAGGGGCGCCCTCGATAGGGGTCAGGACGCCTGCGGCGGATTTCAGGTCTGGGAACGCATTGCGCAGGCCCATGGTGTAGGGGTGCGCGGGACGGGTCAGCGTAGTGCGCATCGCGCCGGTCTCGGCCACGCGCCCGGCATACATCACCACCACTTGGTCGCAGACATAGGCCACGACGGAAATGTCGTGCGTCACGATGATGACCGAAACCGACAGTTCCTTTTGCAGGTCGCGCAATTGATCGAGGATCTGGCGCTGCACGATGACATCGAGGGCTGTGACGGGCTCGTCGGCGACGATCAGTTTGGGGTTAAGAGCCAGCGCGAGGGCGATGGCCACCCGTTGCCGCATACCCCCCGAAAACTGGTGCGGATAATCGCGCAGGCGACCGCGTTCCAATCCGACCATCTCGAACAGTTCTTCGGACCGGACATGCGCCCTGGCGCGGGTCAGTCCGCCGCGCTTGCAAAGGACCTCGGCCAGTTGCGACTCGATCGTGTAGACCGGATCGAGCGAGTTCATCGCACTTTGCGGGATGAACGCGATTTTCCGCCAACGCAGGGCGTTCATCTGCCGTTCGGGCAGGGCCATGATGTCCTGCCCGTCGAAGAACGCCTGACCGCCGGTGATCCGCGCATTGTCCGCAAGCACCCGGGTCAGCGACCGCGCCAGCGTGGTCTTGCCGCAGCCAGACTCGCCCACGAGGCCGACGATGACGCCGCGCGGCACATCGAAGGTGGCGCCGTCCACGGCAGTCACGGTGCCGCCGTCGACGTCATAGGCGATGCTGAGATCGCGCAGGGACAGCAGCGGTTCCATCAGCGCCCCAGTTTCGGGAACAGGATCTTTTCATAGCCACGGCTGATGAAGAATCCGGCACTGACGATCAGGATGATGCAGATGCCCGGCGGCACGAACCAGTAGAACGCATTCTTGGACAGGGCCTGACTGGCGAAGGCGTCCTGCAGCATGTAGCCCCAGCTGATCGTCGAGGAGTCGCCAAAGCCCAGAAAGCTGATCGACGCCTCGGTCAGGATCGCCCAGCCGATTGCGATGGAGCCATAGAGGAACGACAGCGGCAGGATGTTGGGGGCGATGTGGCGCAGGATGATCTTTAGGTCCGACGAGCCCGACACCCGCGCCGCCTCGACATAGGCGCGGCTGCGCAAGGTGAGGACCTGACTGCGGATGACCCGGCCCGTGTCGCGCCACAGTATCAGCGCCATGGCGATCACCACGTTCCAGATCGAGGGTTCGAGAAAGGCAGCCAGCACGATCACGAAGGGCAGGAACGGAATGCCGAACGCGATGTCGGCCAGCCGCATCAGGATCGTGTCGGTCCAGCCACCGAAATAGCCCGCGACGACCCCTACGATCGAGCCGATCAAGGCCACCATGACCGCCGCCGTGATCCCGATCAGCAGGGCCGACTGCGTCCCATAGACCAGTTGCGAGAATACGTCGCGTCCCAGTGAAGTGGTGCCCATGATAAAACCGTCCTCGCCGGGGCGGCGGTCGGCGGCAAGGTCGAATGTGGCGGTAAACAGGATCTCGGTCGGATCGTGGGTGGCGATCTGCGGCGCAAAAAGGGCGACCAAGACGAACACCGCATAGATCACGAGGCCGGCAATAGCAAAGCCGTCGTCCAGCGGCAGATGCAGGCTGCGGAACGCATTCCGGACCATGCGCAGGATGCCGCGACGCGGCGCCTGCGGACCCTTGGCGAGGGTGACGGGGCTACTCACGGTTCACCCGCGGGTCCAGCAGAGCATAGAGCAGATCGGCTACGAGGTTCATCAGGATCACGACGACTGCGATCATCAGAAACGCCCCCTGCGCCAGCGGATAGTCGGCAATCGAGACGGCCCGCACCAGCTCGCGCCCGAGGCCGGGCCAAGAGAACACAGTCTCGACGACGACGTTACCTTGGATCTGATAGCCGACCGAGATCGCGAACGAGGTCATGACCGGCAACAGCGCGTTTCGGGCCGCGTGTCGGATCACGACAGTCCAGGACGACAGGCCCTTGATCCGCGCCATGGTCACGAAATCCTCCTTCATCACGTCGAGCATGTTCGATCGCATGAGCAGGAGCGGCAGGCCCTGGCTGTAGATCGCCAGCGTCAGCACCGGCAGCGTCATGTGCATGAGGAAATCGCGCGAGGTATAGAGCGCGAAATAGGTGGGAAATTCAGCTCCCGGCGACCGCGTGCCGCCGGCCGGAAACCAACCGAGCCAGAACGAGAAGATCGCGAGCAGGATCATGCCAAGCCAGAATTCAGGCATCGCGCGCGTCGTCAACACCAGCGGAATCGCGATCTGTTCGGTCAGACCGCCGCGTTTCCAGGCTAAGTAGGACCCGGCAAGAATGCCGAAGACATAGGCGATGATCAGCGACGAGAACGTCAGGATCAGCGTGTTGGGCAGGAGCGACAGGATGCGATCGGCGACAGGTTCGCGGTAGAAGAAGCTCTCGCCGAGGTCGCCCTGAAGGAGGTTCCACAGGTAGATGAAATATTGCTCCCACAGGGGCCGGTCGAGCCCGAACCTCGCCATCAGCGCCTCTTGTTGTTCGAGGGTGAAGTTCGGGTCGATGTAGGCCGCCATCGGATTTCCGGGCATCAGCCGGAACATCAGGAACAGGATCGTGACCACCGCCCACAGAACGAAGACCGTCTGGAGCACACGACTGCCGATGGCTGTCAGTCCCTTCAAGACAGATGCCCGGCAAAGGTCATTCCACGGGCAACGTTTCGGTCACGCCGTCCGGATAGTTCAGCACGCCGTCGACGATGGTATAGCCAGCCTCTTCGAGCATCCTTTGGGCGATCTCGATGCCGGTTTCCATGCTGTCGACGCCGCTGTTGTGCCAGAACGGCAGGGCCGGCGAGACGACCGAATAGGACGGCTGCGCAAAACCGCGGAACGCCGCGCCGACGATCAGGTTTCGATCGACGGCGGCCGACAGCGCGCGCCGGAATGCAGGGTCATCGAACGGCGGGCGGCGATGGTTGAAGGCGATGTAGCGGAACCCGATATCGACCGTCGAGACGACCGTCAGATCGCCATCCGCCGTCGCAGCCTCGGTCAGGACGCCGGGATCGCCGGGGAAATCGGCGAGGAAGTTGATCTCGCCCGAGCGCAGCATGCCGAGTGCGGCCTCTACGTTGGGTACGATGCGCAGGATCCACCGGTCGGCCTTGGGGGCCGCGAAGTGATCGGTGTTGGACGACAGCACGATCTCCTCGTTCGTCGCCCAGCGTTCGAACCGGTAGGGGCCAGAGCCGATCGGCATCTCTTCCTGATAGGATTCTGCATTCTCATCGGCGGTCGACAGCCCCTCGATGACCGGACCCCAGACGTGTTGCGGGATCAGATTGATCTTGGCGAGGCTCGAGGTCAGGAACGAGGCCGAGGGATTGGTCAGCGTGAAGGTGATCGTATTGTCGTCGCCCGTCTCGATGGAGGCGATGTTGCTCACGAAGGGGCCATACATCGGTGCCTCGCCGCTGCCCGCCACCTCGAACGAGAATTTCACGTCTTCGACTGTCACCGGCACGCCATCGTGCCACATCATGTCGTCGCGCAGCGTGACCCGGATATTGGTCTCGTCGAGCCATTCATGGCCTGTGGCGGCCCAAGGCTGCGGCAGGCCGTCGGGGCCGATCCGCATCAGCCGGTCCCAAATCAGTTCCGTCACCCAGCTGTCGACGCCGCCGGAGATATAGAGCGGGTTGATCGCCTGCACATTGTCAGACGAATTGAGGATGATGTCGCGCTGGTCGCCCAGCGGCTCGATCCCGATGAAGGTCCAGGTGTTGCGGATTCCGATCCCGCCCTGTTCGACGACGGTGTCGGCGTTCCAGACGGTGTTGTCGAAGGCATAGGTTGATTCCGGGTGCACCAGCATCATGTTGGGCTGATCGGCGGCCAGGATCTCCTGCGCCTGATAGATCAGCGCCTGCCGGGCGTCGGGGTCGAGGGTGACCCGCTGCTGCTCGACGATGGCGTCGTATTCGGGGTTCAGATACCCGATGAAGTTGAACCCGTCCGCGGCGGTCGTGGTGTGGAAAAGGTTGAACACGATTTCGTCGGGATCGGACCGTTCCGGGCGGCCGACCATCTGCCAGGCCGTCGTGTCCCAGGCGTCGCGGTTGAACCAGACGATATCGGCCATTTGTTCGAACGGCATGACCCGGACGTTCACGTCCAGACCCAGCTTGCGCCATTCCTGAGCGATAATCTGGACGAACTGGAACTCGCTCGGTTGGGCGGCCTGCGGCCTGCTGAGCAGGTCGATGGTGCGGATCGGTTCCGCCGTAGCGATCGACCCCGCCGCTGACAAGAGCGCGGTTAGCGCGGTGGCATGGATCAAGGATCTCATCGGTGATCTCTCCTGTTGGGGTTGGTGCGCCAGCTTCAGGCTATGCGCATTGCGGCTGCGGTTCTTCCCGCTTTCATCTTGGCCGGTGTCGGAAAAGCCTTCTTGGAATGGGCGAGGCCCATCGACACCAGCGTTTCGGCCTGTTTCAGCGCGGCGCGCCCGGCGTTGACGACGGGCACCCCCACCGCGTCCGATATTTCATCGCCCATATCGAGGAACGACATTGTCATGCATCCAAACAGCAGTGCATCGGCCCGGTCTTCGCGGACGCAGGCACCGGCAACCTCGATCAGTCGGGTGCGTGTGCGGACAGGGTCCTTCATCAGGTCGAGCACGGGAATGTTGGTGGCCCGCACCGACCCCAGCTTGTCGCGGACGCCGGCCTTGAACGCCAGATATTCCTGCCCCGCGATCATGCTCTCGAAGATCGTCAGAACGCTGAACTTGTGGCCCAGACCCGCAGCCAGCAGCATCGAGGCTTCGCACGGGCCGACGACCGGCATCGTCACCATCTCGCGCGCCACCTCGAGGCCGGGATCGCCGAAACACCCGATGATCGCGGCGTCAAAGCCATCGCGTTCGCATTGCATGATAAGGTCGATCGTGGCCGGTATCGCCAGCATTTCTTCGTAGGCGGATTCGATGGACGCAGGGCCGGTGGCGACGTCGATCACCGACACCTCGGTGCCGTCGAAGGCCCATTCGTTCAACAGCCGCTCGCGGCGCTGCATTTCCGTGAGGCCCATTGGACCTTTCGACATCGGGCCGGGAACAACATAGGCGATCTTCATCGAGAACTCCTGTCATGTTTCACTAGACGTAACGACGTTTCTTCGGTTACTTGATTAAAGCAGATCCACGGAGTATTGCAAGCATGGCAGACGATAGGCACGAAACACGGAAACCACGGCAGGGGTGACTGCAGTGGACCGCAATTATCAGATCGCCGCGGTGGACCGCGCGCTGCTGCTTCTCGAGGCGGTCGCCGAGCGGCCCAACCAAGGCGTAACCGAACTGGCCCGGACGCTGGGGCTGACCAAGACCATCGTCTTTCGCCTGCTTCATACCCTAGAAGAGCGCGGTTTCGTCGTGCGGGTCGGGCTGCAGCCGGTCTATGCGCTGGGGCACCGGCTGGGAGTTTTGGGCGAACGCGCCGGGCAGCAGAATACGCTGATCGTGGCCGCTCGGCCCATCATGGAACGTTTGCGCGAAGAAACTTCGGAGAACATCAACCTGACGGTGCGCGAGGGGCAGAAATCTCTTGTATTAGCGACACTTGCGGGCCGCCATGCAATCCGCATCTTTGCCCAGGCGGGACGCTATGGGCCGCTGCACGCGGGCGGCGGGTCGCTGCTGTTGCTGGCCTGGGCGCCGCAGTCGGTGCACGAACAGCTGCTTTCGGATACGCTCGAGGCATTCACCTCGGCCACCATCACCGATCCGCCGATGCTGGGGAAACTGCTCGAAGATATTCGCGTAAATGGCTACAACATTTCGCTCAACGATCTGGACGACGGTGCATTTTCCATCGCCGCCGGCATCCGAAATGCACGCGGGGATGTTGTAGCTGCGATTTCGGTCGCGGGGGCTGTCGCCCGCTTCGACGACGTCCGGCGGGCGCTGTATCTGAATTTGGTGCAGCAGGCGGCTGCTGAAATATCGGGTAAACTCGGGATCGGTTCCCCACGCTAGGCATCGGCGCGCCGGGCGCGGCATCGGGGGTCCCACGCTTGTCGAATCGACAAGCCGGTGGCATCCTAATTCTGTCAGCAAACATTGTTTCGCCAGGCGAAACATGGGGAAGGATCAGACCATGATCGATGCCGAACGAGTGATCCTGGACGCAGTGACGCTGGACGAACCGTGGTCCCTCATCGAGAGCTTTTCGAAGTTCAAGCGCGAGCATCCCCGCGATGTGAACCGTGGAATGGACGAATTGGCCGGGCTCCTGCGCGATCATGGCGTCGAGGTCACGGTCCATGAGCCGAACCTTTATCTGAGCCTGCCGGGAGAGGCGTGGGTCACATCCGGCGACACCACCTTTCGCGCCAAGCCCTCCGCCTACAGTGCGGATGCGGCCGGCGGGCTGACCGGCAGACTGGTCCAAGTAGGCGCCAGTCAGGCCGGCAGCATCCAAACGATGTTCGAGCGCAAGTTCGACAACAGCGCAGTGTCGCTAGTTCGGGGCAACATCGTCATTTCCGAAGGGTTCGCCAACCCCGACATGGTCGCCCAGTTCGAGCGCATGGGGGCGATCGGCGTCATCGCGATCAACCCCGGCGTCGATATCCACTGGGGCATCTGCACCACGGTCTGGGGCGTCCCCGACCTCGACGATCTGCCGCGCAAACCGGGCATCTCCGCCTGCGCCGTCAACAGCCCCGACGGGCAAAGGCTGATCGAGATCGCCAAGGCGGGCGGCAGTGTCACGCTGTTTAGCGAGATGGAAGAAGGCTGGTTCACCTCCAAATTGCATGAGGTGTTCATCCCCGACACGCAGGAGCTGGAAAAGTACATCCTGCAGCACGGCCACCTCGACAGCTGGCGGCTGACGGCGCAGGAGTTTCTCGAAACGATTGCCGACTATCAGGACAGGGCCGGAGCGCGTTTCGATCTTGCACCGGCACAGGAGGCGGCACAGACGCTGCTGACCGCCCTCGAGGCGTTTTACGCGGACGTGGAAGCGGGGCGTATTCCCGCCGCGGCGGCAAATGCGGTCATTCAGGATCTGGCGCGGATCCTCGTGCCGATCAACTTTACCCGCGAACTGCGGTTCCGGCATGACCCGGCGGTGACGATCCCGCCGCTGCCTTCGATCCATGTGGCGACCGACCTCGACCGGCATGACGCCGTCACGCTCGGGTTCGCGCTGACCCAGCTGACACGCCTCCAGAACCACCTCGTGGCTGCACTGGGTCAGGCGCGGCGGTACATCGCGCTTCTGACCGGGTAGGGTGACATGCAGGCGGCGTTTTATCGGGCGACCGGCCCGGCGGACCTCGTGCTCGAGGTGGGGGAACTGGCCGATCCCGTGCCTGATCGGGGCGAGGTTCTGGTCCGGGTCGGGGCGTCGGGCATCAATCCCGCCGACGTAAAGCGCCGCGCAGGCTGGGGCGGCATGACGATGATGCACGACCTCGTCGTGCCCCACAGCGACGGGGCGGGAACGATCGTCGGGGTCGGGGCCGGGGTGCCTGCCGAGCGCACCGGCGAGAGGGTCTGGCTCTATAACGCGCAGGGTGGCTACGGCCGTGCGGGTCGCGCCATGGGCACGGCAGCCGGCCTGGTGTCGATCCCGGCGGATCAGGCAGTTGTCTTGCCGGATGTGCTGTCGTTTGCCGCAGGTGCCTGCCTCGGGGTGCCGGCGGTCACGGCGCACCGCTGCATCCATGCCGACGGACCGGTGCGCGGACAGACGGTTCTGGTGCAGGGTGGTGCAGGGGCGGTCGGCCATTTCGCGGTCCAGATTGCCTTTCTGGGCGGCGCGCAGTTAATCGCCACGATCGGCGGCCCCGAGGGCGCCGCCCATGCGATGGCGGCGGGCGCCGTTGCCACGGTGGATCACAAGGCCGGCGATGTCGTGGCCCGGGTCATGGACCTGACGGGCGGTGCCGGGGTCGACCGCATCGTGGAGGTCGATTTCGCCGCCAACATGGCCGACGATGCCCACCTGCTGAAACCGAACGGCACGATCGCATCCTATTCGAGCAGCTCTGACCCCAGACCGGTCCTGTCCTACTACGACTTTGCGTCCAAGGGGCTGAACTTGCGGTTCATTCAGGGGTTCTGCTTGCCCGCCGACGCCCATGCCGCTGCGGTGGCGTTCATCGCCAGCCATGCGGCCGATCTGATCGTCTCCCTCGGCGCGACCTATCCGCTGGTGGAGATCGCTACGGCGCATCGACGTGTCGAGGCGGGCGGGATCGGCAATATCGTCCTGATCTGATCGCTACCGCTCGCGCGTCCTGCCGCCTGCGATGAGCAGGCCGGTGAGTTGCAGGAGTGGCCTGACCGGCAGGCACCGTGGCGACACAAGAAAAGCCGAAGGTCGCAACCTCACCGTAAGCGGTGCCAGAAGACCGCCCAGATTCAGCTTGACGTCTTTTGAAAGGCCCACGGCATGAGGTCGTCGATGCGCGATTTTGGATGTTTGTTGGCGATGGCGGTCAGTATTGTGCGCAGGTAAGCGTAGGGGTCGATGGCGTTCAGTTTGCAGGTTTCGATGAGGGATGCC
>Ga0105045_10003535_pt1 | contig 13419 bp, 8 predicted proteins | sample MAT02_FD_78089 | JGI IMG/M metagenome (GOLD analysis project Ga0105045, IMG submission 78089) | Freshwater microbial communities from Lake Fryxell liftoff mats and glacier meltwater in Antarctica - MAT-02 (megahit assembly) | ecosystem: Environmental > Aquatic > Freshwater > Ice > Liftoff...
ACGCGTGGAGCGGGAATACCAGCGTCGCGGCAGATCGACGAGCAAAGCCATTCGTTGGTATAGAGTTCATCTTGCACGGAGTTGTTTAGATGAAACTTGTCTAGATCATGAAACGATTGCTGTTTTCGGAACTTGTTGACGTTGATGGTAAAGGCTGGCTTCCCGGATAGTTCTTGAAAGCTACCAGCAGCTCCTTTTAGCTTTAGTCCGACGTCAACAAGAGCTGAACCGCCATTTTCGACCAACTTACAACGAACGTATTGCCTCGCATTTTCGGTGAGCTTCCGTTCCTGCTCTGGCGTTAACTGCAGAACGATATTGGGTATGGACTCATTTTCAAAAAACACATCGCTGGCATCGCGGTCAGCAGTCGCTTTGGTTGCGTTGGACGGCAGGACCGGAGTCGCCGTTTTCGCCGCTGTTGCTTTCGTCTCTGCAAACGTGCGAGTCGCATTCGGTTTGCAGCCTGCGGTCAGGCTCCAACCGATCAATAGCAAGCCGCTCAATAGCCATCGTTGGGTTCGAGTTGTAAACATTTTCAAGAAGCTATTTTTGGGACGAGGCAATTTCGGTAAAAGCATTGACCGCAGTTTACCAAAACTGTCCCGTTTCTTTAACGACAAAACTGCCGATAAGGAGTTAGACCTGCTAGAATCGGAAATCCCTATACAATATGTAAAGATTTTCGTTCAAGCGTAGCGGAAGCCGCCAAGGGCTTTCGGCAACTTCATTGTAAGAATTCCAGATGCACACCGAAATTCTTGGCGAGTTCCACTACCAAAATCCAGGAGCGTGAGGCACTTGCATGGTGCATTTGTCGCTGTGCTTGAATTGGTTCAGTTTTTGAAGGCAAATTGAGTTGGAATCGAAATTTCGCAGATCGGCCCTAGCAAGTGGACTCATTGCTGACACCCAATGGGAATACTGCATGCGCTTGCTCCGATTTCGATGCGCTACTGAACCGCAGCCCGTTTCGATCGAAGTCGAAGACAAACTTCTTCGCACGCTCCTCATTGAACAGGGTGCGTTGACAGAATACCAAGCCGACCAGCTCAGCATCGGGCAAACCAAGTTCACGCTCGGGCCCTACGTCATTACCGAGTTCATTGCCCAGGGGGGAATGGGGCACGTATTCAAGGCTATCCACAAAGTGATGGGACGCGAGGTTGCGGTGAAGACGCTTCCGGCTGGTCGCTTGACCCCCGCGACCCTCGATGGCTTCACGCGTGAGATTCGACTTCAAGCAAAACTCGATTGTTCTTATTTGGTGCGAGCCTACGATGCTGGCAAAGATGGAACCGTGCATTATTTGGTGACCGAGTATGTCCCCGGGATGGACTTGCGGCGATTGATCAAAGCCAAAGGCCCATTGCCCCAAGAACAAGCTGCGAGCATTATCATGCAGGCTGCTTTCGGACTTGAATACGCTCATAAACAAGGCATGGTGCACCGAGACGTCAAGCCGGGTAACATCCTGGTTACGCCGGACGGTATTGCGAAGGTGTCGGATGTTGGACTCGCAGCCTTTGCCGCTAATCTTGTCGATGACCCTCGTGCTGGCAAAATTGTTGGCACTGCTGATTATCTTTCGCCAGAGCAGATTCGTACTCCATTGGCGGTTGGAACCGTTAGCGATATTTATTCGCTTGGCTGCACGCTGTATTACACGGTGTGTGGCAAGGTTCCATTTCCAGGTGGCGACACGGCCCATAAGATTCGGCGTCATCTAGAGGAAACACCGTTTCATCCTCGCCGGTTCGTTGATGACATAAGCGAAGAATTTGTTGACATCATCGCAGAGATGATGGACAAAGACTCAACCAAACGCATTCAAACGTGTGCCGAAGTTGCCGCTCGGTTGGAGCCTTGGGCAAGCGACTCGTCTCAAATCACTCAGCCGAGGATGTCCCGTGGCCCTTGGTCCTCTCCACCGCCCCCATCTTTGGATTCGGAGACTGGAGGCAATCCAGACGAGAGTGCCCAAGATGCTTCCATCCACTCCAACGATTCGAGTTTGGCACAACGCAATCCGATTGAAAACCAATTGTTCTTGGAGTCTCGCGGACAAAAAGCGGATGGGTTGGACACGCTGATGGGAACCCAAAACGCTGAGCTTAAGTCGAAGAGTCCAGTGAACAAAGGAATGGTGATTGGCTTGACGGTTGCAATTTTGCTCCCCCCTGCGTTATTGGTCGGTGCTATTATCGGCTACTTGATAGGAATCAAATATTGAGGCGTCAGGCAGATTGCTTTTCGTAACCCGAAGTGTAAGCGAGGAGTTTTATCGCCGGTCCCTCGCTTACGCTTCGGGGTGTGAAAAATCCATTGGCTCGCGCCTTGCCGCTCACAACCCTAACCAACGTAAAAAAATGTAGATTGAGACCAATGATACGAGCGATTCTGTTTTTCACCGGCCGCGTTCAAGGGGTCGGATTTCGCCACAACGCCAAAGAAATCGCCAAGAACTTTGCAGTTCGAGGCACGGTCGAGAATTGCCACGACGGTCGAGTGAAGATCGTTGTAGAAGCAGAATCCCAGGAGATCGATCGCTTTGTGGAAACAATTCACGTTTCGATGCCAGGCCATATTCACAAAATCGATCGCTTTGAATCGGAGCCAAGCCTTGAGTTCGAGAACTTCTCAGTGAGGCGGTAGCGAGGTATCCTGTAGTAACTCTAATTTCGAGTCCTCTCACGATCCTCTTGCGACAACCCATTCAACATGAAAAAACTTTCAGCAGGCGGCGGCTGGCAAGCGATCCGATACACCTTTCGAAAAGGATTCGAATCTGGCGGTCTATTTAAACTCTATCGAGCATTGAGATCCCGAAACGCTTGTAAGACTTGCGCGCTCGGGATGGGTGGCCAGCATGGAGGAATGGTCAACGAGAAAGGGATGTTTCCCGAAGTTTGCAAAAAGTCGATCCAGGCCATGGCTGCGGATATGCAACCCGCCATCACCGCTGATTTTTGGACCAAGCACCCAATCTCGCAAATCCGCAACTGGTCACCGAGACAACTTGAGACAAGCGGTCGACTTATCCAACCGATTCTTTACGAACAGGGAAATGAGCAATACCGCACCATCACTTGGAGCGAAGCATTCGATCGGATCGCTTCGAAACTCAAGCAATTGTCGGCAGACGAAACGTTTTGGTACTTTAGCGGACGCAGCAGTAACGAGGCCGGATTTCTCTTGCAGCTCATGGCCAGACTTTATGGCACCAACAACGTAAACAATTGTAGTTTCTATTGCCATCAAGCGAGCGGTGTTGGCCTGCAAACAACACTCGGAACCGGAACCGCCACCGTTGTTTTGGAGGATCTCGATGACTGCGACACGATCTTCATTATTGGTGGGAACCCTGCGAGCAACCATCCGCGACTGATGACTACGTTGATGCATTTGCGGCGGCGAGGTGGTCGCGTTGTGGTCATCAATCCAATGCGGGAACTGGGGCTCGTCAAATTCAAAGTTCCTAGCGATCCGATGAGCTTGTTTTTCGGAACCAAGATTGCGACCCACTACATTCAACCGCATATTGGTGGCGACCTGGCGTTGCTGACCGGCGTTTCCAAAGCGGTTGTGGAGATGGGCAAGCATGATCTCGAGTATTTGAAGAAATACTGCAACGACGTCGACTCGTATCTGGCTGGGTTAGCCAATACGACCTGGAGTGAGATCGTTGAGAAGTGCGGTGTTGACGAAAAGACGATTCGAGAGATTGCCGACGTTTATGCCAAAAGCGAAGGCACGGTGTTTTCTTGGACGATGGGGATCACGCATCACCTGCATGGCGTAGAAAACGTACAAGCGATCACGAATCTCGCACTCTTGCGAGGGATGATCGGTCGTAAGGGGGCAGGAGTTATGCCGATTCGCGGCCACTCTAACATTCAAGGTATAGGCTCGGTTGGCGTGACGCCTAAGCTCAAAGATGAGCTCTTCGAAAACCTCACTAAGCAATTTGGGGTGAAGCTTCCGACGACAAAAGGCCGCGATACGATGGACTGCATGGAAGCGGCCAAACGAGGCGAATTGAAGTTTGGCTTATGCCTCGGTGGGAATTTGTTTGGTTCGAATCCCGACGCTCAGTTCTCGGAGGAGGCGTTGGCTGAACTCGACATGCTCGTCATGCTCAACACAACCATGAATACCGGCCATGGACGTGGGCTTGCTAAGTCGACTATCGTGTTGCCTGTTCTAGCTCGCGACGAGGAGCCGGAACCCTCCACGCAAGAGTCGATGTTCAATTACGTGCGACTGAGCGACGGCGGCCCACGAAGATTGCCTGGTCCACGCAGTGAGGTAAGCATCATTGCCGAGATTGGACGACGTGTCCTAGGGGAATCGACTCCCGTTGATTGGGAGCAAATGCAAAAGACCAATACGATCCGTCATTGGATTTCAAAAGTGGTACCCGGCTACGAAGAGATCGATACGATCGCAAAGACGGGCAAGGAGTTTCAGGTGGGTGGGCGAACTTACCACACGCCAAAGTTCAATACCAAAGACGGCCGAGCGAAGCTCTTGACGCATTCGCTGCCGAATTTAACGCAGTTGGCTGATAACCAACTTCGCATGATGACGGTACGCAGCGAAGGGCAATTCAACACTGTGGTTTACGAAGACTACGATCTCTATCGTCATCAAGATCGCCGGAATGTAATACTCATCAACCCAAAGGACATGGAACGAATGGGGCTTGAGCACGATCAGTTGGTTACGGTGAGCAGCGAAACAGGGCGGATGCACAACATGCTCGCTAGGTCATACGAAGAGATTCGATCGGGTAATGCGATGATGTACTATCCCGAATCCAACGTGCTGGTCCCCAGGACGGTAGACCCACAATCGCGAACCCCGATGTTCAAAAACATCTTAGTCACGGTCTCAAAGCAACTGACGTTGGCAGACTAGACAGATTTAAGAAGAACCAAACATAGTACGACGCGCAAGCCAGCAGTGGGTGCTAACCTCTTGGCTTGACATCAGAATACTTCATGACTGAAACAGATGATTTGTTTGGGCTCGACATGGCAGTTGTTGTGATTGGTGCGAGGACTGGGGAAGCCGCCATATTCCCAACACTCTAGACGCGCTAAAGCGAACTCTTTATTGATGAATCTCGATGTTTTTCGCTTTTTTTGTTGATGCATTCAATTGCAAAGTGTAATCTACGTCCGCAGGGATGCTGAAGTCAATCAACCACTGCTTGGACGCTCGATTATCTTTCTGGAATCGGAGAAGTGTTTTATGCCCGAGCACAACTGCAAGACGTTTCAAGAAGTTCTTGAAAGTGAAATCGGAATTCCAATTCAGGAGCGTCGAGCCTATTGGGATGGTGCTGCACAATCCAAATCGTCGCCACAAAACTATCCACCTTCGGATGGGAACGATTTGGTGGGAGTCGCCCTTTCTGGTGGCGGAATCCGCTCGTCGATGTTTAATTTAGGACTACTTCAGGCGTTCCAACGATCTGGGTTAATGAAGCATGTGGACTATCTTTCCTCGGTATCTGGTGGCGGGTACACCAACGGCTACTATTCGACTTTGGGTCATTTTCGACATTTGGGAAACAAGGACTCTGACACTGAAACGACATCCGGGAAGACTTCCGAATCAGCGGAAGTGGCCACGCAAAAATCAGTTGAAGGTCTATCGGCGCGTGACGCACAGTTCCTGCTGGATGGTCAATACCTAAATCGTCCGATCGAGTTTTTGACGGACTATTTGCTCAAGACGGCTGTCATTCTGTTCACTGCGATTGCTGCCCTCCTGGCAGCAGCCAGCTTGATTGCCTATTATTTCCGATGGTTCGATGATCCAAACGTGCGAACTTGGCTAAGTTTGTTGGATTTAAATTCGGATTTTCGCGTCGGTATATTCTCGAGCTTTGTCCTGGCGTTCATCGTTTTGTTAAGTCGCGTTGTGATAAGAAGGCTGGCGGCCTCTTTTGGACATCCGATGCAGTTAGCACCTGGCCAATGGGTGGTTTTAACCATCGCGATCTTCCTATTGGGTGTATCCATCATGATTGGCAACGGGGATTTCTATGTCTCCAACGGCATGGGATTCCTTCCTGAGAAACTGGATTTGAAGTCTTGGCAATTGCCAATCTTAGTCGTCTCGCTCCTTTTGTTTTCACCCATGCTCAGGTTTGGAAAGTTATTGCAAAGCGAGAAGGTCAATGCGACGGTATGGCAAAAACTCTTGCTTTGGATTGTGCTTTTTGGAACATCTTGGGGTGTCGTGTTCGGAATCGTCGGCTGGGTTGGACGTGAGAACATTTCTGGTTTTATCGATAACCGACCGCCCAAATTTGTGAAGAATGACATACTTAGCTCAGGAGAGCTGGCCTTGCTCCTAAACGAAAGCGAATTGAGAACTCTTGTTGATCAAAACGCAATAAGACTCGGGACCAAAGTCAGTAAGGACAAGCAATCCTTGCCAGATTTGGTGACCACTCTTCTGACCGCTCAAAAAGCTCGCGACTTTGCTGAAGCTGATCTGCGGCCAGAGGATCGCGAATGGGATTCATGGAGTAATTTCAGCAGTCAGTCGCTTTCTCGTTGGGCTGGTACTCTGGTTAGTTTTTTTTCCTCTACCACGAGCAGCAGTACCAAGAAGTTTGTCAAGGCGGATACTGAGCTGCAAGATACCGGGCTCAAGTTATGCGAGTTCTTAGAAAGCGTTATTAACCCTGATGATTCTTTTCACTTCGACGGAAACCCAGACAAATCGACGATTGAGCGAGCCCCGGGTGGCGAGGGTAAAAGCGAGTTTCGACGCGATGTCACGAAAAAACTTTTCGGGTTGGCAGTCAGTAGAGTTCCCACTAGCAATCTCAAAATGAAATCGGGGCCGGAGCCGGGTCAGAAAACCATCGATTGGATCGAAGAGGGCGGAAAGATGGTGAGAAAAGATCGCAAACCATATAAGGATTTAGCAAACTTCGACACCTTGATCCGAAAGTGCTTGTATCAGCCGAATGAGTTCAGTATCGATTCACTTACCGACTTGGAGGAGTGGCGATTGAATCGAATGTTTCTCGAAATTGCCTACCCCACCATTTTCAAGGAAAGGGCAATGATCAGCACGTCCATTGTTGTTGGCCCAGATCAAGAGTTCCGACTGGCTGTCCTTGCCATAACTTCCGCGATCGCTGTGTTTGGATTCTGCGTCTTGGATCTCAATAAGTTATCACCGTGGTTTCAATTTTATCGTCGGCGCATAGGTGAGACGTTTTTGCAGAAGGCCCACCTGGATGGGAACATGAAGCTTCGAGACCTGAATCCGACCAAGAATGGATATCCCTATCCCCTTTTTGTGTCCGCAATGATTTTACCGCAGGCACCATCGTACCATCGCAATCCGAAACTGCGTTCAAAACACGCCAACCCCTCCAAGCTTGACGAAAGTTTTGCTTCGACTTGGTATTCCTATCTTCTATCACCTTTGTATTGCGGATGGTTGCCAACGGGTAAGAGTCCCAAGAACGCAACGCTGGAAACCTACCGGCCAACCACGGAGTACTTGGTGGGAAAATTGGGTGTGGATGATGCGGTTGTACTTTCCGGGGCGGCCATGACACCGTTTATGGCGTCCAACCCATGCCTCAAAGCGCTCATGCATCTTTTCAACATTCGATTGGAACAGTGGCTTCCAAATCCACGATTACCAGAGCAGCGAAATGAGCTGTCCTTTTCCCTCATCGATTTGGGCAATGAATGGAAAAACCAAGCTGCTTGGGGACCGGACTCGTGGAGTTATGGAGTGGTTGCCGATGGCGGTTTTCGCGAGTTCCTAGGTGTTGAGGAATTGGTTGCTCGTCGCTGCAGAATTTTGATTGTCTCGGATGCAGGCTGCAACAATGGCCTTTACGAATTTGGGGTCTTGGCCGATTTGATTCGCAAGCTGAGGCTCGACCATTCGATCGAGGTCTTGGATCTGGACCACGACCGGCCGCTGGATACCAGACGACTTAAAAGATCAGACGAACGAGATGGTCGTTCGCCTCAACACTTTGTCGTGGGTCGTATCCGATATCCAGAAAAGGTCTCGGAGGAGATTCCTGCCAAGGGCGAATCAATAGTTCAGCAGGATGCGCTCCTCGTTTACGTGCAAATGTCCCTGACGGGGGACGAAAACATCGACATCGAACAGTTCCGGCGAACCAATCCCAACTTCCCAGACGAGCCCATCTCGAATCAATTTTACTCTCCGGACCAAGTCGAATCGTTTCGGCAATTAGGAGAGCACATCGGTCGAATGCTCTGTCGCGACGTGGATGCTTTTGATTGTCCGTCGACCATCAATCGCAAGGAACTGAGTACGACATTGTCGGTTTCGGAAATGAGAGATTATCGGATCCGTCGACTTGAGGACGCGTTTTGTTCCACGTATAGAAATGAATGTAGGCAGGAATCTACTTTCGCGAACGATGATGCGGGAATTGGCTGGATGTTAAATGTAGACCGAATACTTCCATGCACATATCGTTGTGTGCAGCGATATGAGAACGCATCGGAACATCAATTGTTGCTTCGGGATTTTGTTTGGCATTGCCTTGAGGACTTTGACTCTGAGCGAGCTCGACAATTCGATCGAATCACAATTTCGGATCTCTATGGGATTGCAATTGAATGCAATAGGCGACACGCTGGTTTTCGCCCGGAATGGCCGACTTCCTTTTTTCAAATCGCAGGACGTGACCTGTTGATCAAGGCTTCCCAGCTGGGGGCTGACTTGCAAGTTAGCCAGGATGCAACCGAAGCGTTATACAAATTCATTTTGAGTCCAATCGACACGGCTTATCCGCCACCGATCTTGAACGCGATCAGTCGGCTTGCCGTCATGTTGCCTCGAGGCGTATTCCGGCTATCAGGAAGCAAGACAGCCGCGGAAGTACTGGTATGTCTGATCGGATATTTAGTTCGAATCAAACATGGAAAGGTGTTTGCATCTTTGAGTTGGATTCTAAGAGAAACGTCGCAAAAGCGATTGCGGTGCGCAATCGAAACTGGCAAAGCCACCGAAGTGGAACACGTGTTGATTAAACTGATTAACGAACAGTATCAGGCGAGCAACGGCGCGACTATTTATGCTGATGTTGACGGTGCAAACGAAACAAATTAGAGATCGAGACATGACCAAAAACAGCAGTGTGTCCTTTGAAAAAATCCTTGAGGAGGAGGAGAAGTTTATTCGGTTGCGGCGATTGTCCACCTTCAGGGGCGAGCTTCAGGCGTAGGCAGTTCAAAACGACAAAAGGGGGCGCGGCTCAATTCGCTCCATTGTTCGCCGGTTAGCCACAACGACCGAATACTATTGGTCGCAGCCGGCGAAATGACTACTCGCCTTGTCATGTTGATCGTTCGAACTGCTCGATACGTTCGTGTTGCGCGATTGGATGAGCGTGCCTCCGCGCTGTTCAGATGTTACGGGCCGAATTAAGTCGTACTCAGCCCGAACGGCGGTACTCGTTCTCGCTCGTTAAGTACTTTCGAGTACGAATACCATTTCATTGAGTACGAGTACGAGTACGAAAGCGCATCGAAATGTGGGGAAAGATGAGGTTTTTGCCCAAAGGGTAGTGACCTACCTCAGGTAGGGTGAAAGTAACAATCCACCGAAATAAATTCGGTGGCATTCGCGAACGAGGGCATTGTGCCCTAGCTTGGTAACGTCGCCTACCAACATCTAAAACATTTTTGCATCCGATTCGGATTTCACCTCGAACAATCTTGTACTTAAACTGTTGACTTTAAATGGTCAGGGCTTTGATTTTTAGACATTTCGGAGAGAAGGCGCGACATGCATCTTTTGTTAATCCCTGGCAGACGAAGTCTCGTTTCAGATAAATCCCTTCGATGTGAAGGCCCTCGATGCCTCGCAGGCTCAACTCTTTTATTGGTTCTTTCGATTCTTGGATGGAGCGACCATTCGAATGCACAGGAACCGAAACCCGTTCTTCAGGTCGCCGATGTTCTGAAGCTCGCAATCGCAGCGATGGGGGGTGAGTCAAAATGGAATGAGGTACAAACGATTGAGTTTCAATCCAGAAGTGTCACCTTCATTCGAGACAAGATCTCCCAAGAATTCGATCGGTTGAGGTACCAGCAATTTCCTGCTAACGAATGGATCGAAGAATCCCAGCAGGGAAATTGGGTTCGAACGATATTCCGTTCTGCTGAGAAAAACCTCTTGAGTAAGCCAGGCAAGTCGCGAAAGATCTTCTCCAATCTCGAACCCGAAGCTCCTACGTTAAGTTTGGTTCACTCGCTGCTTTCTAAAGTCAAACGTCTCGACGCCGAAGTTCAGACTTCAAAAAACAATGGATACGTTGCTCTTATCGATCGCGAGTCAAAGGCCAAGTATCTCTTCGACCTTGAATCAAAGCTTCTCGATAGCATCGTATCCGAGGGATACTACGGCCAACAAATAACGCTCTTTCGAAAGTATTCAAGCTTCGATGGTTTGTTGTTCGCGACTGAAATCGAAACCAAGGTGGCGACTGCAGAGTTCGTCCAGCGCGAAACCTTTTCACAGATTCGGGTCAATGGATCGATACCGGAACAAGTCTTTCACATGGACGATTCGTTGAGGTCCGTTCGAGTCGGAGCGCCTGCCCCGGAATTCAGCATTCAAGGGCTTGAGGATGACCAACTGATTTCGAATCAATCAATTAAAGGCAAAGTTACACTGCTTGATTTTTGGGCAACATGGTGTGGACCATGCGTTGCAGAGCTGGAAAGCTTGACCGCGCTTCACAAAAAATTCAGCGAGCAAGGCTTCGCGGTGGTGAGTGTTTCGCTGGATGAAAAACGTGATACGATTATCGATTTTAGAAAGAATCGTTTTGCCATGGCTTGGCTGAACGGTTGGCTATCTGATGGCTTCGAAAGTGATCTGGTAGAGCTGCTCGAGGTTGCTTCACTGCCCAAAACAATACTCATCGACCGGGACGGAACGGTTCTTTGCGTAGATGGCGACTGTCGAGGAAAGGAATTGACGGCAAGACTTGAAAAGATCTTTGGTGCCCCAGACAGACCCTCGCCATAAAGTGTCTTCGTTCGCGAGATAATCGATGCATTCGCGGTTGGAAAAAAGCACCTCGAATTTTCTAGACGGAACCCCTTGAAACGAATTGCACATCTAGAAGATGACTCGCGTTGGTTCTCGATCGATCAGCTTGTACTCGACAACGTTCGTTATTCATGGTTTCGGCCGAGCATTCAGATGACGAAGCTGTGGTCGAGAGTCGGATTATTTCCATAGACATCTACGAAGGAGACAGCGATGGCGAAGAAGAGTTCTGAAAAAGTTAAACATCAGATTCACGAGTCCGGCGGAGAGGCACTTGAAGCGGCTCAGGCGAAAAATGCTGGAAGTAACTTCGAGTGGCATTTCGGTCGGGTAACGAGTCTCGGTAGTTATTCAGCGACCAACGGGAAATATTCAAGCTCGCATTCACGACCACCGGAAGAATAGCGATTCTCAGCGAACTCCAAGGAGAAGATGCTCTGTACGATTACAGATTTGTAGAAGCGGTTCGTTAATTCTTTGAGGTGAGATCAACTTCAGCAAAACGGGCACACCGCACACCGCACAGCCAAAGTCGCTGTGGGGTGATGCATTTCTGAGCTGATTCCATAGCGGGCGAAACTTTTCACGAACTGGAATTAAAAATCAAGCTATCTGAAAATTTGAAGGCCTGCGGATTTGACGGTACACCGGAGGCGTTTCGGGATATTTTGCTTGAGTCGTTACGCTCGGATTTCCCAACGTCCACAATCGATGCAGTACTCCGCACGCCAGCTGTTGCGACACGATTTTGTGAAATCGTTCGCGAGCAGTTCCCGAGCGCTAATCTTCATGACTCAATCATATTGGGAACTCTCATGAATATTCGTCGGCGAAAGGAGTGTCCTCTTAAGTTGATTGGTACGTCATCCAAAGTCAAACTCTCTAAGCTCTTAGCTGACGGAGGGTGTGCAATGGGTGTTGCTGAATTCCGTCAACTTGCTGCAGCATGTCTCGAAGCGATGTGCAAAGGACAGCCCATTCAAGAAGTGCTTCGTCATCCGAGAGAGGCCTTAGCGTTATGCGAGTACATCAAAGCGAAATGCAAGGCAGCTAGTTTGCCGCATTCATTAATTCTTCAAGTACTTTTGACATTTCGGAAGAGATAATTTCTGAGCACGTTTCAGGAATCATTTGGCTTAACCGCTTGTTCAACAGATCTCGATGGCGGAGCGTTGGCCACGCGGTTAAACGATAAAACCTCTGGTCAGGTGTGTAGCGACCATTCACGAGTTTCGTAGGTTCCCTTTTGATTTCCGGAGAGCCCACCACTCGATATGACAATTTCTAGCAGCCTTCCCGCATGCGAAGTACAATTAAACTCCCCCTTCAATTAACATGGAGGTTGTCGATCCCATCGAGTGGCTTGGGTTCATCGCCTTTCTCTACAAGCAACTTAGCAAAATGCAGCTTTTCCCATCGGTTCAGTCGCATAGAAATAACCATCTTCGAAATGGATTTTCGCTCGTTGAACTTTTGGTGGTCGTCACGATTATCGGCATTCTTGTTGGGTTGCTATTGCCAGCTGTGCAACAAGCTCGAGCGGCTACACGCTGGAAGTGAAGTTGTGTCGCTTGATCATTAGCTAATATTTAGCTAATGCAGAACCCTAAACACGTGGTTTTTCTGCGATCATGCAACGATGATAGATGTTGAGAAGTGTCGTTTTGTCGATTGGCTTGCAAGCGTAGTCGTCGCATCCGGCATCGAAACACTTTTCTCGATCTTCTAACATGGCATGCGCCGTGATCGCCACGATAGGGAGAGCCTTGTTTCGACTGCGTAGGGTTCGGGCCAGCCACGGCCACGATGCTAAACGAAATCGGTGCCCCAATTGCTAGGTAGATAGCGATATAGAAGGGGACGCAGACAAATAGTGCAACGTTGAATGCCAGAATGCGAATCCGAAGTTAGTAGTTTCCAGCCTGCCGCTCGCACCAAAATGCAGCTGTCGGTCGGGCTGGGGATCGAGGATTCCGATTCCAGATCATTAAATCTTACGAAGGTTTAGCACGGCTCTCCGAGCCGTAATTTTCATAACCCGACGCGCGAGCGAGGGACTTTAGCCGGGCTCCTCGCTCACGCTTCGGATTGTAGTGTTGCCACGATCAAAAGGGATTATCAAAAAACCAAAGCCTCCGATTAGCATGGTACTCCAGAGAAAATCCAAAACTCAAACTAAATCACAACCTCGGAGGGCCGTGCTACACCGATTCGAAAAAGGTTCGGCCTCGCCATAGCCAGTAGGTGAGCATCGGGTCCGCTTTGTTCTTTGTAGTAAACGGTTCGCAGGTCACGCGATCGTCTTCGGAGATGATCGCGATTCGGACTTCG
>Ga0105045_10003536_pt1 | contig 13419 bp, 9 predicted proteins | sample MAT02_FD_78089 | JGI IMG/M metagenome (GOLD analysis project Ga0105045, IMG submission 78089) | Freshwater microbial communities from Lake Fryxell liftoff mats and glacier meltwater in Antarctica - MAT-02 (megahit assembly) | ecosystem: Environmental > Aquatic > Freshwater > Ice > Liftoff...
CACACAGACGTAGGTGCAGCCTACAGTATTTAGTTTTTAATTTAGTAAATTCGACATTAATACTACCTGTAGAACTTAAGTTAACATAAGCCTCTCTTATAGTATCACATATTGAAATTTTTTTCCCAAATTTCTCTGTCAATTGATTACCTTGATGGTTAATACTCTTCATGCAAATAATATGTCTGCAGAAATAGACCTAGAAGCTACGCTGAAAGGTAAACTGGAAGATGCACTAAAAATGCAAGGTGACAAAGTAGTTTATACACATACGGGCCAAGACGTGAAGCATAAATTAAAGGACTCCCTTAGCAAATTATCTCTTTAGATAGCCGCTGATTTTGCCAGTAAAAATCTTTTTTCGTCGATTTTTTAGGCTATTTGTCTTATTTCTTATGATGGTGCAACCAAATGCACGACTTTTGTGTCTTTAGTCATCATCCAATTATTTCAATAAACCCAATCATGCTTAATTTTAGATTAACTTTATGCTTTATTACATTTTATTGTGCTAATTCATTTGGTCAAAATCTCTCAATTTCTGGAACCATCATAGATAATAAAGGATCCAGTATTCCATTCGCTACCATTATTTTAAAATCGTCTTTAGATAGCTCAATGGTAAAAGCTGATATCACTACAGATGGTGGTACTTTTATTTTTGAACGTCTCTCTTCGGGTCAGTACTTTGCTGAAGCAAGTTATATCGGTATGACGACTTTTGTCACAGAAGTCATACGTTTGGATAATAAATCCATTACATTGCCCAATATTCCATTAGTAGAAGATGCAAAACAACTTGACGAAATAGTGGTGACTGCGGCTAGAGCGCTTGTAGAAGTAAAAGCTGACCGGACAGTATTTAACGTACAAGGTACTATCAATTCTGCGGGTGAAAACGGACTGAATCTTTTGCGCAAAGCTCCTGGCGTTTTGTTAGATAATAATAATAATATATCTGTATTGGGTCGAGCAGGAGTCCTCATCTATGTGGATGGTAAAAGAATACCACTGACTGGAGACGACCTTACCAATTATTTAGAAAATCTATCTTCTGAACAAATAGATAAGATAGATATCATCACCAATCCAGGCTCAAAGTATGAAGCTCAGGGGAATGCTGGTATTATAGACATTAGGCTCAAAAAGGATAAAAACCTTGGAGCAAATGGCTCTATAAGTGGAAGTTATGGACACGGGAGATATGGACAAGGAAATGTAAACGGGAATGCAAATTACCGAAATAAGTCACTAAATACCTTTGGCGGTTTAGGGTATAATGGTGGCACAAGGTGGAACGAAATGATCTTTGATACATATCAAAATGGCATATTCCTAAATGAAACCAATCGATCTACCAATGATTACAATGGCGTAAACGGGAGATGGGGAACAGACTTTTTTCTTGGTAAAAAACATACTTTAGGTTTTCTAGTGACCGGTCAATCTAATACAGAAAATAGCAAAAGTAATAATAAGACTTTTATATCACAGGAATTGATTCCTACACAAATAGATAGTATTCTCACTGCTCCTAATACTTCTGAATCCAACAGACAGCAAGCAACTTTTAATGTAAACTATACTTTCGAATCAGGCAAAAATCGATTGAACATAGATGCAGATTACGGTACATTCAGAAATGAAGCTGACAATTTTCAACCCAATGTCTATTATGATTCTCAAGAAAAAAATATCATCAGCCAAAATATTACTTCTTACAATACGCCCGTCAAAATCGATATTGTAACAGCCAAAGTTGATTTCGAAACTGAAATATACGGTGGTAATCTAGGCGTAGGCACAAAAATCAGTAATGTAGCTACGGACAATACATTTTTGTTTTATAACATCTTACAAAACGTTGCGGTACAAAATGACAAACGATCCAATCAATTCAAATATAATGAAAATGTGCTCGCTGGATATGTAAACTACTCGAAAAATATCAATGCAAAATGGAATGCATCAGCTGGACTGAGGGTAGAAAATACGGATGCTACTGGAGATTTGATTGCATTTTTACCCGAACTGGAAGAAGCGCCTGTGGACTTTAATTATACAAGTTATTTCCCATCGGCTGGCTTGACTTATCAGCATACTCCTGAACACGTGTACTCCCTTAATTATGGACGACGTATCAATAGACCAGATTATAATGTTTTGAATCCATTCAGAGAGCAGTTGAGTGAATTGTCTTATTCAAAAGGCAACAAATTCCTACAACCAGAAATCGTCAATAACATAGAGCTGGGTTATACCTTAAAGTATAGATTTTCATTCAAATTAGCTTACAGCAATACAACTAATCAGATCACAAGATTGCTAGGCCCTGATGAAGAAGATGAAAGAGCAGGTTTCATCAGTTGGGACAATCTTGCGACACAAAAATTGTACAGCCTTAATGCGTCGCTTCCATTTGACGTAAATAAATGGTGGAATGCGTACATGAATTTTGGTGTTTCGTACACTGACAATCAAGCCGATTATGGTGATGGTCGAGTGGTAGATGTCCAAGCTGGTTCATACAATATCTTTCAGCAGCATACATTCAGTCTAGGTAATAAGTGGAAAGGTGAGATATCTGGTTGGTACTCAGGACCTGGCGTTTGGGGCGGCGTGTTTTTGTATGACCCTAGTTATAGTTTGGATCTTGGGGTACAGCGCAAATTTTTAGACGACAAAATGAACGTCAGGGTCAGTGCTAGTGACATCACTTACCAATCAGGATGGAGTGGCGTCTCTAGCTTTAATGGACAGATCGGATACGGTCGTGGCAACTGGGATAGCCGTAGAGCATCTATCAGCATTAGCTATGACCTAGGAAATAGTAATGTTAAGTCTAGAAAAAGAAGTACAAGTATCGAAGACGAAAGCAAACGGGTAGGAGGTTGATGTTAAAATAACATAAGTTTCATGGGTTATAGTAAAAGGAGAATCAGTTGGTAAAATCTATTTAAGACCAAGTGATTTTTTTATTTTGCAACGAAAATACAATAACCTTGTTTGAGTCTACGAAATTATTTAAACCAAAATATTAGTATAAATTATGATTGCACAGTTGTTGAAGTCATCATTGGGGCGATTTAGAATCGTTGCATTTCTAGAAGGTTGTTCGTTTTTGCTCCTTGGATTTACAATGATACTCAAGTATCGTTATGATATGCCTGAGCCCAATATGGTCGTAGGATCCGCACATGGTGCTTTGTTTATCGTTTATGTTTTGCTTTTGATACAAGTAGGGATACAGAGAGAATGGTCATGGCTCAAGATATCGCTAGGTTTTATAGCATCTTTGGTTCCTTTTGGGACTTTTTATGCAGACAAAAAATTGTTTAGGGAGTAGGTTTAGGATTTTTGGGGTTAGTTTTTTGAACTAATTTTGATAATAATCAAGTGTTCGAAAATTTTAAACAACTTAGTATCAATACCTAAAGTATTTATATAATGGTCCAAAAAAACAAACAAATTTTTTATTGAATCGATGAAAAAGGCGGAGTTAATTGGGCTATTTTGAGTGTGCTAATGGTATAAAACCTTCCGAAAGTGAAGGTATTTACGGAAATATCTGAAGTCAAGTATATTCTTTTTAAAAAAAACGTTGAAAAAACTGCTTTTGGTTACCTTTGTCAGCATAATATAGGTAGATATGTACAAGCTTTTGCTCAAACCCATCATGTTTTTATTAGATCCTGAAAAGGCACATCATCTTACTGTTGATTTACTCAGTATCGTATTATCTATTCCTGGCGGAAAATGGATTTTCAAAAAATTATATCATGTAGACCATCCATACTTGCATAAAAAAGTATTAGGTCTCGATTTCATCAATCCAGTGGGTCTTGCTGCCGGATTTGATAAAGATGGGAAATGCTATGAAAAAATGTCGCATCTTGGTTTCGGATTTATAGAAATAGGGACAGTGACTCCAAGGCCTCAAGATGGAAACGAAAAACCAAGACTTTTTAGATTGCCTGAAGATCAGGGCTTGATCAATCGTATGGGATTTAATAATGATGGTGTAGATGCATTGGTTGAAAGACTAAAAAATAAAAAACCATCAAACATCATTATAGGAGGCAATATTGGTAAAAACAAAGTAACACCTAATAAAAATGCGGTAGATGATTATGTGATTTGTTTTGAAGCCTTGTATCCATATGTAGACTATTTTGTAGTGAATGTCAGCTCACCCAATACGCCAGGACTTCGCAAATTGCAGGAAAAAGAACCATTGACAAATCTATTGTCGACCCTAGTTAAAATCAATCTCAGCAAGCCAAAATCAAAACCCATCTTGCTGAAAATTGCGCCTGACCTGACAGATTCGCAGCTCGACGACATCATTGATATCGTAAAAAAGACGGATATCCAAGGCATCATAGCTACAAATACTACACTAGACAGAAGCAAATTAGTTACCGATACAGAACAAATGGGCGCAGGCGGACTCAGTGGGAGACCCTTAAAATCCCGATCAACAGAGGTGATCAGGTACATTCATGAAAAATCAGGCGGCAGTATTGTAATCATAGGTGTAGGTGGCATCTCTAGCGGAGCCGATGCGCTTGAAAAACTGGAAGCAGGCGCATCACTCGTGCAAGTGTATTCAGGCATGGTCTATGAAGGTCCAGGTTTGATCAAAGAAATCAACCAAGCGATTTTGTCAAAAAATGGCAAATAATTTGTGTCTATTTTTTAGTACTTTTAAGAATATTAATACCTGTTTGGTAAATTTCATAAATATCCCCCGAACTATAAACTACATATTTCAAGTCTTGGCGACCCATGTCAAATGGATAGCTCATCATCACCTTTTCTTTGAACTTAACTGAATAACTTTTCAGGCCTGTATTTGTAAAATAAAAAATACTTCGGCCATCAAACTGAAATGACTTGATATTTTTAGCTTCATATTGGTATATATATTGTCCCATATTATCAAAAACAAAAAACCCTTTTTCCCTATCGCACATGATCACATAGTTTCCACGCTCCTTAATGTCAGTAATATTTACATTTGTGATACCAACGTCATTGACATTTGAAGTTTCTAATAGGATATTGCCTTGGTCATTTATTTTCATCATTTTAAATTGGGTAGGATCGTACACCCACAGATTTCCGTCATTAGATGCGCCACAAGCACTTATATCTGCAAATTTTTCGCTTAGATTTACTTCAGAAATAACAGATAAAGTGTTATCAAGAAATAGTACTTGATTGAAATCATTGCTGAAAGAGACGATTTTAAGCGGATTAGTGACATCAAGACTACTTACCTGACCGCTACGTTTGTTAGCGTATCGATACATTTCTTTAAGTTCTGGTGTGTAATTGATGATATTGTTTCCTTCATCCACTAAATATAATCGACCAAGGTTATCTACTTCTACTATAGAAGGCTTGACTTTTAATTGAAATATGTCTCTAGATTCACCACCCAAAACATCTTTTTTTGTTCCGCAAGAAACCATCATAATAAAGAAAAAACAAAAGATGGCGATATTATTAAAATGCTTCATCTGCATATGTATTTTAAATAACTTAAAGATAGTAAACAATTGATTGAAGATCTATAATGAATCTCAAAAACAAAACTAAAGTCTTCTGTGGTAGAACTATTGATTACCATAAACTTCAGTGTGCTGAGATTCAAAAAAGTGTAGTTCAAATTCCTTGCCATTAAATACACCATAAGACGATGCATACATCCATTCACCCAAATTATAATAATGACTCGTGCCATTCGAAAGCTTATATTTGATAGGTAAATGTCTGTGACCAAATACGTAATAGTCAATATTTTGTGTTTTACTATGGTCTTCTGAAAATTGGACCAACCATTCTTTGTCAGGATCAGAAAAAACTTCATCATCACCTGTATACAGTCGGCTTTTAGTACTAAAAAACTTCATCAACCATAGGCCAATATCAGGGTGAATCCATTTAAATAACCATTGACATATTTTATTACCGAAAACTTTTTTAATAAATTTGTAACCATGATCTCCAGGTCCAAGTCCATCACCATGACCAATAAAAAATGTTTTATCACCAAATTGACGGATGATCGGTGCTCTATAAATCGGGATACCCAGGTATTCATCAAAATAAGTAAACATCCACATATCATGATTACCTGTAAAAAAGTAAACTGGGATGCCTGCATCTCTTAACGCTGACAATTTTCCGAAAAGCCTGATAAATCCCTTTGGAACCACATTCCCATACTCATACCAATAATCAAAAACATCGCCTACGAGATACAACTCAGCCATGTCATGTTGGACCGAATCGAGCCAGTGCACTATTTTTTTTTCTCTTTCTTCCGAAGTTTCCAGTGCATCGATACCGAGATGAAAGTCTGATGCAAAGTATATCTTTTTTGCCATTATCGAACTTAACCTATGAATCTTTTGTCCGCTTCCATTACATTGCCACAATCAGGACAAGTCCGCATAACTTCAGATGTGTAATATTCTTTAAATCTTGGAATAAAATCCTTCTCAATATTATCAAGGTGGAAATATGATTCATGAAGTTTAGTATTGCAATGATCACAAAACCAAAGTAGGCCATCGCGCTCTTCGCCTGTACGTTTTAATTCGATGACCAATCCGATCGAACCTTCCGACCTTATCGGTGAATGTGGTATTCTGGCAGGAAGTAAAAACATTTCACCTTCTGCGATGGGAATATCTACCGCTTTGCCATCTTCCTGAATTCGTACAGTGATGTCACCTTCTATCTGATAAAACAACTCTTCCGTTTCATTATAATGATAATCTTTACGAGCATTGGGACCAGCGACTACCATTACTATATAGTCACCAGCATCTTTGTAAAGGTTTTTATTTCCTACAGGTGGCTTTAGCTCGTGACGATTTTCGTCGATCCATTTTTGTAAATTGAACGGTCTAGCAATTGGCATAACAATTATCTTTTATGAAACAAAATTACAATATTAAATCATTTTCCTGCCAAAACCAAACAGAAATCATTTGAGTAACCCAAAAACCATCCATTTTTTTATTACTAATCTAGATTTTGTTTGCTTTTCATTTAAAAATTAGAAAATTGCAATACCTTGATCCAAATATATTCTGATTTTTACAATAAATAAGCGGTAGAAAAATTTACTCAAAACTTGATAACAACAATAATCCGAACGGATGTCATCATTCTTAAATACTATAAAAAAATATTTTATAATAGTTATACAATTACTACATATGTTTCCATCAACAACAGTAGCGATTTACATATATAATTAATTAATTATAAAAAAAATATTTAAAATCATAGCATTACATATTATATATTATTTACATTTGTGTCGTATTAGCTGTAATATGCTTTTATACTTAATACCAACTTAATAATAATAGTACCCAAATACAGTAATTATTTAGCCTGATATTCAGGCAAAAGTTGGACATATTGTCATGTAAGCATTTCTATTCATATGGAAATGTAGTAAAGATAATATTAAAAACTAGCAAGCAAGGATTTCATAACAATTTATAATCTCGTGTACGAAGCGGTTTTCGTACTGATTTAACAAACTTTAATTTTTTTATTTTAAACTCAAAATGGATCTCATGATGGAAACAAATTTTACCCGTTGCGGATTGATAGTACGACTCCTTACAGTCATGCTATTTAGTTTCTTCAGTATCGCAAATGCAAATGCGCAAGCTTGTGCCTGCAATACTTCAATTGTTGTAACGCTAGATCTGAACGGATCAGCTACTGTTACACCAGCTATGTTACTCACTGATGCATCTACATGCGCAGGTACACAGACAGTAACAATAATGTTGACACCAAATGGTAACCCTATACCAGGAAGTCCAGTTTTAAACTGTTCATACGCAGGAAAGACGGTTTATGGTAAGGTATCAAATGGAACTAATTCTTGTTGGGGTACTATATTGGTAGAAGACAAAATTAAACCAACAATCGCTTGTCCTACTGCTCCTATGTCGATGACTTGTGTAGCATTTGACAATTTTGTCCCAACAGCTTTGGATAATTGTGGTGTACCTACCCTTAATCTGGTAGGGAATGACATTATTACAAATAATGGATGTAACTCAGGACTTGCTCCTAACGTACTTAAAAGAATAGTAAGAACATATCAGGCAGTCGATGCCATAGGCAACCTTTCGCTCCCATGTACCTTCACCATAGATGTGACTGTTATCCCAACCTTAGATGCAACCACCATCACATTCCCGCTAAACTATGATATAGCAGCAGGAATGAATGATGCTTTAGTATGTGATGGTCCATGGGCGAAATTGTCAAATGGCAACCCTTCACCTGTTAATATTTCTAGATCTTTCGGCACTGGAGTACCTACTATAGGTAGCGTTGTTCTTTATAACAATCCAGATCTGTATTGTGGACTTAATGTATCTTTTTCTGATGCAACACCGATCAAGATCAATTGTGTCACAAAAATCATGAGAACTTGGCAAGTAATTGAGTGGTCATGTCTTAATAGACCCCCACTTGTTAGAGTTCAACTTTTAGAAATCGTTGATAATGTAGGACCAGTAATTAGTGGTTTGACAAATATTGCGGGTACTACTAGTAACCATGTATGTTCTTCTAATGTAACTTTTCCAGCACCAGTTGTAAGCGACAACTGTTCTGCAACTAGTACAATTACTGTAGATATTACTATATATCCTAATGGGGGAGCTACTCCAGGCGTATTTATCAAACATGGTAGTCCTAAAGTAGCATCTTTACCTGTGGGTAGTCATATTGCAATATACACAGCTTATGATGCTTGTTACAATTCCACTACTGCGTCTATCACTGTAGAAGTAGAAGACAATACGCCTCCAGTGGCTATTTGCGATGAAAATACAACCGTAGGACTTACCTCTGATGGTACAGCTTGGGTTCCTGCTACAGTATTTGATGATGGAAGTTATGATGAGTGTTCGCTTGCTAAAGTTTTGGTAAGAAGAATGGATACAGACAATTGTGGTCTTTGCCCTACACCGTCATTCCCTGGATTCAAATATCTTGGACAGAACGGTACAGGTGTAAATACAAAATATTATTACCTTTCTAATCATAAAGCAACACCAAAAGTAGCGTTTAAAACAGCTAAAGCTATGGGTGGATATGGTGTATCTTATGAGACACCAGGAGAACGAACGGCAGTAAGAAGCCTAGTCGCAGCAGTCAATGACACACTTGATTTCTTAGTAGGATATTCAGATACCAAGGTAGAAGGAACATATGTTTGGGAAAGTGGTGCTAACAATGCAATGCCTGTATTTGGCAATACGGTTTCTAGTGACTATGTAGTAGTACAAAATGATGTAACATTAGCTCTGGATAATGGCAGATTACTTTCAGTTTCAGGCAGTAATCAATACCAATATGTGGTTGAAATTTCTGATCCATGTGGTTGGAGTTCGTATGCACAATTCTGTTGTACAGATGTAGCTGCAAATCAAATGGTAGCATTCAGAGCTATAGATGCATCGGGTAATTTTAATGATTGTATGGTAACAGCGGTAATACAAGACAAAATAGGACCAAGCATTACATGTCCTGCTAATCGAATAGTGACTTGCGATTTCGCTTATGATCCGACAAATTTAAGAAAGGATTTCGGATGGCCTACTGCCACTGATAATTGTATCAACCCAACAATTACTAGAATAGATTCTATTATAAATATCAACAGTTGTAGAATCGGCACAATAACAAGAAGATTCTTAGTAACTGATGCAGGTGGTAGGACTGCTACTTGTATGCAAGTAATCACATTTGAACCAAGTAGTGATCAAATATACAACGGACCCACAGCAGCTCAATGGCCAAGAGACACCATGATCGCAGGATGTGGTAACCCTAATGCACCTGGATTTTTACCTGCAGTACTTGGAAGACCTATTTTGACAGATGGCGCTTGTTCTTTAGTAGGTGCACAATATGTTGACCAATCGTTCTCTTTCAATAATGCTAATAGTCCCGCTTGTTTCAAAATTTTGAGAAGATGGACCGTAATAGATTGGTGCCAACCATTGATGGGTGGTGGTTACAGAACATTTGCATATACACAGGAAATTAAGGTAATTGATAATATCGCACCAGTTTTTGCACCATTAGCACCATCTGTATCTGTAGATACCTATGACGCTACATGTGAAAGTGGTACTATCACACTTACTGCAAGTGCGACAGATGTTTGTACAGAAATATTGAGAAGTTCATATACAATTGATGCATTTAATAACGGTACCATCGATACTACATCTACGCCGATCAATAGTAACTCAATCAATACTTCAAACAGCTATCCTGTAGGAAGACACAGAATTATTTACACATTTGAAGATAAATGTGGAAATGTAACATCAAGAGAGCAATTATTCAGTATTGTGAATAGAAAAGCACCAAGCATTACTGTATTTAATGGCTTATCAATGAGCCTTATGCAATTGCCAAATGGCGACGGAATGGCTGATATATGGGCAACAGACTTCAACTTAAAGGCGGAACATCCATGCGGATATGACATTTTACTTTCCTTCACGGAAGTCGAAAAAGATGCCTTAGGAAATCTAGTAGGTACACCTAATTTAGTATTCGATTGTAATGATTTAGGTACAAACATTGTCACTATATATGCGGCTTCACTTACACCTGCCGGAGACATTGTACAGACATCAGTAGAAACGTATATCATCATTCAGGATAATAATGATATCTGTGATAATCTAGGTGGAAGATCAATAGTAAAAGGTATCTTAGCTACTGAAACTAGTGAAAAAGTTCAGGATGTAAATGTAAGTCTTTTTGGTTCAGAAATGAATATGATGACTGGTGCAAATGGAGCTTTCGAATTTGGAAATATGATTAATGGAGGTAATTACGCTGTAAGTCCAAATAAAAATGACGACCCTAATAATGGGGTGACGACACTTGACCTTGTGTTGATGCAAAGACATATTCTAGCGATTGATAAGTTGAATTCACCATACAAAATGATAGCTGCTGATGTTACTAAAGATGGTAAAATAACAGCTGCTGACTTGGTAGAGCTTAGAAAATTGATCTTAGGTACAAAATCAACTTTTGACAATAACACGTCATGGAGATTTGTAGACAAAGCTTATGGTTTCCAAAATATGGCGCAAGCTCAAGGAGATTTATTCCCTGAAGTGTACAACATCGAAAACCTATCATCTGACATGGTTACAGATTTCGTAGCCGTAAAAGTGGGTGATGTGAATGGTAATGCAAAAGCAAATAACTTCAATCAGAATACAGAATCTAGAGCTAGCCAAAAATTGGTTTTGACTTCTGATCTTATCGAATTCACTGAAGGACAGCAGTTTGTAGCGCCAGTTAAAGTCGCTAAAAGCACAGATTTCAGTGGTGTTCAATTTACGCTGACATTTGATGCTGAAAAGTTGTCTCTAGTAGGAATCAATGGTGAGAATCTTGATGTTGCCGATCAAAACTTTGGATTTGCAAATGTAAATGACGGTATCATCACTATGAGCTGGAATGATATAAATGCAAAATCATTGAAAGGTGGTGAGACATTGTTTAACCTTGCTTTTGAAGCAAAAGCTAATGGAACAACAGCAGATATTATCGCAATTACATCTGACATTACCAAAGCGGAAGCTTACACAGCTGATGCAGAGATCATGAAAGTAGAATGGATGACAGGTAGCAGAATATCAAATGAAAACTTTGTCTTGCATCAAAATACGCCAAACCCTTTCAAAGCAAGTACAGTGATTGGATTTGAATTGCCATCTGATATGGCAGCAAACATTACTATTTACGATGTGACTGGAAAAGTGATTAGCGCTTCAAACATTCAAGGTTTGAAAGGTTTCAATAATTTCTCACTTGACAAAAATAGCCTTCCTGCAGGAGTACTTTACTACTCACTTAAAGCAGGATCTTTCCAAGCAACTAAAAAAATGGTTGTAATAGATTAATAAATTCAGTCACTAAGTAGCCCAAAATACTTAATAGGCATTAAAGATATTTTACTGTTTTTGGGATGGGACCCCTCTTCAAAGAAATTTGAAGAGGGTCTCTTTTTTATAGGGTGAAGATATTTAATACTGGCAAAGATTAGATAGGAGTAAAAGACATTTTTTAGTTTATTTTGAGTAATTTTGTATTCATTATAAAGAAGGAATATGAAATCCATTTTATCAATCTTACTTATTATCTTCATCATAATAAATTTGTCAGCTCAGTTAACTTTTGACCAAAAGACTACTGAAAAAAAAGTTATGACATTGCTATCTAAGTTAGACGATGCACAACGCTCAATTACAATTCTAGATTACGGTGATGACTCAAGAAGTCATTGGTCCAATCTTCCCATGGAAGAGGTAAATCGTAAGGGAATGCTCGTCAAGGATATGAATGATGCGCAACGAATAGCACTTCATGATGTTTTGCGCAATGTATTGAGTCAGCAAGGATATCAAAAAGCTTTGTTTATCATGCAATATGATGAAGGCACACATGAGAGGCTAAAGAAAATGTTTAATCCAATAGCAAATAGGTATGGGAGACACAACTACTGGTTCGCAGTATATGGAGAGCCAATAAAGGACAAAACTTGGGCTTTCAAATTTGAAGGACATCATCTATCACTAAATTTTTCATTTTCTGAAGGATTAGTTATATGTACGCCAATGTTTACGGGAATTAATCCTGCTTTGTCCCGCAGCGGTGAAAATGCAGGAACTCACATCATGTTTGATGAGCAAGAGCTAGGTAATCAACTATTCACAAGCTTTTCTGCAACTCAAAGGAAAAAATCAATTGTAGGAAACCATCCAAAAGATGCTGATGTCAAAACTAAAAATGGAAATGAAGCCCACCTATTTGACAAACGAGGTGTATTGTTTACTGAAATGTCATCAAACCAAAAATTACTTGTAGAGAAAATCATCAAGTCATGGGTTGAAAATCTTAATCCCATATTAGCACAAACCTATATCCAACATATTCTTAATAATCAGGATGACATTATTTTCAAATGGTTCGGGACTGAAGACATTAATGATTTACACTATTATGCTATTCAGTCACATGATTTTATTATCGAATTTACCCATAGAGATGGTGGTATTGATCATTATCATACTTTGTGGTACGGATTGACTAAAAAATAAAATATTTCAATAACATAGTTTAAAAAAAAACATACCATATGTCCATTTTATCGCCTTACACCTTTCAACATTCAGGGCTCACCACTTTGAATCGTATTTCACTCGCTCCCATGACAAATCAACAAAGCAATGAAGACGGTACACTTGGAGAAGATGAGTATCAATGGCTGCTGAGACGAGCAGAAGGTGGCTTTGGGGTTATCATCACTTGTGCAGCTCACATAGCCAA
>Ga0105045_10003538_pt1 | contig 13415 bp, 12 predicted proteins | sample MAT02_FD_78089 | JGI IMG/M metagenome (GOLD analysis project Ga0105045, IMG submission 78089) | Freshwater microbial communities from Lake Fryxell liftoff mats and glacier meltwater in Antarctica - MAT-02 (megahit assembly) | ecosystem: Environmental > Aquatic > Freshwater > Ice > Liftoff...
CCCGCCTCGAAGCGCCAGGATTACGACGCCATCGGGCGCCGGAACTTCGTGGAGCTGTGCGAGCAGCTGGCATCGGAGGACGAGCTGGTCTTCGAGCAGCTCTGGCGCCAGCTCGGCCTGTCAATCGACTGGTCGATGACGTACTCCACCGTCAGCCAAAAGACCCAGCGCATCAGCCAGCGGGCCTTCCTGCGCAACCTGGCTCGCGGCGAGGCGTACTCGTCCGAGGCACCCAGCCTGTGGGACGTCACGTTCCAGACCGCCGTAGCGCAAGCCGAGCTGGAAGATCGCGAGCGTCCGGGCGCCTACCACGACCTCGCCTTCCACCCCACGAACGGGGGCGACGACATCGTCATCTCCACCACCCGCCCCGAGCTCGTGGTGGCCTGCGTGGCCCTGGTGGCCCACCCCGACGACGAGCGCTACCAGCCGCTGTTCGGCCAGACCGTCACCACGCCGGTGTTCGGCGTCGAGGTCCCCGTCAAGGCCCACCCGCTTGCTGAGCCCGACAAGGGCACCGGCATCGCCATGGTCTGCACCTTCGGCGACCTGACCGACGTGATCTGGTGGCGAGAGCTCCAGCTCGAGACCCGCGCCGTCATCGAGAAGGACGGGCGGTTCTCCGAGGATCCGCCGCCGTGGCTCACCACCGAAGGCGCCAGGGCCGCCTACGCCCGCATCGCCCGCAAAGCGCCCGGCGGCGCCCAGCAACAGATGGTCGAGCTGCTCACCGATTCGGGCGAACTGGTCGGCGAGCTGAAGAAGATCCAGCACCCCGTGAAGTTCTTCGAGAAGGGCGACAAGCCGCTCGAGATCGTCACCACCCGCCAGTGGTACATCCGCAACGGCGGCCGTTCGGCCGAGTTGCGCGATTCGCTGTTGCGCCGCGGCACGGAACTGGACTGGCACCCGGCCTACATGCGCCACCGCTACGACAACTGGGTCGAGGGGCTCAACGGAGACTGGCTGGTCTCGCGCCAGCGCTTCTTCGGTGTACCGATCCCGTTGTGGTACCCGCTCGACGGGGAGGGCCAGCCCGACCACGACCATCCCCTCACGCCCGACGAGTCCCTGCTTCCGGTGGACCCGGCCGCCGAGACACCAACGGGCTACACCGACGATCAGCGCGACCAGCCCGGCGGATTCACCGGCGATCCCGACGTCATGGACACCTGGGCCACCTCGTCGCTCACCCCGCAGATCGCAACGGGCTGGGAGGAAGACCCCGACCTCTTCGCCCGCACCTTCCCGATGGACCTCCGCCCGCAGGGCCACGACATCATCCGAACCTGGCTGTTCTCCACGATGGTCCGCAGCCACTACGAGTTCGGCCTGGCACCGTGGAACAACGCGGCGCTCTCGGGCTGGATCTTGGACCCCGACCGCAAGAAGATGTCGAAGTCGAAGGGCAACGTGGTGGTACCCACCGACCTGCTCGAGCAGCACGGTGCCGATGCCGTTCGCTATTGGGCCGCGAACGGTCGCCCCGGAACCGACACGGCGTTCGACCCCGGACAGATGAAGATCGGCCGACGCCTGGCCATCAAGATCCTCAACGCCAGCAAGTTCGCCCTCGGCGCCGGCGATGCACCCGCCGACGCTGCGGTCACCGAGCCGATCGATCTGGCCATGCTGGGCGAGCTGGCCCAGTTGGTGGACGATGCCACCAGCGCCTTCGAGGCCTTCGACTACGCCCGAGCACTGCAGCGCACCGAGGACTTCTTCTGGCGCTTCTGCGACGACTACCTCGAGCTGGTCAAGGCCCGCGCCTACCGAGACGGCGACCCGGCCGCGCTGTCGGCGCGAGCCGCCCTGCGCACCGCGGTGTCCACGTTGCTGCGGCTCTTCGCCCCGTTCCTCCCGTATGTCACCGAAGAGGTCTGGTCGTGGTTCGCTGATGGTTCGATCCACCGCTCGAACTGGCCCACGGCCGGCGAGCTGCGGGCGATGGCCACCGATGGGTCGAGCGCCGATGGCGTTCCGTCGCCCCTCGTGGTGGCGGCCGACGTGTTGGGACGTATCCGCAAGGCCAAGTCCGACGCCAAGGTTTCCCAGCGTGCCGAGGCCGCCTCCGTGACCGTCACCGACACGTCGGATCGGCTCATTGCGCTGGCGGCCGCCGAGGGCGACGTGCGGGCGGCAGGATCGGTCACCAACCTGCACACGGCGGAGCTCGCCGGCGAGCAAGCGTGGTCGGTCGACGTGGTGCTCGTCCCGGTCCCAGAGCCGTGAAGCCCGGCCCGAGCGGCCCCCTTCGCCCGAGCTGGCGCCAGCAGCCAGCACCAAGCCGGCTCGCCCCCGACCACCCGCGCTACGCCGAGATCCTCACCCGTCACGACCAAGCGCTCGCCACCGGGCTATCGATCTACCTCGACCCGCAGACCGGCTGCAGCGTGATGACGTCGCAGTACCTGGTCGACCGGGGCTACTGCTGCAGCGTCGGCTGCCGCCACTGCCCCTGGTCCGAGGGCTGGGACCAGTTCCGCTGACCCACCCTGGGTTACGAACCAGTGGGGCAGGAGGCAACTGCCTCGCGCCGACCACTCGCCGACCTGGAACGCGAGGAGCCCCTTGGCTGAGGAGCCCCGCCTAGCCGATGGGCAACGCGCTCGAGTCGAGGCCGAAGTAGACGGCCAAGATGAGCCCGATCACGAGGCCGACCGCGAGCGGGATCACGACCCAGATGTCTCCACCCGTTGCGTGATCCTCGTGGGTGTCGTGCGAATCGTGGGTGTCGTGCGAGTCGTGACCGGACGCCATTTCCTCAGCATCGCCCATGAGGTGCACGCCGCGCCATCTCAGCGAGCGGGCGGAGCCCCACCGCCGCGCACGAAAGTCGACGGCGGGAGCTCGATCCCCGCCTCGGCCAGCGCTTCGGCGATCTTCACTCTCAGCAACCGGCTGACCCGCCACTGGGCGCCGGGGCGGGTCTTGCCCTGGACCCGGATGGTGGCGGCATCGGGTCCCAGGTACTCGACACCGAGGAGCTCCGGCGTGCCCAGCACGTCGGTCAGGGCCTCGGGGAGCTGCCAGACGTCTTCGGCGGCCTGTCGGATCACGTCGGCCGCCTGCTCCAGGTCGGCGTTGGGCGACACGGCCACGTCGATGACCGCTCGAGCCCACTGCTGCGACTTGTTGCCCACCCGACGGATCTCGCCGTTGGGAACGTGCCAGACCGTGCCGTTCTGGTCTCGCAAGCGCGTGACGCGCAAGCTCACCTGCTCTACCGTGCCCGACGCTTCACCCAGATCCACCACGTCGCCCACGCCGAAGTGATCCTCGATGATCATGAAGATGCCCGACAAGAAGTCACGAACCAGGCTCTGGGCGCCGAAACCGAGGGCCACACCGGCCACACCGGCGCCAGCCAGCAACGGCCCGAGGTTCCACCCGATGACCTCGAGGATCTGGATGAAGGCGATGGTGCCGATGATGCCGGTGGCGATGCTGCGCAGGACCGTGGTGATGGTCTCGGCTCGCGCCGCGGATCGGAGGTTGACCTCGCCGGTCGCCACGAACACCGACGGCGTCCGAGCTCGGATGCGCTGTGCCCCCTCGGTCTCGCTGAGACCTTGGATCCGCCGACCGAAGCGATGGATGGCCCGGCGAAGCACCCGGTTGATGACCCACGCGACCGCCAGGATCCACAGGATCTGGAGGGGCACGTCGGTGAACCAGTCGACCACCTCGGCCACGACACGGTTGCCCGTCAAATCGAATGCCCAGCGGCAGGCATTGCCCGGATCGGGTGAACAGGCCCGAGCCAAGGCATCGGGGTCCACGGCGGAGAGCAAGACGATCGGGGCAGGGGCCATGGCGCCACAATCCTACCGAGGCCGCCTTGGGTCAGCGGGCTCCGACGAGATCAGGGTCGGGCTCGTCCCCACCAACGAGCGCGGGCTCGTACCCGTCGGCCACCCCGCCAGCAGCCGGCTCGCGCCCCACCTCGTACTCGGGTTCGGGAAGGGCACCTTCGCCCTCGAGGTCAAGGTTGGGAAGCAGCCGATCCAGCCACGGGGGCAGCCACCAGTTGCGATCGCCGAGCAACTGCATCGTGGATGGCACGAGGACCATGCGTATGAGCGTGGCGTCGAGGAAGATGGCTACCGCCAAGCCGATGCCGAACATCTTCACCGTGGGGTCTTGTCCGAAGGCGAACGACCCGAACACGCTCACCATGATGATGGCGGCGGCGGTGATGACACGAGCGGTGTGGCTGATGCCGGTAGCCACGCTGAGGGTGTTGTCGCGTGTGCGCAAATACTCCTCACGCACCCGCGACATCAGGAAGACCTCGTAGTCCATCGAGAGCCCGAACAAGATGGCGAACATGAACATCGGAAGGAAGCTGATGATGGGCAGCGCTTCTTCGACACCCAGCGCCGACGCACCCCACCCCCACTGGAAGACGGCGACCACCACGCCATAGGCCGCACCGATGCCCAGCAGGTTCATGGCGACGGCCTTCAACGGCACCAGAATGGACCGGAACACCATCATCAACAGAACGAACGACATCACCAGCACGGCGCCGATGAACACCGGGAGCCGACCCGTGATCTTGTCGGAGATGTCGATGAAGAACGCGGTGCTGCCGGTCACGAGCGCTTGGTCGACGCCGGCATCGGCCACTGCTGCGGGCAACACGTCGGAACGCAACCGGTGCACGAGGTCCTGGGTGGCAGCGTCCTGGGGGGCACTGCGGGGGAACACGGTGAGCAGGGCCACCTCGCCGTCGGGGCTGACGAGGGGGCTGGGCGCCACGAAGGCCACCTCGGCATCGGTGGCGATCTGCCCGGAGAGCACGGGGAGCGCGCCACCGAGATCAGCGTCGCCTCGCTCGACCACCACGGCAAGCGGTCCGTTGAACCCGGCACCGAACCCCTCTGCCAGCAGGTCATAGGCCTGGCGCGTGGTGGTCTCGGGCGGGTTGTTGCCCGCGTCGGTCTGACCGAGCCGGATGGAGAAGAACGGCACGATCAACAGCGCCAGGGCCACGGTGCTGAGGATCAGGTAGCGCCAGGGGTGCCGGGAGACGTGCACGGACCAGCGAGCGGCATACGAGTGTTCATCGCCGCTGGCCGCGGCTTTCACGAATGGAACCTTCAGGCGGTCAATGCCGTGGCCCACGATTCCGAGTAGCGCTGGTAGCAGCGTGATGGCCGCGGCAACCGCGACCAACACGTTCACGGCGATCGCGTAGCCCATCATCGCCACGGACGCGATGCCCACGAACTGCAGGCCGCAAATGGCGATGACCACGGTGAGCCCGGCAAAGACCACGGCTTGACCAGCCGTGGCGATGGCCCGACCGGCGGACTCCTCGACGGTCATCCCACGATGGAGGTGTTCGCGGTGGCGCGTGACGATGAACAGCGCGTAATCGATGCCAACCCCGAGGCCGATCATGGTGGCGAGCGTGGGGGCGATGCTGGGCACGCTGATGAACGCTTCGCCAATGGTGATGAGCGCCAGCCCAGCGCCGAGGCCGATGAGCGCCGTGAGCAACGGCAAGCCCATGGCCACCACCGAACCGAAGGCGATGAGCAGGACGATCACCGCCACGCCCAGGCCGATGGCCTCCGAGGTGCTCCCGCTCACCTGCTCGCCGATCTGGATCTCGCCGCCGAACTCGACGACGTACCCCGCAGCCCGCAGCTCATCGGCCGAGGCCTCAAGCCGTTTGCCCGGCTGAAGGCCGAGGTCGCCGGGGTCGCTGTCGTAGGTCACGAAGGCGAACCCGATGCGCGGCTCGGTGGGCGACGGCGTGACGTCGCCCACCTCGGTCACCCGCGGCTGCGAGCTCAGAGAATCGAGATAATCCCGGAGTTCGGCGGAAACTTCCTCACCAGCAATGGTGGCGCCTTCTGGTGTGCGGAACACGACCTGGGCTCGCGCGCCTTCGTCGGGAAGCGCCTCCTGCAGGAGATCCCGGCCGGCCTGGCTCTCGGTGCCGGGCACGTTGAAGTCGTCGACCGCAGCCCCGCCGAGGCTGGCGCCGATGGCCGACACGCCAACCAACAGCACGACCCAAGCGCCCAGAACCCTCCAGCGACGCCGGACAGTGACTCGGCCGAGCCGGTAGAGGAGGTTGGACACGGGGGCCTCGCGCGATCGTTGAAGGCACCAGTGTGCGCGGTGGCCTGCGGTGGGCTCAACATCTCACCGCTGGTCATGTGTCACGCCCAGGTGGTCAGGGCGCCGTGTCGGAAACCGTCAACAACTCGATCACGAACGTCAGCGGCTCGTTGCCGTTGATGACCGGGGGGCTGCCCATCTCGCCGTACCCGAGCGCCGGGGGAATGTCGAGCTGGACGAGCGATCCCTCGCTCTGGCCGCCGAGGCCCAAGGTCCACCCCTCGATGACCTGGAAGGCGGTGTCGGTGGGGGTCGCCGTGCCCAGTGCAGCGGTGATGGGCTCGCCGCGGTCCCATGACGAGTCGAACGCTTCACCCGTTGAGCAGGCGATGCCGACGTAATGCACCGTGACGTAGCTGGAATCGGTGACCTCGGGCCCGTCGCCGGCACGCAAGACGCTGGTCTCGACCGCATCGGTGGGCGGCACGTCGGGCAACTCGACGGTCTCGGGCTTGCCATCGGTGACGCCCGGCTCGAGCGGCTGGGCGTCGACACATGCTGTAGGGGCCTCGACGACCGCAGTGTCAACGGTGGTATCGATCGTGCCGCCACCAGGCACCACCGTGGTGGCGTCGGCACTCTCCGACGACTCGGCTTGGGTGGTGGGTGGATCCGCCTGCTCCGACCCGCAGGCGGCCACGCCCACGGTGAGCGCGATCGCAACGAGCAGCGCTTTGCGATGGGCGCTCATCCCTCTCCCTCCGTGGTGGCGACGGCCGTCGTGGTCGTCGAGGCGCCGGCCTCAGCCTCGGGCTCGGCCTCAGCCGGAGGCTCAGGCTCGGCAGGCGGCTCGTCGTTGACCAAGATGATCTGGACAACGAAGGTCAGGGGATCACTCGGGAGGATCGACGGCGGCCTCCCGGCTGAGCCATAGGCCTGCTCGAACGGGATGTCGATCTGGATGAGCGACCCCTCCTTCTGGCCGATCATTCCCTCGGTCCATCCCGGGATCACGCTGAAGGCAGTGGCGGTGGGTTCGGCATCGCTCAGTGCAACCGTGATGGGCGCACCGTTGTCCCACGACGAGTCGAACTGGGCACCGGTGGCGCAGGAGACGCCGACGTAGTCGACGGTGAGGTAGCTGTCCTTTGCCGCCTCGGCGCCGCTGCCGGGTGAGATGACGGTGGTCTTCACCTCATCGACCGCAGGCTTGGAAGGCATCGCGATCGCGGTCGGCTTGCCTCCCACCGTGCCCTCTGGAAGCGACGTGACCGGGTTGCAGAACTCAGGCGACTCCGAGAGCGAGATGAGATCGACGACGAACACGAGGTCTTGGTCGGGCCCGAGACCGAGCGCCAGGTCGCCGTCGGCACCGTACGCCTCGGCCGCAGGAACCAAGACCTGGCGCCTCGCACCAACTTGCATCTCGTCCAGTCCTTTCTCGAGGCCGGCGATGAGCTGGCCCTGGCCCAACCGCAGCGTCAGCGGCTGGGGATCGTTGTAGGTGGTGTTGAACACGGTGCCGTCGGTTGCGGTGGCCCCGATGAGGTCGACCGTGAGGAACTTGGAGCCGTCGGCCGTGCAAGCCTTCTTCTCACCGGGTGTGAGATCGTCGGTGGTGGTGACATCGGCCACCTCGGGGCCCTTCGCGATCACCGGGACGTCGCCGGCGTTGCGCTCTGCCGAAGTGATGGTGCATCCGAGCCCGTCTTTGACCACGGTGCCCCCCAGCTCGGTGTCGTCGCCACACGCGCCGAGCACGAGGACGAGGGCCAGAAGGGCCACCGCAGCGCGAGCGTTGCGGGGCAGGTTGCGGCGACGAGCGGCCACGGAGACAGCAGGCGAAGGTGCGGTGCAAGACATGGGTTCGAACCCTAATCAAGCGGTCCCCGAGCATCGTTGTCGGGGTGAGCTCCGGTAGCGTCGGGCTTCGTGCCTCTACCCCAGCGGCTTCGACTTCTGAGCGTCGCTCTGGCAATGGTCTTCTTGTTGACCGCCGCCAGCGAGCAGGCTCCTACGGACCCGCGCTCCATCGTGCCGGCCGAAACCCCGGGGATCGACCCGGTGCTCGATGCCGTACCGGTGACCACCACGCTTGCGGTCCGCCGGGCCGAAGACGGCCTCGAGACTGCGGTGGCCGCGCAGAGCCTCGCCGTCGTGGGATGGGTCGAGCGGGAGCAGCAGTTCCAGGCCCAGGTCCAAGCGTCGGCGAATGCCGAGGCCATCGTGTTCGAGGCCCGTGATGCACTCACACGGGCCCAGGCAACGCTCCAGGCCGATGAAGACGAGCTGGCACGACGCCGGGCCATCGAAACGCGCCGGCGGGAGGCCCTGGCCATCGAACAGGGTCATCTTCGAGCGATGGCGGCCCAGTTGCTGGTCTCGGTCCCCGATGACACCTTTGCCATCCTGGGGTCGCTCGACGACTTCACGGAGATCGACCGTCGATCCAGCGCCCGGTCCCGGGGCGTCGAGGTGCAGAGCGCAGCCGTGGAAGCGGCGCGAGCGCCCTGGGAAGAGGCACGCCGACGTCGCCGCTCGCAGGAGCAGGAGGTCGCCACGGCGACCAACCGGGTCGAGGCCGCGCTCACCGGCCTGGCCGACGCCAACGCAAGCCGCGATGACGCCGACCTTCGCCGCCAGGATGCTCAGACCGCCGCCGAGGACGCCCGCTCAACGCTGCTCCGAGCGCAGGACGACGCTGTTGGCGCCCTCGCCGATCGTCGGGTGGCGCGGCTGGCCTCGTCGGTCGAGGACTCCGACCTCACCCTGGTTGCGCTGCACGCATACTGGCGCGCCGCCCAGCTGGCGCCGTGTCGTATCCCGTGGTGGGTGTTGGCTGGTGTCGGGTTGGTCGAAACGCGCCACGGCACGGCGCTTGGCGCCAAGGTGACCCCCGAGGGCGACACCACCGTCAAAATCATCGGGATCCCGCTCGACGGCCGACCGGGCGTCGCCGCGATCGCCGACACCGACGGTGGTCGCCTCGACAACGATTCGGTTTGGGACCGCGCCGTGGGGCCCATGCAGTTCATCCCGGGCACGTGGGGTCGATGGGCCACCGATGCCGATGGCGATGGCGAGGCCGACCCGCACAACCTCTACGACGCAGCAGGTGCCGCCGCCGCCTACCTGTGCTTCAGCCGCGGTGACCTCGTCGCCGAGGGGCCCATTCGCGCTGCGCTCCTCGCCTACAACCGTTCGGTCCCCTACGGAACCAAGGTGCTCGACAACGGCGGCCGGTATCGAGATGCGCTCGACCTTCCCGAGCTTCCACCCGCTCTGGCGGCTGACTGACGACGAGGCGGGCTAGTCAAAAGGCAGCGAACCCGCTTCCAGGTCGAGGAGATGCCGTTTTCGCTCGATGCCGCCGCCGTACCCGGTCAGGCTTCCGTCGGCGCCGATGACCCGGTGGCACGGCACGATGATGGAGATGGGGTTGCGACCGTTGGCCAGCCCGACGGCACGGAAGCCGTTGGTGGCTCCGATCCCGCGGGCCACATCCGCATAGCTGCACGTGGATCCGTAGGCAATGGTGCGCAACTGCTGCCACACACGGAGCTGGAACTCCGTCCCAGCCGGGGCCAGCGGCAGGTCGAACGATGTCCGTTCACCAGCGAAGTACTCGTCGAGCTGGGCGGCCGCTCTGGCCAAGAGGTCGTCGGACGTCGGGGTCCTGTCGGAAGTCGGGGTCCTGTCGGGGGTCGAGACGCCATCGAACCAGCACCCGGTGAGCGCCGTGCCATCGGTGGTCAAAAGCAGGTCGCCGACCGGCGATGGGGTGACCAGCTCACGTACGGGAGACGACAGGGAAGCAGCCATGGCGCCACGGTACGCCCGTTGGCCCCGATCGTCTGGCGGGAACGGAACGGGAATGGAACATGGCCCGGTGCGACAGTCACCGCGGCAGTACGGTGGCCCCGTAGGTCGCCACGTCGATGGAGCCACACGAAGAGCGGAGTCCGAATGATCGAAGCGCGGGGCCTGACGAAGCGGTATGGGTCAACGGTTGCCGTCGATGACCTGAGCTTCCGTGTCGAAGGCGGACGGGTGACCGGGTTCCTCGGCCCCAACGGCGCAGGGAAATCCACCACCATGCGCATGGTGCTCGAACTCGATCGGCCCGATGCCGGTACCGTCCGCATCGACGCCAAGCGCATGACGGACTTCCCCACTCCGATGGCGTCGGTGGGCGCCCTCCTCGATGCCGCGTACCTCCACCCCACCCGTAAGGCCAAGGACCACCTGTGGGCCCTGGCTGCCTCCAATGGGCTGCCACGACGCCGAGTCGACGATGTGCTCGGGCTCGTGGGGCTCAGCGAGGTCGCGGGCAAGCGCGTCGGGGGCTTCTCGCTGGGCATGAAACAGCGGCTCGGACTCGCCGGCGCCATGTTGGGCGACCCGCACACGCTGTTGTTCGACGAGCCTGCCAACGGCCTCGACCCCGAAGGCATCCAGTGGATGCGCGGCTTCCTGCGAGGTCTCGCCGACGAAGGTCGCACCGTCTTCGTCTCCAGCCACCTGCTCACCGAGATGGCCCTGGTTGCAGAAGATCTCGTGGTCATCGGCCAGGGAAAGCTGATCTACCAGGGGCCGGTCAACGAGTTCGTCGACGGGTCGGCCAAGACTTGGGTGTCGGTGCGCAGCCCGCAGATCGAGCAACTGGCCGTCGCTCTGAGCAACCAGGGCGCGACCTTGACCCCCTCGCCGGGAGGAACGCTCGATGTCGAGGGTGCCAGCGCGCCGGCCATCGGGGACCTGGCGGCGTCGTTGGGCATCGCACTCCACGAACTGAGCCCCCGGACCGCGTCGCTCGAAGATGTGTTCCTCCAGGCCACCGCCGGCGCCCAGACCTACCGGGGCGACACCGGCGCGCCACCACCACCGCCGCCACCGCCACCGCCTCCTCCATCTCCATCTCCACCAGTCGGGGAATCGGCGTCGTGATCAACCTCATCCGCTCCGAGTTCATCAAGTTCCGCAGCGTCCGGTCCACGATCATCACCCTGGTCATCGGCGGCGCCATCGTGGTGCTCGTGGCCGTGCTGGTGGCCCGAGACGCCTCGGGCGACACCGTGGTCACCTGCGAGCCTGTTGCCGGCGCCAGCGCCAGCGCCACACCCGAAACAGTCCCTGAGACGATCCCTGAAGACGGCGTCTTCCTCGAGGGTCCTTCGTGTGGTGATGGGTTCGAGGCCGTCGAGGCGCAACCGGTCACCAACCTCACCGGGCTCACGGGGGGCGTGAGCTTCGCCGTGCTGATCTTCGGCGTGCTCGGGGTGCAGATCATCGGGCAGGAATATCGCTTCAACACGATCCGCCCTACGTTCACCGCAGCCCCCAACCGGATTCGTGTGCTGGCAGCCAAGCTGGTGGTGGTGTCGGTCGCCGTCGCGGCGGTGTCGGTCGTGATGGTCGGGTTCTGCTGGCTCGTCGGTGTCGCGATGCTCGACAACTTCACCATCGACGAGGTCGACCGTCGGGTGGCGTGGGGCATTCCGCTGTTCGCGGCACTGTGGACCATGGCGGGTATGGGCGTCGGTGCCATCGTGCGCCAGCCCATTGCTGGCATCTTGATCCTGGTCGGCGAGTCGCTGATCGCCGAGTCCCTGATCGGCGGGCTGTTCACCAGCACGTTGCCGTGGCTCCCCTTCAGCAACGGCTTCCAGATGACCCTGCGCGTCGAAGACGCCGACCAACAGCTTCGGGGCGTCCTGGGGGGCGGCATCTACTTCGCCGTGGTCTGCGCCGTTCTGTGGGGCATCGGCGCCGCCCTCGCCAACCGGCGGGACGCGTAGGTTCGAGCGCGAGATGGCCACCGACCGGCAGACCCAGCGGGCCCTCGAGGAAGTCCGGGCGGCATGCTTGGCCTTACCCGAGGTCACCGAGCGCATCAGCCACGGCTCGCCGTCGTTCTTCGTCCGCGACAAGAAGACCATCGTGATGTTCGTCGACGACCACCACGGCGACGGAAACATGGGGATCTGGTGCGCGGCACCGCCCGGTGCCCAGGCCGAGCTGATCGACACCGAGCCCGATCGGTTCTTCCGGCCGCCGTACGTGGGTCACCGGGGATGGATCGGTGTGCGCCTCGACGTGAAGCCGGACTGGGCCGAACTGGGCGACATCGTCACCGAGGCCTACCGCCAGGTCGCTCCCAAGACCCTGGTGGCCAAGCTCGACGCTGACGCCGGAGCCGACGATTCGAACGGAAGCGGCGCCACGAGGTAGCACCGGGCCATGCGCATCGATTCCACCGACGGCGTCTTGCTCGAACTGCATGACCTCGGGGGCGAGGGTTCGCCCGTCCTCATCGCCCACGCCACCGGCTTCTGCGGCGGCGCCTACACCCCACTCGCCACTCAGCTCGCAGCTCACCACCACGTCTGGGCCGTGGACTTTCGCGCCCACGGCAGCTCGACGGGGCCCGCCTCCGGCGACCTCACCTGGCGAGGGATGATCGACGACGTGCTGGCTGCGGTGGAGGCCATCGGCGATGGGCCGGTTCACGGTCTGGGCCACTCGATGGGCGGCGCCTGCCTGCTCGGCGCCGAGGCCCGCCGGCCCGGCACCTTGCGCTCAGCGTTCTTGTTCGAGCCCATCGTGATTCCGCCCGAGTGGGAGAAGACGCCGGGCGAGAACCCGCTCGCTGCCGCCTCTCGTCGCCGTCGCCCCTCCTTCCCCTCCCGTCCCGAAGCCCTCGCCCGCTACGCCAGCCGCCCGCCGCTCGGCCTCCTGCGGGCCGACGCCTTGGCCGCCTACGTGGACCACGGATTCGTCGACCAGCCCGACGGATCCGTGGCCCTGGCCTGCGCTCCCGAAGATGAAGCTCGCGTGTTCGAAGCGCCGAACAAGCCCAGCTACGACGACGTCGCCACGGTCGGCGTCTCCGTCGTGGTCGCCCACGGGACGCGCGAGCCCTTCGGCCCGCAGGCCTTCGCCCCCAAGGTCGCGGCCGCCCTGCCCCAGGGCCACGTGCGCGCCTACGAGCACCTCGGCCACTTCGGTCCCCTCGAAGACCCGACCACCATCGCAACCGACGCTGCAGCCCACTTCGCGGAAAACTGAAACCGGTTCGAGTCTGAGCGGGCAGGCCGAACCGCAGGAGCGAGCCGTGACCGACCCATCCGCATTCGCCGAGACCCGTGGCTACCGGCCTTCGACGCTGACAACCACTACCTCCGGTTCATCGGCCGCAAGATGAACGGCTGGTTCCCTGAAGACCCCGTCGAGACCTTCCGGCGCCATGTTTGGGTCAACCCGTTCTGGGAGGACCACGTCGAGGACGTGATCTCCGCCGTGGGCGTCGACCGGGTCACCTTCGGCTCGGATTGGCC
>Ga0105045_10003539_pt1 | contig 13413 bp, 12 predicted proteins | sample MAT02_FD_78089 | JGI IMG/M metagenome (GOLD analysis project Ga0105045, IMG submission 78089) | Freshwater microbial communities from Lake Fryxell liftoff mats and glacier meltwater in Antarctica - MAT-02 (megahit assembly) | ecosystem: Environmental > Aquatic > Freshwater > Ice > Liftoff...
CTCGCCGCGCAGGCGGCCAATGGTTTGCTGCTGCCCATCGTTGCCGCATTCCTGGTGTTCGTGATGAACGACCGCGGGCTGCTTGGCGAATCCACCAATGGCGTTCGCGCCAATCTCGCCGGCGCGCTGGTGGTGGTGATTACGCTGGCGCTCGGTTCGCGCGCGTTGTGGAGTGTCGTGTCGCGGCTCTTCGGCGCGTAACGCGTGTGTGCAACGTGCGCTCCGGCTCGTCGAACGACGCATGGTGAGCAACACAACGCACGCATGTTCAACGCGCCGCACGGGTGATCATTCGTGCACGCGGTTCGCCGCCGGTGCGGTCGCAAGCTCGCGCCACACCAGCAGTAGCCCGAGCGCCATCAACACGCTCACGCCCACCGCCACCGGCGCCTCCGACGGCGCCGGCAACGTCGCGAGCGAGCTCCCCAGATTCAGCACCACACCCGCAATCACGCCGCGCCGTGAGCCTTCCCGCAATCGCCGGCCAATCCACAGGTTGCTCAGCGACCAGAGCCCCAGCGCGCTGAGTACGAGCGCGTAGCCAAGCGGTTGACCGCGTGCGGCGTTCGCCGACCACAGCGCATCGGCGACGAACCATATCAGCAGCAGCGATCCGATCACCCCGTTGCACTGGTACAACCACCCGAGCACGCGTCGAGCCAGCGACGGGTGGTCGCGGTTGGTCAGGCGTCGAAATAATTGTGGTGCCGACATTCGATCAGGGTGGGCGCGCATCGTTGCCGAGCGCAGCCCCACGCTCACACAGGAAACAAACCGTCAATCGACAGATACCGTTCACCGGTGTCGTAGCAGAAGGTGAGCACGCGTGTGCCATCCGGCAAATCAGGCAACGTCTGCGCCACCGCAGCCAACGACGCGCCCGATGAGATGCCGATAAAGATGCCCTCTTCGCGCGCCGCACGCTGCGTGAACCGCATCGCATCTTCTTCAGTCACCTGCACCGTGCCATTGATCGCGGCCATGTGCAGGTTGGTGGGAATGAATCCCGCACCGATGCCTTGAATCTTGTGCGGCGATGGTGATCCACCGCTGATCACCGGCGACTTGACCGGCTCCACCGCGAGCACCTGAAATCCGGGCCACGCCGCCTTCAGCGTCTCCCCGCAGCCGGAGATGTGTCCACCCGTACCCACCCCGGTAATCATGTAGTCGAGACCGAGCGGAAAATCCTCAAGAATTTCCCTGGCTGTGCGGTCGGCGTGTACGCGCACGTTCGCGGGATTGTCAAACTGCTGCGGCATCCACGCGTTGGGCAGCGACGCCGCCAATTCAGCCGCGCGCGCAATCGCGCCCTTCATACCCAGCTCGCGCGGCGTGAGCTCAAACGTGGCGCCAAAAGCAGCCATGATGCGCCGACGCTCCACCGACATCGATTCCGGCATCACCAACACCAGCGGATATCCCTTCACGGCAGCCACCATCGCCAGCCCGATGCCGGTGTTGCCCGACGTGGGCTCGACAATCACACTGCCACGCGTCAGCGCGCCGCTCTTCTCGGCGTCTTCGATCATGGCCAGCGCAATGCGGTCCTTGATGCTGCCACCCGGATTCGCGCGTTCAAGCTTCATCCACACTTCCACGCGCGAATCAAACAGGCGCTGCAGACGCACGTGTGGTGTGCGACCGATCGTCTCAAGAATGGAATTGGCGCGCATGTGTTTCTCCCGAACGTGAATCCGCCCACAGGGGTCAGATATGGAACTCGATGCCGTCGTCCTCTAAGCGGCTGTCGACCGTGCTTTCAAACTGCACGCGCGAACGCGGTGGTACGCTATGCGTCAGCCAAACGTTCCCGCCGACAATGCTGCCGGCACCCACAACCGTCTCGCCGCCGAGGATGGTGGCGTTGGCGTAGATCACGACGTCGTTGCCGATCGTGGGATGTCGCTTGCTGCGCGCCAATCGTTTGTGGACCACCAGTGCGCCAAGCGTGACCCCCTGATACACCCGCACACCGTCGCCGATGTGCGTCGTCTCACCGATCACAACACCCGTACCGTGGTCGATGGCAAACCCGCGGCCGATTTGCGCGCCGGGATGAATGTCGATACCGGTTTCGCGATGCGCCCATTCACTGATCAGGCGCGGCAGCAGCGGCACCTCCGCTCGGTACAGTTCGTGTGAGAGCCGGTGCACCGCGATGGCGAGAAAACCGGGATACGCGAGCATCACTTCGTCCACGCTGCCCGCCGCCGGATCACCCGTAACCAGTGCCTCGGCATCGGCGACGAGTGCGGCTCGCACGGTTTCGAGCGATGCGCAATACGAAACGGCGACGGACTCGGCTTTGGCGGAGTCGATCACCATGACCACCGTATCGTGCACGAGTTGAGCCAACTGCGTCGCTTCGCGCTCGATGGAGGCTTTTTCGCACTCCGGCTCCGAGCCGAAGTGCGGAAACAGTAATTGCAGCGAACGGCGCGCCAGCACTTCAGCGCGCTCGCGCAGGTGTGGCGGGAAGGGATGAGCGCGGCGTGCGGCCGCCACGAGTTCAATGAATCGCGAAGTCATTGCTACAACATGCCACCGCGTGCGCCCGCTCGCCTACCGTCTCCCGCTCCACCGCCCGGCGACATCACCTGCAGCCGAACGCCTCAGAACGACCCGAACTTGAACGAGAGGGTCCCGACGCCACCGCTGAGCGCGGCGTCATTCACACGCGGCAAGTCACTCCCGTCAACAAATCGGTAGCCCGCTCCGATCCCGGTACGGAACCACCTGGTGACGTTGAGCTCAAGCGTGAGCGCCGGTTCTACGACAAACAGATCCGAATCGAGGCGCTGACGCAGCACCGCGCCGCCCTGCGACTGCTCCGAGGTGTAGCTGGCGCGTCCGCCACCGATCAAGGTGTAGAACGTGGCGTGGACCAGACGCGACGGCCGCGTGATGTATTCCAGCTCCAGCCCGCCGTAGCCGAACTCAAGTGTCGGCTCATCACCATTGTCGAACGTATAGCCAGTGCGGATATTGTCGCGCGCGAGCGCGTACCCGCCACCACCAATGACCAGTCGTCGATTGATGATCAATCCACCGCGCCCGCCGCTCATCGCCACATCCTGACCGGCGACGCGTGTCAGCTTGACGACCGGGCCGCCGAACCCGCCGAAGTCTGTGCCGCGGCGATTGCCCACGAGTGTCTCATTGCGCTGTGCCGACGCATCCGCCGCACCGCACAGCAACACGAGCGCACCAACGGTTGCGGTGCGCAGGAATTCCAACCACGACATACTCAGCTCTCCGGTTCTCGAGTGAACGTCCGTCAATGTTCACTACGAGCCCGGCTCCACGCGGTTTCGCTTACCCTCGCTCCAGCGCGGAGAGGCGGTCCGCCTCGCCGCGTGTGAGGTAACACTGCATGCCAAGGGGTACGAAGCCTGCCGACTGCAGCGTCGACTTGTACCAGGCTGCCGGCTTGGGCGGTGGCCAGTCGGTGTCGCCGATGTACGCGTCACCCTTGGCGAAGAGCTCGAGATAGGCGAGCCCGGCGGAACGCCGCGCCACCTGACGCAAACCGCTGCGCAACGTCGCCGCGTCGAGATAGTTGAGCATGCCGACGCACAACACGAGATCGAACTGCTCGCCGTTCGCGATCACATCATCGAGATCGGTGATGCTTCCCAGTCGCACGCCGCGCCGCGCCCCGTGTTTCGCCACCGCCCAGCGACTCGGGTCGACGCCCACGTACGCGACCTTTGGCCGGCGTTTGCGAAGCGCCACGCCCCACTGCCCTTCGCCGCAACCGACATCGAGCACACGCGCGACCGGACGCTCGAGCACCCACTCGGCGAGATGCAGCACGAAGTCCACCTGCCGGTTGAACTCCGCTGGCGTGCGCACACGGTGCGCGGGATCCCGGTACCACTTCTCGAAATAGCGCGCGTCGTAGCGCTTGTCGCTCACGGACTGAGCCGTCATAGCACTCCCCAGAACGCGCGGTCCACATCAATCGCGAAGCGCCACGTCCCGCGGTGCAGTCCGCGCGAGACGTCGACGCGCAGCAAATCATAGAAGAAGAGCCCACCCAATCCAACTGCCGGATAGATGCCGTCCTGCAACCGCGAGACGTTGCGATCTGCGCTGGCGCCATTCAGTACCACAGCCTGCACGAACGGCGCGAGTTGCACTCGCGCCGGTACCTTGCCGTACTTGCCCAGCGACACCGATGGAAACGGTACCGGCAAGCGCCATTCCACCCTGCTGGACGCCATCGCCCGTCCCACGAACGAGTGAAACTCATAGCCCGGCCCACTCCAGGTGCCACCGGCGAACTGCAGCCACTGCGGCGGAAGATTCCGCCCCATCGTCGTTCCACCAATCACGCTGGCGATCAACGTCTGTCCCCGCGACAACGGCCATTCCACGCGCACATCACCTTCAAGGCGCAGGGCCTCCGAGCGAACAGCCAGCGCGCGGTCGTCAGTCGCATTCGCTGCGGAGCCGATCGCACGCACCGTCCACGCACCGCGACGCTCCTCTGGCGCGCCGAATCGTCCGATGCGCGCGAGGTCAACGCGCACACCGTTCGTGCTCCAGGCGTCGAGCACCGGCGCGTACGTACCCGAGAAGGGACGCGCTTCCACGCGAAGCGCCGATTCCGTCTCGTACGCCGCGCGCACCGTCCAGCGTCGCAAAGCACCGAGTCGCCACTGCACACCGGCCGCTCGCACATCGACCGGTGTGGAGTAGTCGCTGCCGAAGAACAGCGACGCCAGTGAGTTGACCACGCCGGAGCGGTCGGGCGTGCCAAGATCCCGATAGAGCCGCTCGCCAAACAGTTCAACGATGGGCGCGCCGCCCAGCGGCGGCCGTTTGTCGAGGCTGATCCGTCCCTTCGCCGCGCCATCATCAACACCGTAGCGCGCGCGCGCACTGAGCGTGATGGACTGCGGCCAACGATGCGCCACGCCAAACCCGAGCGCCAACCCTTCCGTTCGCGAATGTCGGATCGCGTCGGACACGCCACGTCCCGCGGCCGCGAGGGTCATCGGGCGAGCCAGTGCGGCCGCGCGTACCGCCGACTCCGCGCGCCGCTGTGCATCACGGACATCGGCATCCCGCGCGACACGCATGTCGGGAGGTAGCATGTCGACCACTTCGCCCTCGAACGCCCACCGCCTCAGCGAATCACGCGAGACACTGCTCCACGGGGGCAAGAACTTCGTGGCAGCGATGACCCCCTCATTGATCCGGTACTGCGAAACCTCCCAGTGCCCGCGCACGATGCCGCGCGCGGGCACATCGAGCCAGGTGCTGCGACGCACCACTTCGACTTCCTGACGACGCGGCAGCCAGTAGCGGCCGCGGACCAGGCTGTTCTCAAGCGTCACGACGAGCGTTTCAATGCGCCGGTCGAGGATTGCAGCGCGAGTGAACGTGAGTTGCAGGCGCACGACCGCAGCGGTCTCGCGGTCGAGATACACGCTGCCCACCGCGCGCGGGGCGGTGACATCGCGCGGGCGGAAGATCACTTCGTCCACCACGATCTGGCGATCGGGCAAACGCATGGAGAACGATTCACCGCGCTGGTACTCGTACAAGGAGTCGGCCCCCTGCGCGAGCGGATGCGGGACGTCGGCGACATCGAACCCGTCGCCAAGCTTGATGCGATCGGGAAGATTGTCGAGCACCACTCCGTATCGGTCGCGGTAGTACCCCACATTCGCCGGCAGTAACGTGGTATCGCGTCGTCCGACCAGCTGTTGGGCACTGCCACCTGGTTGCCACCAGGACACGCGCAGGGCCAACTCTTCGCTCTGCACCACGCGCGGCGGATCACTGAAGTCTTCGCCGAGCTGGGCGAGGAACGCGAGGAAACCACGCGCGGTCGCTTCGTAGTCCACGAGTGTGCTGTCCGCGAGCTGGATGCCGCGACGTTCAATGGCCTTCGCAACCTGAAGCCGTGCTATGGAATCGCCCCACATCGCATCGCCCGTCGCGGGTGGCACCCGGCTCTCACGCGCGTCCTGCGCAGCGGCGTCACGCGGCAACGTCGCCAATAACAGTGACGCGGCGCAGAGTACCGTGGCACGCCTCACGCGAAACAGCTTCCCGACTCGGCGAGCATCGCCGGCGTTTAGCGAGCGGTTCACAACAACCCTAGCGATCAATCGCAGTCTTGCCGGGCACTCGCGCTCGCGCACTGCGCGGCGACTTGGACACGACCACCGGCGCGGCAACGATACGCCAGCCAGCGAAACTCGCCGAGTGCGCGGCCGCCGTTTTCGGGGGCAGTGCCACGAGGTAGGCCCACCCGTGCCGCCAGACGTGCGGCGGCGTGCGGTATGGGCCCGGTGTCGTGGGAGCACGGAACGCGAGCCGAGCGACGACGGTCGCGCCGAGCGGCGTAGCGGAGCCAGTCGGGTCAGCCAGATTCACCCGGTGTCCGAGTGCGTGCGACGGCTGAAAAGGTTCGGCACCAAACTGCAATGCTACGACGGTATCGGGCGAGGATCGTAGCAGCGCGCCGCCAATCAGCGCGGACGGACGCAATCGGGCTGACGCGTCGTCCGGCAACTCTGCCGGAATCCTCTCGCTCGCGACAAATCGCGTCTGCGTCCACGTTTCCAGCTGCGCGAGCGCCAGGCTGTCTCCTTGCGCGCCGGTCCCCGACATCGCCAGAAGCGGCGCCAGCTCCAGCCCCGCTGTGGAGCCCAGGCCCGGCGCGACCACGTCGAGGGCTGCGCGAAGCCCGGGATCGTCAGAGGCGGCATACGACCACAGCGCCTCGTCGCCGCGCGTCATTTCGAGCAGTCGGCGCATGGCGACGCGTGTTCCATCTCCCACCAGACTCAGACGCCGATCGGGGCTGATGTCGAGCAACGCGAGCGCGCGGCTCAACGCATCCCGCATCTGCAGCTCCAGCAGTGGCACGGGCGCCAGACTCGACCCGTCGAGCATGGCCCGCGACACGATGGCGTCGACGGTTTCGCTCAGCGTCCGCGCCGTCACCGGCGACAGCGACACCGGCACGGCGGACGGGTCGATGCGCGTGGCGGTGGAGACCAGTACATCCGGGGTGAGACCACCCGTCACTCGGCCGCCGGTTTCCTCACGACGCACCAGCGGCTCACCCGACGGCGGCAGCCAGCGCGCCGTGGTGAGCCGCAGCGACAGTTCGGGATTGATGTTCACGACGCGTTGCACGAGTCCTTTCCCGTAGGTGTGGTCGCCCACCAGCAACGCACGGCCGTGGTCGCGGAGCGCGGCCGCGATAAGTTCGGCCGAACTGGCCGTGCTCGCATCGACCAGCACGACCAGCGGCATCGAGGGCCAGCGCGAGCCTCTCGCCGTCTGCTCCTGCCGGTCGGTGCTACCGCGGCGGTCGAGCGAGGCAACCAGCGCGCCCCGCGGCAGGAACAGCGACGCCGCTTTGACTCCCTCATCGTACAGCCCACCCATGTTGCCACGCAGGTCGAGTACGAGTGACTTCGCTCCGCGATCAATCAGTCGATCGACGGCGTGCTCGAGCGCTTCGGCGGAACCGGCGGCGCAACTGGAGAGCGTCACATAGCCGACGCCATCAGACACCATGACGGCTTCTGTAACAGCAGATGGGCGCCATGACGAAGGCATAATACCAACACTTACCGTATCTCGGCTGGCCAATCGCACCAAGTCGATTCGCAGCGTATCCGAAACACCGCCGGTAGCGGTTGTTGAGCCGGCGGCGGGACGCGGCGTGTGCCACGCCTCGCTCGCCCGGCGACCGTCCACAGCCACCACCATGTCGCCGGCCCGGATTCCCGCTTGGGCGGCGGGAGAGCCCGGCAGCACGCGACGCACTTGCACGGACGGGCCGCGCAAACGCAGCACCAAACCGAGCCCCTGACTCTCGCCGCGCAGCGTGCCGCGGTAGCGATTGGCGCCGGCGGTTTCGAGCAGCGCCGCGTACGGGTCGTGCAGCTCACGCAGCATGCCGCTCACCGCCCGTCGCATGAGCTCCCCCTCCGGCAGCGAATCCAGATAGTTGACGCGCACGGAATCGAGGGCGGTCGACAACAGGCGCTCACGCGCCCACGGCTGCCGCGACTGCTCCATGCGCTGCCCGTGCCACATACCACCGCCGAACGCCGCCAGCACGCCGGTCATTGCCGCGACGCGCCACCACACCTCCCGGTACCCCGGCCCGTGCGACGCTCCCGCAGCACCGGCGCCACGCCGGTCCACCGCCTCAGGAACATCAGTTTGCACGGGACCCTTGATCACTGTACGCTCCGAAGTTGTTCGCGACGCCTCCCCCTGCACGCTGTACCACGTGGAGACTCGCACGTTCCGTCTCCGCAACGCATCATTTCGCCGACGCGCACACGAAATCCATCGCGAGTCGCCACGAGAAGATCAAGGGTCCGTCCGGCTCACTCACCGACACATATTGCACGCATCGACCGCGATCCGCCCGGAGTCTAGCGACGGGCGGTGTCTTTTTGTTGCCCCGCCTTTGTTCCAGCCTCGTATGAACGTGCATTTCGCCCTCCGTACTGTCGTCGCAAGACCGTGATGGACTCGCCAGAAGGTCAGCTTCAGGACATATCGGCGGCGTCTTCGTCGAACGGTTCGTCGCCGGAGCCGCTCGTGGAACGCGTCCTCGCGCCATTCCAGCGCTTCGCGCATGCCGAAGCGTCCGGTGGACTCGTGCTGCTCTTCAACGCGATTTTGGCGTTGGTGTGGGCCAACTCCACGTGGGGCGCGAGTTATCACCACCTCTGGGAAACGCCCGTTACCATCGGCGCGCCCGGATTCGGGCTCACCGAAACGTTGCATCACTGGATCAACGATGGCCTCATGGCGGTCTTTTTCTTCGTGGTGGGACTAGAAATCAAGCGTGAAATTCTGGTGGGCGAGCTGGCCTCCGTTCGTCAGGCCGCACTACCGCTGGTCGCGGCCCTCGGCGGTATGGTGGTACCCGCGCTGGTCTTTGTTCTGCTTACCGCCGGCACGCCGGATGTTCGGGGCTGGGGGGTGCCCATGGCCACCGACATCGCCTTTGCGCTCGGCATCGCGGCGCTGTTGGGCTCACGCGTCCCCACGAGCCTCAAGATCTTTCTGGCCGCCCTCGCCATCGTCGATGACATCGGGGCGGTGCTGGTCATCGCGCTCTTCTATACCGCGTCCATTCAATCGGTCGCGCTGCTTGTCGCCGCCGGCGTCATGGTGCTGCTCGTCGGCCTCAACGTCGCCGGTGTGCGATCGTCCATCCCGTACTTCCTGCTCGGGCTCGTGTTATGGGTCGCGTTCCTCAAGAGCGGTGTGCACGCGACGATTGCCGGCGTGCTGTTGGCGCTCACGATTCCCGCCAGCACCCGCATCGACGGTGAAGAGCTGGTCGACGAAGCCCGTCAGGAAATCGACACGTTCGAGAAGGCCTGCGCGAATGATCCCGAGGAGTTCAGCACCACGCAGCGCCACCAGGAACCGATTTTTGCGCTCGAAGATGTGGCCAAGCGCGCGCAGTCGCCGTTGTTGCGCCTCGAGCACAAACTGCATGGAGTGGTCGCATTTTTCATCATGCCCATTTTCGCGCTCGCGAACGCCGGCGTCTCGTTCGGCGGCGCCGGCATGTCCGGTGCCTTTACAGACCGGGCTGTACTCGGCGTGTTCTTCGGACTGGTCATTGGCAAACCGATCGGGATTTTTCTCTTCTCGTGGCTCGCTGTGCGGTTTCGCATCGCCGATCTGCCATTCGGCGCGGACTGGCGCCACGTCGCGGGCGTTGGCGCGCTCGGCGGCATCGGGTTCACGATGGCGCTGTTTATTGCGGCGCTGGCGTTCGGCGAGGGTGCGAAACTCGAGTTGGCGAAAATGGGCATCCTCGCCGGTTCGCTGGTCGCCGGCCTGCTCGGCTGGCTCTTGTTGGCACGCAAGGCAAAAAACATCCCACCTCGGAATTCGAGTGCGCGCGTTCAGGTTGAGCGTGCGCCCTGAATCATGGAAAATCCGAATAGCCTGTCGAATCTGCTGGCGCACAGCGCGATCGTCATTTTTCTGGTCCTTGTCGCGTTGTTTGTGCTGCGCACACTCATGCTTCCGCTCGGCGTCATTCTCCTGGCTGCCATTCGCGACGGGCGGTCAAACAATGGGTTGTCCGACGTCACGCCGTCCGAGCAAACACCGCCATCGTCAGTGCCCACCGCCCCGGAATGATTGCGGCGTCGCCTCGCCGGACCGCAACAACGCGATCCGGAACAGGATCGGTCCAACCGTTTCGTTGATCGCAATCATGGCGAGGAAGAGGGTGCGCATTTCTTCGCCGCGTTCCGGGTACACAGTGGCCACCACACTCGACAGTCCAATGGCCACGCCGGCCTGACTGATCAATCCCATCCACGTGTACTTCGCCGCTTCGGGCTCGGCCTTTGCCCACCACGCGCCCAGGCGAGTGCCGGCCCAGATACCCGCCGCGCGCACGACCACGATGGGAATCACCAGCGGCCACAGCTGCAGCACCGCATCCGGTTTGATTTTCGCACCGGCGAGTGCAAAAAACACGACGAAGATCGGCGCTCCGGCGCGCTCCATCGCATGGCGCAGGTGTTCCCCCTCTCCGCCTCCAGCATTCTCCGCCACAAATCCGGCCACCAACAGCGTGAGCAGTGTTTCCACATGCATCAGTCCTGCGATCTCGGCACCAAAAAATGCCACGAGAATCGCAAAGATGAATAGCTCCCGCCGGATGAATCGGAGATAGAGCGCCACGATGGCACCCAACGCCGCACCCACCAACACCGCGCCGCCGATTTCCCAGAGTACCGTAACAAATCCAATGCCTTCGCCTCCCGGCGGCGGTGCAAGCACCCGCGCCAGCGCCAGCGCGCCTGAGAACGACAGCACCACTGCCACATCGGCCAGCAGCACCACTCCGAGTGTGGTGCGCGCCACCACACCCTTCGCACCGCTTTCGCTGAGCAACGCCATCGTCACCGCTGGCGAGTGCACCACCGCGACCGACGCGAACAGAATCGAGAAGCCAAGCACCTCGGACATCGGCGCACCGTTCAGGAACGGCAGAAAGCGGTGCAGCGACACGAGCACGACCACGATGCCAAGAAACGATACCGACAACTCGGCCGTCATCATCTTGACGAGCAGCACTCCACGTTTACGCACTTCGTCGAGATGCAGTTCGGCGCCCGCCAGAAACGCGATGAGCGCGATCGCCAGCTCGCTCACCGGCGCCAACTGCTCCATCACCGGCGTCGACACGAAGTTCAGGGCAGCGGGCCCCACGGCCAAACCGGCCACGAGATAGCCCACGATCTTGGGCAGCCGAATCGTGGTGGCCAACTCGCCGACGCTGTACGCACCGAGGATGAGGAAGCCGAACGCCATCAGGACAAGCGCCGCCGGGGTCCCCTCCCCAAGTGGCAGCACGGCCTGCATGAGCAGATACAACATGATCAGCACGATGACGCGACGCATCAGCGACTCGCTCCCGGCGTCCGTTCCTCGGTCGAACCCTGCTCAGGTAGCGCCGCCAGCGGGCCGTCGACGTCCGGTCCGAAGAGCGTACTCGCACCTTCGTTCACCTGCGGCACGAATACCCCGCTGGTCGCACCACTCTCCGAGGATGGAATCGCCGTCTCCGCCGGATGCTCCGCCGTATGCTCGGCGGTATCCACCCACGGCAACCGATGCGCCAGATCGCGCAGCGGCTCCACGATGGGCAATAGCGCGGCACGCACCAAACGAGCCGCGGCAAACTCCGTCAGCAACACACTGAGCAGCGCGGCCGTGAAGACGACATCACCGATTGGTAACTCAGGACGCCGCGCATAGTCGAGGGCCAGTGCCACGGTGAGTCGCCCCTGTCCGATCAACGCCTTGCCCCAATCCCGACCGAGTTGTGGCGTGGCCTTGTTCCACGCCGTCGTGGCGCGCGTCGTGTACACTTTCGACACCGTGCGGGTCACGAGATACAGCGCCACCACCGCGATTACCGTAACCGACGTACTCGGTCGCCACGATAACCCGGCCAACAGCAGCAGCACATAGTAAAAGGGACGCTCGGCCTCCGCGAGCACCGTGCGCAGTTCCGCGCGACCGCGACTGGTATTTACGAGCACAATGCCCACCACCAACGTGGCCAGCACTGGCGACACATTCAGATACGCCGCCGCGCCGCTCGCCAGAATGATCGCGCCTCCAAGCGAAACAACGAGTCGGTCCACCTTGCGCTCTTCGCCCAGAAACAGATGAAAGAGCGTACCACCGAGCACGCCGACTCCCACGGTGATCACTGCCCACTCGGTCGGTGTTGGCGGTCGTAAGGCGCTGGTCGGTGCCCGGTGCACCCACGAAAACAGCAATCCAGCCGTCACCACGGCCACGAACGCATTCACACCCAGCGACGTCTCGAGCTGATTCACCACGGGTTCACGTCGCTTGCGATCGCGCAGCGCGATATCCAGACCCGATGGTGTCGACGCCACGGCAATCGCTCCCAGCGCGAGCGCTGGCACGATCGCCCAGAACTTCGATGTCAACCCCAGCGCCGGCAGCGCCCACCACAGCACACCCGTGACGACCGACAGCGTCACAAACGACTCGATCACCGCCAGGCGAAACGTGAGGCCGGTAATGCGCACCAATCTCGGCAGGTAGAATTGCATGCCGACCGTGAGCCCGATCCAGCCGATACCAAGCACGATGATGGGGCCGAACGAATCCGCCGCTTCTCTGGAAATGACGCCGGACACCTGCGGACCGAGTAGCACGCCGAGCACGAGATACTCGGCGCCCGATACGATCAGCAGGCGCCGGGCCAGCCACTCGTAGAGCAGATGTGTCGCGAGGTATGCGGTCGCGACCACCAGAATCAGGACCAGCGAAGCGCTCACGCGGTGGGGTCAGAGAGAAAGACAGACGCACTCGGCTTCCGGACAGCCTCGGGGGTCGCTCCACAAGCTACGCTGCCGACGCCGGTGCGGCACCGGTCAGTGTGACTGTACCCGACGAACGGAACTTCGCTCGCACGCTAGTATTGAGTGTCTGTGTCTGCGTCCTCTGCCCCCGCTGTGTCGGTTGCCCCGCTCACTCACGCGCCCCTCGGGCTCGTGCTGTTGCTCGGCACACTCATGGCGTTCGGGCCGCTCTCGATCGACACGTATTTGCCCGCATTTCCGGCTATCGGGGCCGCGTTCGGGGCGGATGCGGCCGCCGTGCAGCGCACACTGTCGTTGTACTTCGCCGGACTGGCGGTGGGCCAGGTGATATATGGCCCGCTGGCCGACCGCTACGGGCGTCGCGCGCCGCTGCTCGGAGGTATGACGTTGTATGTCATCGCGGCAATCGGTTGTGCCACTGCGCCGTCGCTCGGCGCGCTCACTGCGTGGCGCTTCGCGCAGGCGCTTGGTGGGTGCAGCGGCATGGTGATCACACGGGCCGTGGTGCGCGATC
>Ga0105045_10003540_pt1 | contig 13412 bp, 14 predicted proteins | sample MAT02_FD_78089 | JGI IMG/M metagenome (GOLD analysis project Ga0105045, IMG submission 78089) | Freshwater microbial communities from Lake Fryxell liftoff mats and glacier meltwater in Antarctica - MAT-02 (megahit assembly) | ecosystem: Environmental > Aquatic > Freshwater > Ice > Liftoff...
ACCACTCGCGATGACGGCGCGCGTTGACCGCGCACTGCACGTGTCCGCCAACCGTCCAAGAGCGCGCTACCCGATTTCGCCCCGGTAAGGTCCAGAAACTCAATCGGATCGCCCACTGCGTCTCCCAGCGTGTCGCCCATCGTTCGTTGCATGGCGTCCATCTTTTTGTCCGTGATGACGGCGGACTGCGCCAATGTCTGTGCGAATGTGGCCGTCAGCATTGCGAGGGTCAATGCGGTGAATACAAGTCGGTGTGTCACGGGGTCGATCTCCACTATCCAGGGAAAGGTCGGGTGGTTCCCGCATCCATCTCAATGACGCAGAAATGGTGAGTTTGGATCACTTTCGCAGGCGGGAGCTCATCGCTGGCGGTTGAACTGACGCTGCGCGGTTGCCGACCACATGCTTGTACTGCATGGAGCACAGGCGCTGACAGATCCTGGTCGCGACGGCTGCGGGCCGCGGCCCGCGTGCTACGGTTTTGTGGCCTTTGAGAGTATCCGGGAGAGTAGTCATGGCGGTCACCGAACCCGGCGAGCCGACAGCACAGCGCGAAGTCGATGGCTTGCTTGGCAACTACAGCGACGATCATCGCCATCCGACCAACCAGTTGATCCACTGGGTCGCGGTGCCGCTGATTGTGTGGGCGGTGTTCGCGTTTTTGTGGTTGCTGCCGGTGCCGCCGGCGATCGGCAAGCAGGGGCTGTGGGCGGCGATCGCAATGGTTGGGGTGATCGCCTGGTATCTGCGGCTGTCGCGCCTTTTGGCCTACACCATGACCGCGGTGTTCGCGGGCCTCGCCGTCCTGACTTGGTTTGCCTACGATCTACTCGGGGGGCGCGGACTGTTGTGGACCGCGATCGCGGTGTTTGTGGGCGCTTGGATCGCGCAGTTCATCGGCCATCAGATCGAGGGCCGGCGGCCGTCGTTCCTGACCGACCTTAAATACCTGCTGATTGGGCCGCTGTGGCTGGCGAGCAAGGCGCTGCGCCGTCTCGGGGTTGCCTACTAGCCACGCACTGTTCAACAACGCCGCAGCGCGCGGTTTGAGTCGCCGCGGCTTTGCCCTCGTCGCCAGGGTGCGGCAAAATGTGGCCCTGCATCATGCGGTGAGACATGGTCTAGCGCTCGGCGCGCAGGCGCCGAGCCAGATTTTGGGCGTGGGCGCGCGCCGACGCCAGTCTTGGCGCCCGCGCTTGCTTCTTCTTCGTAATTTTTTCCTAAACCTTTTTCGCAACGGATCAATTGCCGGACCATGGCCCCGCCCGCCACGACCCATTCCGCGCACGCGATGAGCCTGGGGGCTCGGACGCTGGCCGTGCTTCCGCCGGTGGTGGCGCTGGCTGCGGTGTTGTGGGTGCTGGCCACGCAAGCCCTGCCGCTGGATCTGGTCTGGAGCTGGGCACCGTCGCTGGGCTTGGATCTCGCATTTCGTATCGACGGGCTGGCGGCTCTGATGCTGCTGATGATCACCGGAATCGGGGTGGCGGTGTTTGTCTACGCCGCCGGGTATCTGGCGGGCGACCCGAACCAGAAGCGGCTGTTTGTGCTGCTGACCTTGTTTATGTTGGCGATGATCGGCTGCGTCACCGCCGATCACCTGCTGGTGCTTTTCATGTTTTGGGAAGCGACCAGCCTGACCTCGTTCCTGCTGGTGGGCTATTTCCACACCACGGCCGCGGCGCGCAAAGCCGCGCAGCAAGCACTGCTGGTCACCGGCAGCGGCGGGCTGGCGCTGCTCGCGGGTTTGATCGTGCTCGGCCAAGTGGCGGGCAATTGGCGCATCAGCGAGCTGGTCGCGATCGTGCCAACGCTGCCGCACACCCCGGCGCTGACCACCGCGCTGGTGCTGATCATGATCGGCGCATTTACCAAAAGCGCGCAGTTTCCGTTCCACTTCTGGCTGCCCAATGCGATGGCCGCGCCGACGCCAGTCTCGGCGTACCTGCATTCGGCAACCATGGTCAAGCTCGGGGTGTACTTGCTGGCGCGTCTTGATCCGGCTTTTGGCGAATGGGCGCTGTGGGAATGGACGCTCAAGCTGGTCGGCTCGCTGACCGCGGCTTGGGGCATGGTGCTGGCGCTGCGCGAGCGCGATCTGAAACGGATTCTGGCGTGGTCAACGGTGGCCACGCTGGGCACCTTGGTGATGCTGGTCGGGCTGCGCGGTGAAGGCGCCGCGGCGGCGGTCGGCGCGTTGCTTTTAGCGCACGGGCTGTACAAGGCGCCGCTGTTTTTTGTCGCCGGCAATATCGATCACGGCGCTGGCACCAGGGTTATTGATCGGCTCGGCGGACTGCGCAAGCAGATGCCGTGGACCGCAGCCGCAGCGCTGCTCGCCGGGGTGTCGATGGCGGGGCTGCCGCTGAGCTTCGGCTACATCGTCAAAGACGTGATCCTCGATGCCAAGAATACGGCCGATATCTTCACCTTCGCGCAGATCGCCAACACCGCATTCGGCGCGGTGGCGGTGGCGGTGGCTGGGGTGGCTGCGGTGCGGGTGTTCTGGCGTCATCCAGGGATCAACGAGAGCTGCGAGGCACATGAATGTGGTCCGGCGCTGGTCGGCCCGCCGCTGGTCTTGGCGCTTTTGGGCATAGGGCTCGGTCTGTTTCCGTTTTTCGCCCAGGATCTGATTGTGGCGGCCACGGTGTCGATGATCCCGGCCGACGAGTTCGAGCTTGCCAGGTTGAGCTTGTCGCTGGGACCGGTGCTCGGCTCGCTCGCGGTGACCCTGGGCATCGGCGCGTTGATCTACGCCTTTTGGGACCCGCTGCATCAGCGCTTGGAAAGCATCGCGTTGGGGATCGGCCGGGTCGGCATGGCCAGCCAATATGAGCACGCGCTGGCAATGCTTCCGCGTGTCGCTGCGAGCGTTACCCGAAGTTTGCAACACGGTCGGCTGCCGGGCTATGTGCTGCTCGCCGGCACCGCGGTGACCGCGCTGATTGGCGCGGCGCTGATCGGCGCCGCCGACACCTTGGCGCTGCCGGCGTGGCAATGGCCGGGGCTTGGGCTGGCCGGTGCCGCGGCGCTGACCGCGCTCGGCGCGCTGCTTGCGCTGACGGTCAGCGATCGGCTGGTGCTGCTGTTGATCGTCGGTCTGATCGGCTACGGCAGCGCGTTGATTTTTGTCTTTGCCGGCGCACCGGATGTGGCCTTCACCCAGTTCACGGTCGAAACCGTGTTCGTGATCGTCGCCGCCTCGGTGCTGCTCAAACTCAAGCGCATGGGTCGAGCGCGCAGCGTGCGCGAGCCTTGGCTGCGCCCCGGTGCGATGGCGATGTCGATAGCGTTTGGCGCAGTCACCGCGGCGCTGGTGCTGGTGGTCGCCGCGCTGCCGTTTGATCCGGCGCTCAGTGACTACTTCGGCCGCGTCAGCGTGCCCGAGGCCTTCGGTCGCAACGTGGTCAACGTGGTGCTGGTCGATTTTCGCGCGCTCGACACCCTCGGCGAGATTGCCGTGGTGATGCTGTCGTTGCTCGCCGCGATGACGCTGCTGAGCGCCGCGCGCGATCACGTGCGGCCGCGCAAAGCGCCGCGGAGCAAGCCATGAAAGCGCGCGTGGTGATGCTCGAAGCCGCAGCAAAACCGTTGTACTGGGTCATTCTGGCGGCCTCGATCGTGGTTTTGCTACGCGGCCACAACGAGCCCGGCGGTGGTTTTATCGGCGGCTTGATGGCGGTCGCCGCAACCATCCTGTGGGCCGTGGTCCACGGTCCGGCGGCGGCGCAAAAACGCCTGCCGATGGGCTCGGCGCGGCGGCTCGCGGTGTGCGGCGTGGCCGCGGCGGCGCTGTCCGGGGTGCCCGCATTCGTTTTCGGCGAACCGTTTCTGACCCACCTGTGGGGCGCATCGCTGGGCTTTGCCGAACTCAAACTGTCGACCGTGATGGTCTTCGACCTCGGCGTGTTCATGGCGGTTTGGGGCGCGCTGGCCGGCTATGCGCTGGGGCTGATCGAGGTCGATCTGGCGCAGGCCGACGAGCAATGATCTACGCCGTTGCACTGGCCGTTTTTGCCACCGCCACCGCGGGGCTTTATCTGTGCACTTCGCGCGATGTGCTGCGCGTGGTGCTGGGATTGGCGCTGCTCGGCGCGAGTGCCAATCTGGTGCTGTTTGCGGCCGGGCGGCTGGGCCCGACCGCGCCGGCGGTGGTGCCGTTCGGCGAGCAGGTGTTGCGCGATGCGGCCAATCCGTTGCCGCAGGCGCTGGTGCTGACCGCGATCGTGATCGGCTTTGCGCTGTTGTGTTTTTCGCTGGTGCTGGTGCTGCGGCTGATCCAGGCCAGCGACACCGACGATGTGCTGGCGCTGCGCGCCGCCGAACCCAAGCCCGATGACGCGGTCAAGCCGCCGTTGTCGCCGGCTGAGTTCGAGCCTGATCCGCCGGCGGTGTCCAACGCGACCGCCGCCGCAGCGACCGACGCACCGAGCCCGCGCCGATGAACTGGCTGATCGCAAGCCCGGTGCTGGTGCCGCTGGCAACCTCGATGGCCACCGCGTTGCTGGTCAATCAACGCCGCGCGCAACAGATCGTCAGCCTGCTCGGCGCCGCGGCGCTGCTTGCAGTCGGCTGCGCGCTGGTGCTGGCGGTCAATGACGGAGCGGTATTGCGCAGCGCCTTTGGCAACTGGCCGGAGCCGTTTGCGATCGCCTTCCACATCGATCGCTTGAGCGCGGTGCTGATCCTGCTCACCGGCCTGATGGCGCTGGCAAGTTTGATCTTTGCGCAGAGCGACGCCGATCCCGGGCGCGACCAGCCGCTACTGCTGCCCTTGGTCCACGGCGTGCTGGCAGGCGTGGCCGGGGCGTTCGCCACTGCGGACCTATTCAACCTGTACGTCTGGTTCGAGGTCATGTTGATCGCCGCGATGGGCGTTCTTGCGCTCGGCGGACGCCGCGACCAGCTCGATGGCACCTTCAAATATCTGACCTTGAATCTGATCGGCACCTTGCTGCTGCTGATCGCGGTCGGCTCGATCTACGGCGCCACCGGACACCTCAATTACACCGCGCTGGCCGAGGCGGCCGGCAGTTTGTCGGCGCCGCTGAGCGTGTTGCTGTTGTCGGTCCTGGTGCTGTCGTTGCTGCTCAAGGCCGGCGCGTTTCCGCTGTTCGCTTGGCTGCCGGCGAGCTATCACACCCTGCCGGCGCCGGTATTGGCGCTGTTCGCCGGGCTTTTGACCAAGGTCGGGGTGTACGCGGTACTGCGCATCCTCGGCGACGTGTTTGCGCCGGTGCCGGTGGTGCTGACCGAGGCGCTCGGCTGGATCGCCGCACTGACCATGCTGCTCGGGGTGCTCGGCGCGGCCTATCACTGGGATATCCGGCGGATTCTGGCGTTCCACATCATCAGTCAGATCGGCTACATCCTGCTCGCCGTCGCGCTGGCCAGTGCCGCCGGCAACGCCGCGACCTTGTTCTACACCGCGCATCACATCGTGGTCAAAGCCAATTTGTTTCTGATCGGCGCGATCATCTGGCGCCTGACCGGCAGCTATGACCTGCGCTTGAGCGGCGGGCTGTATGCGGCCAAACCGCTGCTCGGCGTGCTGTTTTTGATTCCGGCGCTGTCGCTGGTCGGGATTCCGCCGCTGTCGGGTTTTTGGGCCAAGTTCATGATCTTGGACGAAGCGATCGCCCAGGGCCGCGTGGCCTGGACCTTCATTGCCCTATTGGTCAGCGTGCTGACGCTGTATTCGATGATGAAAATCTGGATGGAAGCGTTCTGGCGCCCGCACCCGAATCCGAACTGGCAGCCGCCCAGGAACACCCGCCTGGCGCCGGCGTGGATCGCGACCTGGGGCTTGGCCGCGGTGACCTTGTGGATCAGCTTCAACCCCGAACCGCTGGCGGCCTTTGCCAAAGCCGCGGCCGCCACCTTGGGCGGGCGCTGAGATGCGCCGCCTGGGCGCCGCGGTAATCCTGCTAACGCGCTTTGCGCTGGCCGTGGTCATGTCCGGGGCGCAGACCTTGGGCGTGATCGTGCGCAGCGCCAGCGCGCGCCACGTGCCGCCGCACACCGCGATCTTGCGGATCCCGTTTGCCCCGATGAGCGCCAACGGCGCGGCCCTTTTGGGTGCAATGGTGACCCTGACCCCCGGCACCACCACGCTCGATATCGACATGGCGCGTCACCAGCTGTTGGTCCACGTACTCGACGCCATCGATCCGCAAACCGTGCTGGCGGCGATTCGCCGTGATTTTGAGCCCAGCCTGGTGATCCTGTTTGGGAGTCGCGCTGATGCTTGAGTGGGCGATTGGCTGCTTGATCCTGACCGCGCTGGTGGCCCTTGCGATCGCCAGCTTTCGCCTGCTGCACGGACCAACCCACGCCGACCGGGTGGTGGCGCTGGATATTTTCTTGGCCGGGGCGATCGTGCTGTGCGTAGCGGCCGCTTTGGCTACCGCACGCACGGTGTTTCTGGATGTCGCTGCGGGGCTGGCATTGGTTGGCTTTGTCGCCACCATCGGTTGGGCAAGGCTGATCGAACGCGCATCGCCCGCCGCCGGCAAGGGGCGCAAGCGATGAGCGCGATCGGCATGGCGTTGATCATCGGCGGCGGCGTGCTGCTGATGATCGCCGCGCTGGGGTTGATCGTGCTGCCCGATGCGCTGTCGCGCCAGCACGCTGCGACCAAGGCCGGCACCCTGTCACTGACCCTGATCCTGATCGGCACGCTGCTGCTGGAACCGAGCGTGGCCTGGGCTTGGCGACTGCTGGTGATGCTGGCATTTCTGTTAGCTACCTTGCCGGTGGCCTCGCACCTGCTGGCCCGCGCCGCGGTGCGCGAAGCGGGCTTGGATGTTGATAACGCGCCGCTGGTCGAGCGCGAGCGCCGCGAGTGATCCGCTTGTGAGCGGCGAAGCGAGCGCGGCGAGCGCTACGGATTCTTTGCGCGCGTGCGGGCGATCCGCCACACTTTCGCGGCGTTTGACGCCCGCCCACCTTCGCTGCACTGACACCTGACCGCGCCCATTTGATCCTGCTTGCTCTCTTTGCGCTGCCCTTCGCTGCGGCGCTGATTCTGTTGCTTGCGCCGCGTGCCGGGCGCGATGCTTCAGCGTGGATCGTCGGCATCGCGGCGCTGCTCGGGCTGGCGCTGCTGCTGGCGATCGCGCCGGCGGTGTTCGCCGGTGAGGTGCTGCGATTCTCGGCGCCCTGGGTCAGCTCGATTGGGCTGGACTTCTATTTGCGCGTCGATGGTTTTGCTTGGCTGTTTGCACTTTTAGTGCTGGGAATCGGCGCGCTGATCGTGCTCTACGCACGCTGGTACTTGGCCAGCGACGATCCACCGCGGCGTTTTTTCGGCTATCTGGCGCTGTTTATGGGCGCGATGCTCGGCATCACCCTGGCCGGGAACCTGCTGCTGCTAGTGGTGATGTGGGAGCTGACCGCGATCAGCTCATTCCTTTTGATCGGCTTTTGGAACAAGCGCCACGACGCCCGCCGCGGCGCGCGCATGGCGCTCGCGGTGACCGGCGGCGGCGGACTGTGTCTGCTCGCCGGGGTGCTGCTGCTCGGCCAGATCACCGGCAGCTATGACCTTGATGTGGTGTTGGCCTCGGGCGAGCTGATCCGCGCCCATCCGCTGTACGTGCCAACCCTCGTTTTAGTGCTGATCGGCGCGTTTACCAAGAGCGCACAGTTTCCGTTTCACTTCTGGCTGCCGCAGGCGATGGCCGCGCCAACGCCAGTTTCGGCCTACCTGCATTCAGCGACCATGGTCAAAGCCGGGGTGTTCCTGCTGGCGCGACTGCATCCGGCGTTGGCCGGTAGCGAAGAATGGCTTTTGATCGTCAGCGGGGTTGGCCTTGCCACGCTGGTGCTGGGCGCGGTCTCGGCGATTTTTCAGCAGGACCTGAAGGGCCTTCTGGCCTATTCGACGATCTCGCATCTGGGCCTGATCACCTTGCTGTTCGGCCTGAGCTCACCGCTGGCGCTGGTCGCCGGGGTGTTCCACATTCTCAACCACGCTACGTTCAAAGCCTCGCTGTTTATGGCCGCCGGCATCATCGACCATGAAACCGGGACCCGCGATCTACGTCGCCTCGGCGGCCTGTTCAAGGCCCTGCCCTACACCGGGACACTGGCAATCATTGCCTCACTGGCGATGGCCGGGGTGCCGCTGTTCAACGGCTTTTTGTCCAAAGAAATGTTCCTCGCCGAAACCTTGGCGCTCAACAGCTTCCGCAGCTTTGAGATCGCGGTGCCGCTGCTGGCACTGATCGCCGGCATCTGCGCGGTCGCCTACAGCGTGCGCTTCGTCCACGGGGTGTTCTTCGGTCCGTCGGGCAATCCACCGCGCGCGCCGCACGAGCCGCCGTGGCTGATGCGGGTGCCGGTCGAAGTGTTGGCGCTGCTGTGTGTGGCGGTCGGCGTTTTGCCGAATCTGGTGATCGCGCCGCTGCTCGCGGTCGGCGCGGCTGGCGCTTTGAATGGTCCGCTGCCGGAATACGAACTCACGATCTGGCACGGGGTCAATGCCGCGCTGGTGATGAGCGTGATCAGTCTGGTTGGCGGGCTGGCGCTGTACTGGCTGCTGGAGCGCCGCGGAGTGGTGCGCCAGATCGAGATCGCCTCGCGCGCGCGGATCGCCTTCGATGGCCTCGTCGGTGGCCTGATCGGCGCTGCCGGTCGGATCACCCGGGCGCTCGAAAACGGCCGCCTGGCGCATTACCTTTTGTGGATCTTCGCGCTGGTGCTACTGGTTGGGGTGAGTCCGTTCTGGGGCCAATCGGTGGCCTTGAGCATCAACCCGACCCAGCCGATCGACGGCTTGGCCTTCGGCCTGTGGCTGCTGATCGTCTTCGGCGCACTGGCAGTGACGGTGTGGCATCGCCAGCGCCTGACCGCGGTGATTGCCGCCGGCATCGTCGGGCTGGGCGTGAGCCTGGGCTTTGCGCTGTTGTCGGCGCCGGACCTGGCGCTGACCCAACTGCTGGTCGATATGGTGACCACGGTGCTGTTGCTGATGACCTTGCGTTATCTGCCGGCGACCTCGGCGCCCGAGGCCGTGCCGTGGCGCAAGTGGCGCGACGGCATCGTCGCCGTCACCGCGGGCATCGGCACCACCTTGCTGGTGTACATGGTGCTGACCCGGCCGCATCCGTCGATCGCCGAGTTCATCCTCGCCACGACTTTGAGCGAAGCGGGCGGCAGCAATGCGGTCAACACCGTGATTGTTGACTACCGCGCCTTTGACACCCTCGGTGAGATCACCGTGTTCGCGATTGCCGGGGTGGCGATCTATGCGCTGCTCAGCGGTGTGCGGCTGACTCCGCTGACGCCGTCCGCAGCGACCACGCCGGTGACCCACTCGCTGCTGCTCAACCTGTGCGCGCAGTTGATCTTGCCGCTGGCGGTGGTGGTCTCGTTTTATTTGTTCCTGCGCGGCCACAACGCGCCCGGCGGCGGTTTCGTCGCCGGTCTGGTGCTGGCCATTGCGCTGATCCTGCAATACGTAGCGGCCGGCTCGGAATGGGTCGATCAACGCCTGACCTACGACTGGAATCGCTGGATCGGTGCGGGACTTTTGATTGCGCTCGCCACCGGGCTCGGCAGCCTGATCTTCGGCCATCCGTTCCTGACCTCCAGCACCCCGCACCTGACGCTGCCATTGATCGGCGAGCTGCATCTGGCCAGCGCGATGGGCTTTGATACCGGCGTTTACGTGGTGGTGTTCGTCTCGTGCCTGTTGATGCTGACGAGCCTAGGCCGCATGACGCGCTTTGAGAGGCACAGCTGATGGAGCTGCTCGCCGCCAGCGCCATCGGCGTGCTGGTCGCCTGCGGGACGTGGCTGATGCTGCGCGCGCGCAGCTTCGATGTGATCTTGGGCCTGACCTTGTTGTCGTATGCGGTCAACGTGATGCTGTTCATGACGGGCGGGCTGGCGCTCGGCAAACCACCGCTGATCCGCGAAGGGCTTTCGCCAACGCTGCTCAACTACGTCGACCCGGTGCCCCAGGCGCTGGTGCTGACCGCGATCGTGATTAGTTTTGCAATGACCGCGCTGCTGGTGGTCGTGGCGCTGCGCAGCCGCGAAGCCAACGCCAGCGATCATGTCGACGGCCGCGAAGACCAGGACGCGCGATGAACCACCTGCCGGTGCTACCGATCCTGATTCCGCTGGCCGCCGGCGCGCTGCTGCTGCTCGCCCACGAGCGTTCGGCGTCGTTCAAACGGGCGCTGGCCGGGATTGCGCTGCTCGCTCTGACGCTCGCCGTTGGCGCTGCGCTGATCGAGGCCGACAGCGGCCAGCGGATGGTCTATCAGCTCGGCAACTGGCCGTCGAATATCGGCATCGTGTTGGTGCTCGATCGACTGTCGGCGCTGATGCTGGTGTTGGCCACGGTGCTTGGGGTGATCGCGCTGGTCCACGCCGCCGGCGGTGACGATCAACGCCAGCCGCACTTCCACGCGCTGCTGATGTTCCAACTGATGGGGCTCAACGGCGCCTTCCTGACCGGCGATCTGTTCAACCTGTTCGTTTTTTTTGAAGTGCTGCTGATCGCCAGCTACGCGCTGCTGGTCCACGCCGCCGACGGCGAGCGCCTGCGCCGCGCAACGCATTACATGGTGATCAACCTGACCGGCTCGGCGCTGTTTCTGATTGCGTTGGGTCTTTTGTTCGGCCTGGTCGGCACCCTCAACATGGCCGATCTGGCGCGCAAGATCGCGCTGGCGCCGGTCGAGAACCAAGCGATCATCGAAGTCGCCGCGCTGCTGCTGATGACCGTGTTCGCGATCAAGGGCGCGCTGCTGCCGGTGTACCTGTGGCTGCCGCGCACTTACGCCGCCGCCACGCCAGCGGTCGCGGCGCTGTTCGCGATCATGACCAAGGTCGGCATCTATGCGGTGTACCGCGTCCACAGCCTGATCTTCGGCGCCGATGCCGGCGCGCTGGCGCAGCTCGCGCAGCCGTGGTTGTTGCCGCTGGGCATCGGCACGCTGATCTTGGCCGCGCTCGGAGCACTGGCCGCGCGCGAGCTGCGGGTGCTGGTCGGCTATCTGATCGTGGCCTCGGCCGGCACCTTGTTCGTGGCCTTTGGAGTCGGCGGCCAGAGCGCACTCAACGCCGGGCTTTTTTACCTGATTCATTCCACGCTGGTGGTGGCGGCGCTGTTCCTGCTTGCCGACCTGATCGCAACCCACCGTCCGCGCGCCGGCGACAGCCTGCGTCTGGCCGACTACATCCAACGCCCCGATGCGCTGGCCCTGGTATTCCTGATCCTGGCCGTGGCCGTGACCGCGCTGCCGCCGCTGTCGGGATTTATCGCCAAGGTCGCGCTGCTCGACGCGCTGGCCAAGCATCCCGGCGGCGCTTGGATCTGGGCCGCGGTGCTCGGCTCGGGGCTGCTGCTGATGGTCTCGCTGGCCCGCGCCGGCTCGCAGTTGTTCTGGCGACCGGCGCCCGAAGCGTTTCGCAACGCCGCGCCGGTACCGGCGCCGTCGTTATTCACGGTGCTACCGATCGCCGCGCTGACCACCGCGATCCTGGCCTTGAGCGTGCTCGCCGACCCGGTGCTGCGCTACACCGGCGCGGCCGCCACGCAGCTGCTCGACACCCGCGGCTATATCGACGACGTGCTCGGCCAAGTGCCGGTCGAGCGCGCGCAGCCCGCGCCATGAAACGGCTGCTGCCCAATCCGCTGCTCAGCGCGGTCATCGTGCTGGTGTGGTTGCTGCTCAACGGCCTCAGCGTCGGTCATTTCCTGCTCGGCGCCCTGCTGGCGCTGGCCTTGCCGCCACTGCTGGCGCCGCTGCGCCCGGTAGTGCCGCGCATCCATCGTCCGCTGCGCGCGCTGAGCCTGATCGCGATCGTGATCTACGACATCGTCAAATCCGCGCTCGAGCTCGCCGTGCGCATCCTCGGACCGCAAGCGCGGATCCGTTCGACCTACTTCTGGCTGCCACTGGACTTAGTCGACCCCTACGCCATCTCAACCCTGGCCGGGATCATCACCATGACACCCGGCACCTTGTCGTCAGATATCAGCGACGATCGGCGCTGGCTGTTGGTGCACTGTTTTCATACCGACGACGTGCAGGCCACCATCACCGAGATCAAACAGCGCTACGAACGTCGGCTGATGGAGATCTTCGAATGACCGCCGCGGTGCTGCCAGTGGTGATCGGCATGCTGGGGCTGGCGATCGCGCTGACCCTTTTCCGGATGCTGCGCGGCCCCTCGGTGGTCGATCGGGTGCTCGCGCTCGACACCCTGTACGTGCTGACCATCGCACTGCTGGTCGCCTTCGGCATCTGGCTTGATTCATCGACCTATTTTGAGGCGGCGATGATCATCGCCCTGCTCGGCTTTGTCGGCACCGTCTCGCTGGCGCGCTACATCGAACGCGGCGACGTCGTCGAATGAGCGCGCCCTTGCCACCGTTGCTCGATGCGCTGGTCGCCGCACTGCTGCTGTTCGGCGCCGCGTTCGCGCTCATCGGCGCCTGGGGCCTGGCCAAGCTGCGGGGCTTCATGGCCCGCCTGCACGGCCCGACCAAAGCCACCACCGTCGGCATCGGCTCGATCCTGATCGCCTCGATGCTGTGGTTCGGCCTGCGCGGCGGCGCGCCGATCGCACATGAGCTGCTGATCACCTTGTTCTTGTTCATCACCGCGCCGGTCAGCGCCCACGTGCTGGTCAAAGCCGCGATGCGGGTGGAAAAATCCGCCCAAGCACCGCCGCCGCCGACCGGCGAGCCGCCCGAGGAAAACCACGAACGCTGACCCGGCACCGGAACGTGCGCCCTAGCCCACCCCGCGCAGCGCGAATAACACCAAGGCGCTCAGATAACCCAGATAGGCGCAAAGCAGCAGCGCGCCGGCCACGCGCGACACCCCGCGGCGCCATGCCACCAAGATCAGCAGCAGTACCGAGAAGCCGATCATCACCGGCAGGTCCAGCCACAGCAGCGTCGCGCCGGTGGTCGGCAGCGGTTGGATCAGCGCGGTCAGACCGGGGATGCACAGCGCGTTGTAAAGACACGAGCCGATCACGTTGCCGAGCGCGATGTCGCTGCGTCCGCGCCACGCTGCGGCGACCGACGCGGCCAGCTCCGGCAGCGAGGTGCCGACCGCGACCACGGTCAGCCCGATCAACAGCTCCGACCAGCCAAGGCCGCGGGCAATCGCCAGCGCAGCATCAACGCACAGCCAACCGCCGAGGATCAACAGCGCCAGCCCCGCCGCCAGCGACACCGCGCTGAGCACCGGCAATCGCCGCGTGGGTAGTGGCTGCGCTGGCGATAGCTGCGCGGGCGATAGCTGCGATGGCTGAGCTGGCGATAGCTGCGCGTGGCGAGGCACCGGCGCGCTCGCCGGCGCCGCCTCGATGGCTGGCACGCGCGCCTGACCTATCAGCACCCACAAAAAGCCGCCGAACAGGACCAGCAATATCAG
>Ga0105045_10003542_pt1 | contig 13409 bp, 10 predicted proteins | sample MAT02_FD_78089 | JGI IMG/M metagenome (GOLD analysis project Ga0105045, IMG submission 78089) | Freshwater microbial communities from Lake Fryxell liftoff mats and glacier meltwater in Antarctica - MAT-02 (megahit assembly) | ecosystem: Environmental > Aquatic > Freshwater > Ice > Liftoff...
GCGTGCTGAGTCGGCTGGCGACGATCAGGGTTGTGCGTCCCTGAGTCGCTTGTTCAACCGCCGTCATGACCTCGTTTTCCGTTTCCGGGTCGATCGCCGACACCGGATCGTCAAGCAACAGGATCGCGGGGTCGGTCAGCAGGGCGCGGGCGAGTGCGAGCCGTTGCCGCTGGCCGCCGGACAGCGACATCCCATACTCCCCCAGCACGGTGTCGTAACCCTGCGACGCACGCTCGATGAATTCATGGGCGGCGGCCAATCTCGCGGCCAATCGGATCTGCTCAATCGTCGCGTTGGGACGCCCGAACGCGATATTGGCCGCGATCGTGTTGCTCAGCAGCAGCGGTTCCTGAAGCACCAATCCGACGCTGCGGCGAAGCGTGGGAAGATCCCATTGCCGCACATTGATGCCATCGATCGAGATGATGCCACACTGGGGGTCGTAAAACCGCGGGATCATGCTCAGCAGCGTTGATTTTCCTTGGCCAACGCCGCCGAGAATGCCGACGCGTTCACCGGACCGAATATGCAACGAGATATCGCGGAGCACCGGCGTATCAGTTTTGTACTCGAACCAGACGCCCTCCAGGCGAACTTCACCACGGATGACTTTCGGCGTCCATGGGTCCGTCGGTTGACGGACTTCTTCGGCCGCGTCGAGCACCTCAAAGACGCGGCGTGCCCCAGTCAGGGATTGCTGGATCGTTCCGGCGAGGCCCGACAGGTTGGCGACTTGATTGCTGAATTGTTGCAACAAGCCGGCGAACACGATCATGCCAGTGCCAAGTTGCAATTGATTTGTCGCGACGAGATGGCCGCCATAGATAAGCAGGATGACCAAATTGACCTGCGTCATCCACTGGACCACCGGCGCAAAACGGCTGACCTTATGGAAAACGATCTGCTGTTGATCACGTAGCGCATCGTTGGAGACCGCGAACCCGTCGATCTCTGCTTGTTGGCGACCAAGTGATTTTACGACCAGCACACCATCCGCCGATTCGGCGACACGCAACACCATATCGTCGGCGCGTTTGCGAGTGGTGTCGTACATCGGCCGCACCGCTTTGGCAAACCGAACGCTCATCCACCAAACGATCGGCGTCGTCGCCAAACAAGCGATCGTCAACATCACGTGAATGCGAAACAGGAACGTCAGGTAGACGACCAAGGTCATCAACAAAACGGACAACTGGATCAGCACGCCGTCAATAAACGTCCGAGTCGATTGGACGTCGCCGGTGACACGGTTGATGATCGATCCGGTCGCTTGTTGGTCATAGAATCGTAAACTCAGCCGTTGTAATTTTGCGTACACTTCGGCCCGCAAGTCGACGACGATGCGGCGGTGGACAAGATCCCCTGACACCAACGCGTAGCCCCAATTGAACACCGTTCTCAGGATCGCGGTGATCGCCATCGCAAGCGCCGCGAAGCCGATTTGCCGCATCGGCGACCATGATGACGGCAACGGATACCGACCGATCAATTCCGGTGCGGTCGTAATGTCGCCAACATGGAAACGGATCAAATCGATGCCGTATCCGCCGAACTGGACCATCAGAACGGATAATCCCATCAACGTGAACTGCATCGCAAGTAACACGAAACACATCCACCGGTAACGCCACGCAAGCGTCAGCAATCGCCAAACGACGGCCCCATTGGACAACCCGGTGGTCTCCGGGTCCGGCTCCGGACCGGTGCGTTTTGGCGGGGAAGGCCCTTGCGACATATTTGGCTCTCGCGTTTCGCGACGTCCCGCCGTCGTCCCCTGACAACGCGAAATGCCGCGAAACGTTCTTGAAGCACGCTGTTTTGTAGTTCTGGTGGAACCGGAAAAGGTAATGCAAAGGGCGTGTTTGATCGATGGTGTGGCTCGCCTGCGGTTTCGCCGGACCCGTTTGGACATTGGCAAATCGCGGTCCATTTTCGCGACTCCGTCAAACCGCTAAACTTGTACCCGTCGAGGCAAAGGATGCCACCCGGTGATCTCGATGTGCAACGCAAAATTGTTTCCTTGGTTACCCAAACTCGAAAGCGTCCTCCAATGCAGCGGCTCCGATCAAACAATCAAGGGCGTGACATCATCGACACCCACCAAAAAGCCCTCGACGTCAATCTGGACCCACGACGATACGGAACGTTCGCGGAGATCGGTGCGGGCCAGGAAGTCGTGCGGTGGTTTTTTCGCGTCGGCGGCGGCGCCGGCACGATCGCCAAAAGCATCTCGGCGTACGACATGAAAGTCAGCGACGCAATCTACGGTCGGGCCAGTCGATACGTTTGTCGCGAGCGTTTGCAGGCGATGCTCGATTACGAACATCGGCTGAACCTCGACCGTTTGCGCGAAGTCCGCGGCGACACGACCGCGTTTTTCGCCTTCGCCGATACCGTCTCGGCCCGAAATTTCATGGGAACCAACGAGTGTCACGGTTGGATGGGGATCAAATTCCAAGCCCACCCGCGGGACGAAGACAGCCAAATCATCATCCACGTCCGGATGCTCGATGGCGAAGCGGCGTTGCAACAGGAGGCGCTCGGCATCGTCGGCGTCAACCTGATCCACGGTGCAATCGCGTTGAACCACGAACCCGAAGAACTCGTCAGTTCGTTGCTCGATGGGTTGTCGACTTCGCGGATCGAAATCGACATGATCGAGTTTTCGGGTATCGCGTTTCGTCACGTCGACAATCGCCTGATGAGCCTCAAGCTGGTCGAACTGGGCTTGACCGGTGCGGCGATGTTCGCGGCCAGCGGCGAGGTCCTTCAGCCGTCGGAATTCATTTACAAGAAACCGATCCTCGTCGAACGAGGCAGCTTTCGCCCGGTTTGCCGCGTCAATATTGACATGCTGACCACGGCCGAAGAAAAATTTTCGATGCTGCCGTCGGTCAAAGGCAAAGAAGTCGTCAAGCTGATGGAAATCACGATGCGAAACCTAAAAGCGGGCGGTGCGATCGACTTGCGTGATTTCCTCGCCCGCGCCGACGTCATGGCCGCCTGCGGAATGCCGGTGCTGATTTCTGACTACTTCGAATATTACCGCCTCGCCGCTTACCTCTCGCGGTATACCAAAGAACCGATCGCGATCACGATGGGCGCGGGCAGCCTGCAGGATTTGTTTGACGAAAAGTACTACACCAAACTCGAAGGCGGCGTGCTCGAATCGTTCGGTCGGTTGTTCAAGAACGATCTGAAAATCTACTGCTACCCACTGATGGACCAGGTGACGGGCGAATTGATGACGGCCCGCAATCTGAAGATCGCGCCGGAACTGGAAAAACTGTTCGGTTATCTGGTTGATCGCGAGTGCATCAACGAGCTCGACAATTACGATCCGGCATGTTTGAAAGTGTTCTCGCGTGAGGTGCTGCGGAAGATCAAGGAAGGTGACAACGAATGGGAAAAGATGGTTCCCCACGCGGTCGTGGAGATCATCAAGGCGAAACAATACTTCGGATACTCGGCGACTTGAGAATCGAAAAGTACTGTGTCGCGAGGATCGACGCGCCTGCTCATCCAAAGCGCGGATAGGCCGCGACCGACAATGAGGATGGCACCTAATCAAATTCTCAGCGATCATCATCATCGCCGCTGCGCGAGGCTTGCGATTGCATTGTCGCACCAAGCTTCCAGTTGACCATTTCACGTTTATACCGCCGTCAGTCAGCAATCAACGCTCAACATCTCGTTGGGTAGCAAATTTCATTGCGATAGCTATCCGAGGGCGCAAAAACAAGAGATTCAAGGCGTATCGCGAAATACCTCATTAAAATGGTCCATCCGGGTTTATCGTGGATAGGCTGGATGTGCTGTTGAATTTTTTGAGGGATGGCTCCAAAATCCGGGTCCTAGGCAGATCCACGATGAACCCGGATGGACCAATAAAAATCAAGAAATCACTCGCCAAACTATTGCCCCCCCCTCGAAGCAACGTACATTTAAGCTACCCGCATCATTTTAAACGCGACCGATGGACGTGGTTTTTGAGAAAGAGTGGCTCGTATGAGATTTACTTTTTGGAATGCGCGCCTTTGCTGCGCCTCAGCACGTCGGGGCTTGACGCAAATAGAACTCGTTGTAGTTGTGGGCGTCCTGTCAATTGCGTTGTCAATGTCGATTCCTGCCGTACAGGCGGCGCGGGAGACAGCGAGGCTAACTGAGTGCCAAAACAACCTCCGCCAAATCGCACTCGGTGCTCATCAATTCCACGCCTCACACGGCCACCTTCCAACAAATGGATGGGGCTTTGCTTGGATCGGCACTGCAATGAAGGGAGGCGATAGGAACCAGCCCGGCGGATGGATATTTCAATTGCTCCCGTTCATTGAGCAAGATGCTTTGTATCAAACTACGAAGGTGCAAAATCCAGCCGAGCAGAAAGCGGCCCTTGGGCGATTGACGCAAATGGCGATTCCGATAATGAAGTGTCCAACTCGGCCCACTGCTTCCATGGGCGAGCAATCGGCCATTTTTCAGTATCGTAACGCGGAAACCTTTTCCATGGTTACCCGAACGGACTATGCGGTAAACGAGGGCGACTGGATCAGCAATACTGGTCCCGGTCCAGACTCCGATGCGAAAGTTGATCTGTCTACCTATCCCTGGATTAATGAATCTGAGGTTACCGGAGTCTCCTGGGAGCGTGGTAGCGTTTTTCTTGAGCAAATTTATGATGGAACATTAAACACATACTTCGTCGGCGAAAAACGGATCAGTGACAGTCCGACGGACTGGGGACACGACCAGTCCATGTTTTCAGGCGTTGATATTGATACCACACGGTGGACAACTTCCGCTCCAGGGCCGGATGGCAAGTTAGCCGATCCTATCGAACGTCGGTTCGGAAGCGCACACCCGACAGGATGCAATATGAGTATGTGCGACGGATCGATTCGGCTCGTTGTCTATAGCATTCACCCAGATTTGCATCGAGGTGCCGGCAATCGAAAAGACGGAAAACCTAATAACTAATTGCTCAGTTGATTTTCTATGCAGGGTCTGAAAGTGCTTCGCGTTGATGTACTTGATCATAATGAGTCGGAATTTGCAAAGGGATAGAAATGAATGTAAGAATGAGATGGGCGCTCGGTATTTTGGTTACGACAGTGTTTGTGGGCCAGTCTGGTGTCGTCGCTGACTCTTGGCTTGCATGGGGTCGCGATCCGATTGGTGGTTTGCCATGCAATGCGTCGGATTGGAAAAATTTTGTTTGCCAAAAAGCGGCGAATGCTCCGCCACTAACTGACTGTGGTACGGAGAAGATCATCGACACGTCGCTCAATCAACGGTGGAGAGATGAGCGTGGCACGACGACAACCATTTGTACTGACAGTCAATGTGTCAATGAGATTAAATGGCTTCGAACCACTTCAGATGATGGCGGCTGCACGCCTTTTAACGAAGGCGATTAATAGCCAGAGTCAATTCATCTATAACGCCATTGTCATGCGGCACAAGCTTTTGCCACGGTGAATGATCCGATTGTCAGGTCGCCAAATTTAGCGCAACGTTGGCGATGGGGGCCTGACTGAGTGCCCGACCTGGAGCTTTTGAATACCATGGTGCGAAATTGAAGAACATTTGGAAAATGCGTAGTATCCTTGGTTGCTCACGTTTGGCATTGGTCGCCTGCTGTGCCGTGATTCCATGGGCCGGTTTTGGCAACGCCGCTGAACCAAAAAACACAGATACGATTAGCTTCGACTATAGGGGCACTTCGAGCATAAACTACTCCATTGCCTTTAAAGCCGGGAAGACCGACTTTTACTGGGGGACGTTTGAGTTGTCAGGCTCACATTTTCACTCGATCTACTACCACCTTGGTCGAAACAATCCAATAAATCTGAACGAATTTGAATTATCACGGATCGAGAAAATCGATGTTGAGGGTGGCGTACTCGAACAAAATGCTAGCACTAACGTGATGATCGAGTCTGTTGACTCAATAGATAACGCGATAGATCTTTCGATGACTTTGGGTAAGCCAAGGTCGAAATTTTTCACTTTCAAAAAAGATGAACCGGGAGATCTGGGATGGCAACGCGCTGCAGACTATTCATTTTTGGGATACGTCGAGGGTGGGCGGCTTGTCGATCTTCGCGCGGCGACTGGCACCGACAAACCGTTGATTGTCAACAATCAAAATATCGAATTCGAGGTTGATCATGTCTCTGGATTCATAACGAAGGTTACAACGACAATCCCAAGCCAACCCAAGCCACCGGCACCACAACCAGAGCTTAATCTTGATACGGGAGAAATGGAGACGCCCCGGCGTGCAAGCCAATTTTTGGGAGGCAGAACCGTTTGCACTGTCACACCCGTTGTCTCCGGTCGCCTGACCATGACTTACAACACTTACGGACGCTATAACGACGATAATCGCGAAAATGTAGGCATTGACATATGCGAAGTATCGAACTTGACAAACGACGTCTCTTGGCCGTTTTATTTTGAGAGCCCACCCGAAGAGGGCGAAGAAATCAGCTTATTAGACAATCAGCAAATCAAAGCAATTTGGCAGAAAGGCAAAATCGTACGTGCCTTCGATGGTGGTGTTGCGGAAGAACTTGCGTCCGCACGATTTCGCAAATCACCAGGTAGGTTTTTCCCGTTAACACTAGGATTTTTCGCGCTTATCGCAATTGCCTGGGGATTGTATCGAATCAAAAAAGGCAAGCAATGATGTTTGTGACGTCTATTTCGACGCCCTGTTTCGCTAGGCTCATCTTGTTCACGACGCTGCTGTCGGTATCTACGCGTGCTGTTGCGTCTGGGCCATATTGTGGAGTCTATTCGCTATATGGGGCAGCGGTGGCATTGGGCGCGGACGTCGACATGAGCGACCTTGTTTCACCAAGATACATCGGCTCATCAAAGGGCAGTTCATCTGCGGAACTGCAGCTTGCGGCAAACGAGATCGGGCTTAGTGCAACACCGCTTTTTGGTCTTGGGAAATACTCTTTAAAAAACGTCAAGGATCCGCTCATTCTGCACGTGAGTCCGCGTGGAACCGACGGTTCGTACGTCCATTGGTTGCTATTCCTTGGTATGGAGAATGGCAACTCAATTGTTTATGACGGCCCAGGGGGGATTGTTCAATGCTCCATTGAACATGTTTTTGCGAGGTGGGATGGGACTGCGATAGCGATTCGTAGACCGGGCTCGCCTTCAACAGGCTACTTTTCCGAGGAATTCGGTTGGTTTTCCTTGCTTCTTGTTTGCGTTATTCTTGCCATAGCTGCTTCACAACAATACTTGCTGGGATCCGTTGAGAGACTCGTACCACGTTTTGCGGCGGAATCATTTTTGATCGGTTTGATATCGATAGGATTTGCCTTGGGGAGCTATGCAGCTAACGGCGCAGGAGACGGTGGAAAAAACGCTCGGGCAAGCATTGACTCTGCTGCGGGATTAAGAGTCTACCCTAGCGTCGACACCACTGAGTTGATAAGTCTAGTAAAGAATGACGCAATCTTGGTCATTGACTGTCGTTATCGCAAAGATTTCGACGCCGGAACGATACCATCTTCCGTTAATCTTCCCGTCGATGCGGGGATGGGTGAATTGAAGAGCTTTTCTGACTCTATCACTAAGACAAGGCGAATTGTTTTGTTTTGCCAAAGTGAAAGCTGTCATTTTTCCGAATTGGTGGCGACGTTGCTTTCGGCAGAGGGTTTTGGAAATATTCAGATCTTTCGAGGAGGGTACAATGCGTGGAAAGAGATCGTCGGAGCGGTAAATCATGCGAAGTAACTGGCTCGCTCTTGTGATTCGAATGCTGCTTGGAGTTGTCCTTGCTCTAAGTGGTTGGGCACATCTTCAGAATGATCTGATGTACTATGCAGACGTCCGTCAGTATCAAATCTTAAATGCTTCGGGATCGTTTCTCGCGTCGAAACTTTTACCGTGGTTGCAAATTTGCTTGGCATGTTGTTTTTTTATGGACCTACTTGCGAAAGGCAGTAGCGTCGTCTGCTGCTGTCTGTTTCTTGTCTTTTCCCTTGCGCAAGCGACGATATTGCTTAGTGGCCGGAGCATTGATTGTGGATGTTTTGGCGTCCTTCATTCGGAGACGATCAGCTTTACAACGATTTCGTTTGCATTGGCACTATTTTGTATTGCAGTTTTGAATTGCTATACGACGTTTCTGACCATGAATCAAGATTTGCGGTGATATGTTCGCGATCAGGGAGTCACCATCGATGCCCGCACGCTTGCGTCAGGTGGTTGTTCTTTTGTCTCTTTTCTTTCAGGTGCTCGCCCTTTCTTGGAACGCTCAGCACAATAGCCCAACGCTTGATGAACCAGCACACTTGCAAGCGGGATTAGAGGTTCTTTGGGATGGCAGGATGGACCTGTATTCGGTTAACCCGCCGTTGATCCGGTCTATTTCCGCGATCCCCGGTCGAGTTTTCGGATTGCGGCCCGTCGAGATTGATGCAACCCGAAGCCCGGAAATGCGATGGGAGTTTGAGTCTGGAGGACTACTTTTCGCGACGTCGAGCGACGCGGCCATGCATTCGCTGGTTTGGGGACGGTTCTGTTTGATCCCACTAGTCGTTTCAGGGGCCGTGATCATTTGGATTTGGTCAAAGGCAGTTTTTGGAGTCAATTCGGCGTGCTTGGCATTGATGTTATGGTGTTTCTCGCCCATGGTACTCGGGCATGGTGCTCTTATTACACCCGACGTTGGCGCTGCTGTTCTTGGGGCGTTGGCGCTATTTCGGTTTCGCGCCTGGCTGTTGGATGGCTCATACTGGTGCGCGTATCTCTGGGGTCTCAGTAGCGGAATAGCCTTGTTGTCGAAATTTACTTGGTTACCAGTGCTGCCGATCGCATTCTTCGCATGTTACGCGATCTGGCGACCGCTTGTTTGGGACGTCAGCCGTAAGTGGCGGCATGACGTCTGCCAGGCCTCATTGGCAGGTTTCACTGCATTGGCACTCGTAAACGCCGTGTTTTTTTTCGACGGTACGTTCGCTCCACTTGGTGAGATTCCATTTGTAAGCAAGTCTTTAAGATCCGAACGACCAGAAGCAGCCGTTGCACGTGAACCCGACGCAAATCGATTTACTGGACGTTTGTCGGGGTGGATTCCTGTTCCGTTGCCAATTCCATACGTGCAGGGAATCGATATTCAGATGCGTGACTTTGACTCAGGTGCCATGTCTGATTCGTATCTATTTGGGAAATGGCGTAGCTCTGGATGGTATTATTACTACGGGCTTGCCTCCCTCGTCAAGGAACCTTCGGCTACGCTCATAGTAGCGGGACTGTTCCTGGTGTTAGTCTTTGTTTTTCTGTCTCCTAATGTGCGTTGGGAAATTGAAAGTCGTAATTCGTTCGGCCCCGAAAAAAGGAGGTATGTCGCGGAGATAAGCGTGCTTCTTGTTCCAGCGACCGCACTTTTTATACTTGTTAGTTCTCAAACGGGATTTAACCATCATTATCGATACGTATTGGGAATGTATCCACTGCTTTTCGTTTGTCTCTCCAGTACGATTTACGCGGGAGAAAAATTGCAGTGGAATTGGGTTCCATGGGCTTGCGGACTCTGCATGGCCACGCAAGTTGTGTGCGTTGCGTTTGCATTTCCCAACTACATTAGTTACTTCAACACTGCTGTCGGTGGTCCACGTGGAGCGCGCAACTACCTCAGTGACAGCAATCTCGACTGGGGGCAAGATCTGCTCAGACTGCGTGCATGGCAACAAAAGCACATTGATGCTAGACCGATGTTCGTTTATGTATTCACAAACGTGAAACCTTCCCACCTTGGCATTGTGTCTGAGAAGTTGCCACTTCGGCTCGGAAAAACAGGGAAAGTTCATGTGGCGCCAGTAACGGGTTTTCCGGCGGGCTGGTACGCCATTAGCGATTGTGTTTACCAAGGACGCGAAGTTTGGACTTTTGACGCAGCTTCTTCGAAGAGGATTATCGAGCCACAGGAGTTTGAGTTGTTTCGAACGCTTTCACCCGTGGACCGTATCGGAGGTACTATAGACATTTTTTACATCGAATAGCTTGGCTTCGCTTTTGCTGCCGTACATTAAGGATGATGCTTTGCGTGACAGCAAGCATCGGGTCATGCCGTTGCCCCTTGGTTGCGAGAACGCTGGACGGCGTAAGCGGCAGCGGAGAGCGAAAAGTACTGTCATGGGTGGGTTTGCTTTTTGACATGCGCGCGGACATTTAGCGCGACGACCTGAGAGTAGCTTAACGAGATTGCGGCGATGCCGAGCGAGCAGTTGCATCGACAGATAGTTCTCATCGACTGGCAAGGTGGCCAATTCACTGCGGCGATCACCGAAGTGCTCCGGTCCGACGCTTCGTACACGTTCCTGAATGTGACCGTTCGGCTTGCCAATGAAGCGATTCTTGGTACCCTTTGCGGGACGTTTTTTCGCAATTGTGGCCATCTGTGATTCTCCAAAGTGAAGTGGGAAGCGAAACTTCCTTTGAAGTGCATGGATGGTCCTTTCTATTCATTTTTAAATGATTTGAGGACATACCAGGTGGCGGACACCGTTTTAGCAATGGTACTTTTTTTGACATGTCGACCTTGAACGAAAACGAACTGACATCAGCCGCGGACAAGCGTGGTCTCGCCTTCAATCCGGCGGACCTACGTTTGTTGGTCGTGGACAACGAAGCCGCCCACGCCCGCGCGATGACGGAAAGCCTCGAAAAGGTCGGCTACCGCTGCGAAGTTGCGACCCGTGGCCCCGATGCCGCCAAGCTGATCGAACGGGAAACATTCGACATCATCGTGACCGACATGGTGATGAACGAAACCGACGGGATGCAATTGCTCGCCCAGGCGCGGCAGCGATTGCCCGATTGCGAGGTCGTGATGGTGACCGGTCACGCGACCGTGCCCGTCGCCGTCGAAGCGATGCAGAAGGGCGCGTTTAATTTTCTTGAAAAACCGATCACACCGGCAAAATTGCGCGCGATCGTCGACAAGGCGGCCGAAGCGGTCTCCTTAAAGAGAACCAATACCGAACTGCGCCAACGTCTGGATGAACGATTCGGTTTCGAGGGGATCATTTACAACAGCGCCGCAATGCAATCGGTCATCGATCGCATCCGCCGCATCGCGGCCACCGACGCCACCGTCCTAATCACCGGCGAAAGCGGAACGGGCAAGGAAATGATCGCGCAGGCGATCCACCAAAACAGCCCTCGACGGGCCAAACGAATCGTCGCCCTGAACACCCGCGCCGTCAGCGAACATTTGGTCGAGAGCGAATTGTTTGGCCACGTCAAAGGGTCGTTCACCGACGCGGTCAGCGATCGAGTCGGTGCGTTCGAATATGCCAACGGCGGAACCCTCTTCCTAGACGAAGTCGGCGACATGCCGATGAGCACGCAAATCAAATTGCTGCGCGTCCTGGAGGAACACCAAATCACTCGCGTCGGCGATAACAAACCGATCAAGGTCAACGTCCGATTGATTTCGGCGACCAACCGACCGCTCGAAGCGATGGTGGCCGATGGATCGTTCCGCAATGACCTCTACTTTCGCCTGAAAGTCGTCACAGTAACGTTGCCACCGCTGCGCGATCGTCGGGAAGACATCGTGCAACTGATGGAACATTTTCGCAAGATATTTTTGAAACGCTACGACAAACCGGCGGCGCATTTCACGCCGGCCGTGACGAAGCAATTCTTCTACTACGACTGGCCCGGCAACGTTCGCCAATTGCGCAACTTTGTGGAAACCTTGGTCGTACTGGACAGCAACGGAATCCTCGGCGAAGACGATCTTCCGCCGGAATTAGTCGACCCCAATGGCGTTGTGCATCAGGACACCGCGTTGTTGCCGCCGATGGCGATCGGACACTCCGACCTGATCGGCCAAACGCTCGCGACGATCGAAAAATGGGCGATCGAAGAAACTCTGCAGCGAACGGGCGGCAATCGCGAGGAAGCCGCCAAAGTCCTTGATATCGGAGCGCGAACCCTGTACCGACGTCTTGACCAGTACAAAAAAGTCGAAGACGAAGGTGGGTCGACATCATCAAGCGAGCATGTGCCACGCGATGACGACGACTAAGGAACAGTTCCTGACCGCAAGTCCCGCTTTATCACTTCACCGCCAGCATTCGCTCCAAGGCGACGAGGCTCCAGTGGGTCACATCGTCATTGACGCGGATGACGTTCACGGGATGGCCGGCTTGCAGGTTTTCGAGGCTCCAGCACAGGTGCGGCAAGTCGATCCGGTACATCGTCGCGCACATGCAAACGACCGGGCTGAGAAAATAAATCTCCTGCTCCGGGTGCTCCGCTTTCAAGCGATTGACCAGGTGCAATTCGGTGCCGATCGCCCATTTCGACCCCGGTGGGCTGTCGCGGACGGTTTGAATGATCTTGCCGGTGCTTCCTGAAACATCCGCGATGTCGTTGACCTCGCGCGGGCACTCCGGATGAACAAGGATTTTTATCCCCGGATAATTTTCGCGAAACTTTGTGACATGCTCGGGCCGGAACATCTGGTGAACGCTGCAATGTCCCTTCCACAGGATCACGCGGCTGGCATGCAATCCCGTTTCGGTGTTGCCGCCCAACTCTAGTTGATACGGATCCCACACCGGCATCTGCTCCGGCGTAATACCCATTTTTGATGCGGTGTTACGACCGAGGTGTTGGTCGGGGAAAAAGAAAACGCGGTCGCCACGCTCAAACGCCCATTTTAAGACGGCCGCCGCGTTGCTGCTGGTGCAAACGATGCCGCCATGTCGGCCGCAAAACGCCTTCAGGCTCGCGGCGCTGTTGATGTAGGTGACGGGGATCACACGACTGGTGTCGATGACTTCGGCCATGTCCGCCCACGCGGCTTCGACTTGATTGATTCCGGCCATATCGGCCATCGAACAACCGGCGGCGAGGTCAGGCAAAACGACATTGACGCGTGCCCCTTGTCGCTGCTGCAATTTCTCAGGACGGTTGGCCAACACGTCCGCGGTTTCGGCCATGAAGTGAACGCCGCAAAAAACGATCGCCTCGCACGTCTCGCTGTCTGCCGCCATTTTGCTCAATTGGTAGCTGTCACCGCGCAGGTCCGCGTGTGCGATTACCTCGTCCTGCTGGTAATGGTGGCCCAAAATGACCAAACGATTTCCCATCGACCGACGAACGGTTTCGATGCGAGTCGCCAAGTCGGCGACACTGGCTGATTTATAAGGAGCTAACGGAAACGTCGTTTCGTCAGCGATCGTGGTGGCATTCATCATGGGTCCATTGATAACAAAACCGATCAGCCGGCGGCGACGGTTGATCATCCAATTTAAATCACCCGACTTCGCCGCTCGACCGCATCGGACAGTTCTTACTCGTGCTCAGCATCGCGGTACTTGTGCCCGCAACTGAGTGCACCAGTATACACCTCGGGCGACTCC
>Ga0105045_10003543_pt1 | contig 13408 bp, 7 predicted proteins | sample MAT02_FD_78089 | JGI IMG/M metagenome (GOLD analysis project Ga0105045, IMG submission 78089) | Freshwater microbial communities from Lake Fryxell liftoff mats and glacier meltwater in Antarctica - MAT-02 (megahit assembly) | ecosystem: Environmental > Aquatic > Freshwater > Ice > Liftoff...
CGACCACGACCACGGACCCGACCACCGGTGGCACCACCGGTGAGGCCGCGTACTGCCACGGTTGGGATGGCGCCGCCGGTCCGGCGCACCTGGAGCTTCACAACGGCGACGTCTTGCTGGCCGACGGCGGCGTGCTCAACCTCGAGTGTGGCGGTCAGGGCCTGTACATGTTCGGTCTGTACCCGACCTTTGGAGGATTCCTGCCGACCAACGACAATGTCACCTTCGAGCTCACCGTCGATGTGCCCGGGCACAATACCAACCCGAGCGGTCACTTTTACAGCAATACTAGCGTCATCTATTACGTCGGCTGCGAGGACCTGATCGGCGGCGTGTTCGGTGTCGTGCCGATCCTTCCGCCCGACAACGATGATCCGCTGACCCTCGACGGCCTGACCGCCGATGTTGAGGTGCTGATGAGTGCCGGCGACGAGATCGTCACCGTGAAATTCACGGCCACGCTCGCGGTCGACCCGAACGACCCGAGCTTCATGTTCTGCGGCGGCTGACGTGCTTCACGCCGGGAACACGTCCGCGAAGCGCAGGCCCTCGGGGACCGCGCCGCGGGTGGCACACCAGCGCAGCCCTGACAGCATCAGCTCGCTGTGCACCACGCCCGCGCCACCGAGCACCGGGTTGGGTGAGAACAGCAGCACCCGCCCCGCGCCGTACGCCGACGCGACGATCGCCGGTGTCCCGGGCATCTCGCCGGGGCCTGTCCCTTTGGACACATTGAAAATTTCGCCGACGTAGTCCGCCAGGCCCTGATACGGCGCCAGGCCCTCGGTGGGCACCGGCGTGAAGATCGGGCCGTTGGCGTAGAACAGCTTGAAGGGCGGCTGGCCCTCGGCGCGCACTTCGAGGCCGGCGATCCCGCGCTGCCAGAAGTCGCCGGTCAGGTTGCGCCCGGCGACCAGGCGGAGCTTGTGAAACTCGTCCTCGCCCTGCAACGCGAGATAGGCCCCCGCGCACACGCCGATGTAGCCGCCGCCGCCGTGTACGAAGTCCTTGACCGCCTGCTTGCCGACGTCGCCGAGCGCCTTGCCCTGCGCGGTGCCGCTGCCGCCCATGAACACCGCGACGTCGTGCTCGGCCAGCGCGCCGGCCTGGATGTCCGCGGGCTTGAGCACCGTGCAGCGAAAGCCCGCGTGGTGCTCGAGCAGCGCCTTCTCGGCGGCGAAGGCGACCGGGTGGACGCCGCGGGCTTGATACAGGCCGACGCGCACGCCCGGGGCCTCGCTCGCGCGCACGCGGCCGGGCAGCGCGAGCGCACCAAGCCCCGCGCCGAGACACAGCAGCTCGCGTCGTCGCATCCGGGTACCTTGCCACACTGCGCGCGGGGTCGCCAAGGGACCTCAGCGCACGTACTTGGCCTTGAGGCCCTCGTCGATCTCTTGCAGCATGCCCAGCATCTGGTCGACGCGGAGCTCCAGGCTCTTCATGTCTTGCAGGTTGCCGGTGGCGGCGCGCACCAGCGGCACCAGCGTGCGCTCGATGATCGCCACCTGCTGCGCGAGCAGCTCCGTGATGCCCGCGGGCGCCTCGTTCTTGACCTCCACCGCGAGCGTGGCCTGGCCGAGGCTCTCGAGCGCGTTGGCGATGCGTGCGATCTGCGGGCGCGCCCACTCCATCGGTCCTGCGGCCAGCATCGGCGGCGCGAGGCCCTTCTCGGGCGGCTTCTCGACCGGCTTCACGGCCTGCGCCTGGGCGGCGGTCGCCTGCTGCTGCATGAACGCCATGATCTCCATCATGCGCGTCTGCTGGTTGCGGTTCGCCTCCTCGGCCGCCTCGGAGGGCCCGCGGCTGGCGGCCGTCCTGAGCGCCTCTGTGATGCTCTCGACGCGTTGGGCCAGGATACTGAGCTGGCCGCCGATGCGCACCGCCGGGTCGTCCTCGGCGCCGCCGAGGCTGCGCAGGCGCTGGAACTCGCGCTTGATCGTCGCCCAGCGCTCCGACTGTGTGGGATTGAGGCGGCCGCGCATCTCGGCGAGCTTGAGCAGGTTCTGCTCCGCCGCGATCGTCAGGGTCTGCGCCTCGCCCTGATAGTGGTCATCCACCAGGCGGTCGACCTCCTCGGTGGTCATGGCCGCCACGATCTTCTCGGCCATCTTGTTCATGTTGCGGTAGCTACCCTGGAGCTTGAACGCCGGCTCGGTGCGGTACTGGTCGTCCATCGCGGCGGAGGCGATGTACTGCTGGTTGACCTTGAGCAGCGTCTCCTGAACTCTAAACAGGTGCTTGAGGACCGCGAGGACCTCCTGCATCTCGGCGCCGGAGTAGCCGTACGAGAACTCGGTCGCCTGCACCTCTCCACCCCTCGCCATACGCGCGAAGCGATATACGTCCGCCTGCTCGCGGCCCGCCAGCGGGGCGAGCGTACGGTTCGAGGTCAGCGTGTTCTCGACGTAGCTGAGCGCGAAGGTGTCGGCCTGACCGCCGAGGATGTCGCCGAGGTTGTAGGTGTCGGCGCGGTTGGCCAACATGTCGGGGATCTTGAAGGCGGCGCCGGACTCCGTATACGGGTTACCGGCCATCACCACGCAGAACTTCTTGCCGCGTAGATCGTAGGTGCGCGACTTGCCGCGCCACACGCCCTCGATGCGCCGTTGACCGTCGCACAGCGAGATGAACTTTTGCAGGAACTCGGGGTTGGTGTGCTGGATGTCGTCGAGGTAGAGCATCACGTTGTTGCCCATCTCGAGCGCCAGGTTGACCTTCTCGACCTCCTGCGCGGCGGTGGCGTTCGGCGCGTCGGCGGGGTCGATCGACACGACCTCGTGGCCGAGCGCCGGCCCGTTGATCTTCATGAACACGAGGCCGAGGCGGTTGGCGACGTACTCCATCAGCGTGGTCTTGCCGTAGCCGGGCGGCGAGATCAGCAGCAACATGCCCATTCGGTCGGTGCGCTTCTGGTCGCCCGCGGCGCCGAGCTGCTTGGCCATGTTGGCGCCCACCAGCGGCAGGTACACCTCGCTGACCAGCTTGTTGCGCACGAACGAGGTCAGCACCCGCGGCATAAATTCTTCGATGCGCAGGCGCTTCTTCTCGCGCTCGATGACCTGCTGACGCAGCCGGCGAAACTCGCGGAAGCCGGGCACGCGCACGCGCATGAACTCGCCGAGGCGCTCGAGGAACTCGTCGAGACGCAGCTCCATGATGCGGTCGTGGATCCGCGGATGCTGCCCGAGCAGGCCGGTGACCTGGGTCGCCTCGAGCGTGCTCTGGACCTCGCGGTCGAGCTTGCGGTCCGTCAGGGCCAGCACCGTCGCTTCGACCAGCGCGGGCCCGACCTTGGCCTGCTCCGGCGTCGCGGTGACGAAGGCCTCGAGCCACGCGCGGAGCAGCTCGAAGCGCTCGCGCAGGCGGCCCTCGAGCGCGCGCATGTCGTCATCGAAGGCGCGGCGCTGTCCGCCTGCGTCGAGCGCCGTCAGCAGGCCCTGCTGCAGGGCGACGGCGGCGGCGCTGGTGATGAAGCGCGGCTTCTCGGCGGCCAGCTCCTCGACCAGGTAGGCGCCGGCGCGGTGGACATCACCGGGCGAGAACACCAGGCCGTGGCCGTCGAGGAACCCCTGGATCGCCGTCGACAGCTCGCTCGCCAGCGCCGCGGCGGCCGGCGTGAAGCGAAACGTGGTGCGCAGGCGGGCGACGCTCTGGGCCCGGCGGTGCCACGCGGCCCGCGGGTCATTGGCTCGCGGCGGCTCGCCGGTGCCCGAGTAGCCCCAGAACAGGCAGGCCAGCGCGCGCGGCGTCGGTGACACGCGCAGCAGCCCCGCGGTGGCCCGCAGCGCCAGCAGCTTCGCGAGGATCGCGGTGGCGTCGGCGTCGTGCAGGCCGCGCTCGTAGCCCTCGTCGTAGCGCTCCGCCGCGAACCTGCGCACGAGGTCGAGCAGGCCGCCCGGCTCGCGCTCCGCGGCGTACAGGCGGGCCAGGTCGAGGCCCTGCTCGCCGGCCTCGGCGGCCGCGAGCACGCTCGCCGCGAGGTACTCGCCGCGATAGACCTGCTCGGTCTCCGAGACGATCTGCTGATTCCAGAACTCGCGCGTCTTGTTGAACTCGGGGTCGTCGATCGGCTCGAAGAAGTCGGTGCCACCGAGGTGGATCGCCATCTGATCGCCGCGGGCGAGCAGCGTCACGTCGAGCACCTGGGTGTTGACCGTGAACTTGAAGGTGCCGAACTTGACGACCGCCGCGCCGCCGTCGAACAGCTCCAGGCGGTCTCGCAGGGCCCGCAGGGCGTCCTGGCGGGCGCTGATGATCTTGCTCGAGATCTCGTCGGCCTTGACCGAGGCGCCGAGGCCCATCAGCTTCTCGACCAGCTCCTTGGCCTTGAGCACCATCGCGTCGGCCGCGAAGTAGGCGTTGAGCTCCTCGGCGCTTTTAAAGGTCTGCGCCCGGCGACCGACGCCCTCGAGGATGCGCTCGGCCGCGGCCACCAGGCTCTGCACCCGCGCCTGGCGCTCGTCGAGCAGGGTCTGTTTTCTCGCCGCGATCGCGTCGTGGACCTCCTCGCGCTTGGCCGCCAGCTCGCCGAGGAACTCGTCGAACTCGGTGAAGCGCCCCGACAGCTCCTCGAGCTGGACCAGCAGCTTGGCGAGCTGCTCGTCGCACTTCTCCGGCGTGTCGCACTGCGTCAGCGCCGACGAGACGGTCTGCGCGAACAACTTGAACTGCGCGCCGAACTCGGCCTTGCCCTCGCGCGTCAGCAGTTGCTTGCGCACGCTCGCGTAGGTGGCCCGCACGCGGCCGTGATGGGCGAACACCGTCGAGATGTCCTCGAGGATCTTGATCCGTGCGACCGCGTCGCCGACTTGCAGGCCGCTGACGACCTCCGCCAGGACGTTGAGGCCGTCGCCGAGCGCCGTGATCTCGGCCTCGATCGGCTGGAGCTGCGCGGCGTTGTCGAGCTTCTCGACGCGGACCAGCACGTCGTCGAGGCTGCGCGTCACCGGGACCAGCGCTTCACCCTTGACCAGGAAGTCGACGGCGGCCTTGCTGATGCGCTCGAACTCCTCGATCACCTGCTTCTCAAGCGCGTCGAGGGCGGTGAGGTCGATCGACCGGACCTCGCGCAGCGTGATGACGACGCCGCGCTGGTTTCGCAGCGCGGTCAGGGCGTGCATATACTGCTCGACGCCCTTCCAGTCGCCCGGGCGCAGGGTCTTGATCAGGGCGGCCTGCTTGGCTTGCGCGTCCGCCAGCGCCTCGCGGGCGCGCTTGCGGATCGACACGACCTTCTCAAACTCATCGATGATGAGCTCGCCGGTCTGGCGCAGGGTCTTGAGCGCGGCGTGCAGGTCGCCGACCTCGGCGTGACCGATCCAGTAGTAATTGTCGGCGACCTTGGCGGCCTGCGCGATCAGGTCCTCGTAGGTCTCGCGGCGCGGGTCGGTGTTCTCCGCCAGACGCACGACGCTGAGCGCCTCCGAGATGCCGCGCACCAGCTCGGCGTTGCCGACCTTGGCGAGATACGAGCCGTCGGTCGGCGCCGCGGCGGCGTGCGCGGCGCTCATGAACGGGGTCTTCCAGACCTGCATCGGGTGCAGGCGGCTCGGCTCCTCGCCTTGAACCCGAAACACGATCAGGCGCCCGTCCGGGAACAGGCTATAGCCATTGGCCTGAATCGGGTTTTGCATCTCCTTGCGGATCAGGTTGTAGGGGAACAGGACATAGCGGGCCTGGTCGCGGCGGTAGAACACATACAAGACGTCCTCGCCGTTGGGCGAGTCGATGCGGCGCTCGAACTCGAAGGCGGCCTGGTCGCCGCCGAACTGCTTGGTATCACCGGTGCGCAGGTAGTAGCCGCCCGGGAACACCACGCCGTGCTCCTCCGGCAATTGCATGCAGCTCTGGCCGATCGCGTCGATGCGCGTGACCGTCTTCACCCGCGTATTGTAGATGAAATAGCGCCACTTGAGCTCGCGGTACGGCAGGATCTTGAGCAGCACCAGCGGACCCATGATCGCATAAAGGATCTTGGCGTCATCAAGGGCCTGGTTGATGTCCTCGACCGGCTCACGGTACAGCCCGAGCCCATCCTTGCTGTTGTTCTCGACCTTGATCGTCAGGTCCCCGCCGACCGTCTCGACGAACACCAGGTCCTTGATGTTGACATGCGAGTGCTGGCCCGAGACGTGGTCGTCGCGCGTGGTGTTGGTCCACTCGAAGTCGTGCGAGGGCGGGCGCGGGAATTCGCGGTCGCCGCGGTTGTCCACGTAACGCACCGAGCCGTTGGGCAGCACGTTCCAGTGGAAGATCTTGACGTCCTCCATCGCGGCGCTGACCTGGAACACCGCGAACAGCTTGGTCTCGGTCGCCTTGAGCCGCTTGAGCCGGGTGTCCTTGTAATACTTGTAGAGGTCGGTGAACTCCTTGAGGAAGTTCTCGCTGTCGATCAGCCCCGGTACGGCACCGGGCGCGACGGGGTTGATCGCCTGCCCCTCCGGCGCGGCCGGGTCGAAGCTCTGCAGCGAGAACACATCCTCCAGCGCGACCTCCTTCTTGAGGCCGAAGAACACGTTGTAGCCGAGCAACAGGTGCCCCCCGACCTGCAAGATGTCGGCCGGCACACAGTTGTTCTCGGTGGGCGCGCGCTCGTTGGCGGCGACCGCCAGCTCGGTGCCGCCGAAGGTCTTCTGGCGGCGCGCGTTGAGGGCGTGCGTGCGGTCGGCGAGATCCTTCGCCTGCGCGACCAGACGCGCGCGGATGACCTCGTAGCTGCCGCCGTCCAGGCCCCCGCTGCCGGTGGTGGCCGGCGCGGACGTCTTGTCCTTTCCGTCTGCCACGGCTTACTCGAGCCCGAGCTCTTGCGCCTTGGCCAGCAGTTGCTGCAGCTTGCGCTTGACCGCGCCGTCCGAGGACAGCATGAGGTCACCGAGCAGCGCCGAGACCGTCAGCTTCTGCACGCCGTCAGCGTCGATCGCCGGCCGCGTCAGGATCTCCTTGAGGTCGGCGGGCAGGCTCTTCTGGCCGTCGAGGTACTCGCCGAGCAGCTTCTTGAGCGTCTCGCTGTTGTTGACCGTGCCATCGATGGCCTGACCGGTCCCGACCGCGCGGATGAAGCGGTCGAAGAACGCACCGTCGCCGCCGACGATGTTGATCTTCGCGTGCTGCATCGCGACCGCGAGCACCTTGCCCTGCTCCTCCGCGAGCACGCGCGAGGCGGCGATCTGGGCCAACTGGACCTCCTTCTGGCGCTCGAGCTCGAGGCGGAACTCCTCGTGCTCGCGCGGGGTGCCCTCCATCGCCTTCATCGCCTTGGCCTTCTCGGCCAAGCCGGTCGCCTCGGCGAGCAGCTTCTCGCGCACGGCCACCGCCGCCGCGACGCCCTGACGCTCGGCCGCCACCGCGAGGGCGACGCCGTGCTTCTCTTCGGCGCTGGCCTGGGCCGTGCCGCGCTTCTCGAGCGCGCCGGCCTCGGCCTCCTGCACGCGGGCGGCGGCGAGGCCCTTCTGCTCCTCGCCGGCGGCCTCGATGGCGTAGCGCTCGCGGATGACGGTGTTCTCGGCCATGCCGCGCTTCTCGATCGCGCCGGCCTCGGCCTCCTGCACGCGGATCTTCGCCATGCCGAGCTTCTCGATCGCGCTGGCGTCGGCCTCCTTCACGCGGACCTCGGCGAGCCCCGCCGCAGCGGCTTCGGCCTGCTGGCCCTCGGCCGCGCGGATCTTGGCCTTGGCGAGCTTGTCGGCGGCCTCGAGCCCGGCCTCGGCGTGGATCAACTGCTTCTTGGCCTCGAACTTGGCGATCTCCTCGCCGGCCTGGGCGGTCTTCACGTCCTTGACGACCTTCTCCTGCGCCTCGCCCTCGGCCTTGATGATCCGGGCCTCCTTGGTGCGGTTGGCGTCGGCGAGGATCCGGATGTCCTTGGTCTTCTCCTCCTCCTCGGCGACGCCCTTCTCGACCGACACGCGCTCACGCACCACCTCGGCGATGTTCTTGCGCTCGATCTCGAGGGACTTCTCCTTCTCGATGCGCAACAGCTCGACCGCCCGCTCGCGGCCGATGGCCTCGGTCGCGCGGGCCTTCTCGTTGCGCTCGACCTCGATCGAGATCTCGCGCTCGCGGGCCTTCTCGGCGATCGCGATCTGCCGGACCTTGTCCTGCTCCGCCTTGCCGATCTCACCCTCGTTGATCTGCTGGACCAGCGAGGTCTTCTTGTTCTCCTCGCTCGCGACCCGCATGGCCTCATTCTGCTCGCGCGACAAGGAGATCGCGATCTCCTTGTGCTTCTTGGCCTCCGCGTCGGCGCGCTGCTGCTCGTAGCGGAACACGGCCTCGTCGGCGGTCAGGTTCTGCGAGCCGACGTCCATGCGCTCCTTCTGGCGCAGCTCGTTGGTGAAGACGTTCTGCTTCGCCGTGATCTCGGTGATCTTGCGGATGCCCTGGGCGTCGAGGATGTTGTGCGGATCGAGGCTATTGAGCGGGGTCTGCTCGAGGTAGTCGATCGCCGCGTCGTCGAGGATGTAACCGTTGAGGTCGCGACCGATGATCTCGATCAGTTGGTCCTTGAACTCGCCGCGCTTGGTGTACAGCTCCTCGAACTCGAGCTGCTTGCCGACGGTCTTGAGCGCCTCCGAGAACTTGGCCGAGAACAGCTCGTCGAGGGTCTCCTGGTAGGACGCGCGGGCGCAGCCGATCGACTGCGCCACCTTGAGCACGTCCTCCGGGGTCTTGTTGACCCGCACGAAGAACGCGACCTTGATGTCGGCGCGGATGTTGTCCTTGCAGATCAGGCCGTCCTTGCCGCGGCGGTCGATGTCGAGGCTCTTGACCGAGATGTCCATGACCTCGGCGCGGTGCACGATCGGCAGCACCACCGAACCCGTGAACACCACGACCGGCCCCGACTTCTTGTTGACGATCAGCGCCTTGCCCTGATCGACCTGGCGGTAAAACCGCGAGAAGATGAAGAACGTGCCGACGATGACCAGGAAGATGACGCCGGCGACGACCCCCGCCAGCGGCAGCCCGATCTCTTCCAAACCGGCCGCCAGTACCAATTGCGATTCAATCATCTCTGTCTCTCCTCCGCGCTCAAAGGGCCGCCGGCGGACGCTCTCCGAGCGACGCCATCGGCTGATCGTATGCCTCGACCGTAAAGAAGTGGTGCTCGGTGTCGTAGCCGACGATGACCGCCTGGGCGTTGCGACGCAGCGCGTTCGGCGGGTCACAGCGCACGTCGACGGTGAGGTCGACCCCGTGCTCGCTGATCAGCGCCTGCCCGAAGTTGGCGTCGACGCGCCCGGTCGTGATCGTGCACAGCTTGCCGACCAGCTCGGCGCGGCGCAAAGGCTCCTGATGCACGATGAAGCGAGAGATCGTCCGCACGAGCGTCCCGGTGAGCACGCCGCCGAGGAACACCGCCACCACGGGCGCCAGCACTTGCACGGCCCACCCCGGGAGACCGAGCTCGAACCCGCTGCGCGCAGCCAGCAGGCACAGCGCCCACGACCACAGCACCAGGGAGCTGATCACGACCGTCGCGGGGACCTTGCCGAAGCCGAGCATCGCCAGGAAGCCACCGCCGCCGCCGACGGCCTCGAGCTTGCCGGTCACGCCGTCGACCTTGCCGTCGACCGCGCCATCGACCGCGCCATCGAGTACGCCCTCGATCTTGCCCTCGACGGCCCCATCGACCGCGCCGCCGACCATGCCCTCGATCTTGGCGCCCGCGACCTCGCCGACGTGCAGCACATCGATCCCGATGGCGCCGACGATGACCATCAGCCAGTACAGCACGATCACGATGAGCAGCACCGTGAAGACCACGGTGGGAAAGCTGAGGATGGCGCTGAGAAACTCGTTCATTGCGGAGGCGAGCGTTCGAACCGGGCGAGGATGGTGCCACAGCGCGGCGTCCCTCGCCAGGGCCCGTGCATGCACACCGTCACAGATTCGCGATTCCGGGGCAATCGCAGCGGACACGACGTTTCAACGGCCAGGCCACGAAGCCGCGCCCGGACCCGTCACGCGAGATCGCGCGCCACGGGCACGCACCCGCGCAGCCGCCACGCTTTAGCTTCGCGGTGGTCCACGAGGGATCTAACAAAATCTACGGGATCTGTCGGCGCAGCCCCGTGCGGGTGTTGAGCGCCTGGACCGCAGCGACTCGGGACCGAGGTAACCGCCGCGGCGACCGCCGAGATAGCCGCCGTCCGCGACCTCGTCGCACGCGCGCTGGGTAGCCTTTTGCAGGCGAGGATGCCGGCCGTTTCAGCGTTGGCATTATGATCGGTGCCGGTGTCGTCGTACGTCTATTTCATCGACGGGTACCAGAGGCGTACCGCTCGAGAACCTGACCCATTCAGAGTGCGCTCGAGCGGCACGAGTGGCGCGCGGACCAGCGCTTCCTCATTCGCCGGGCTCGTCGTCGGTCAGGCGGTCGGCCAGCACCTGTGCGCACAGCACCAGCAGCGCCAGCGGTACGCTCGCGGCGGCGATCGGCCACCAGATGCCCCGCGCCAGTTCGCTGCCACTCTCGGCGAGCAGGCGGCCCCAGCTCGGCAAGTGCTGGGCGCTGGCGCCGAAGTAGGCGAGCACCGCCTCGACCTTGACCGCGTACACGAAGCTCACCACCAAAGAGGTGATCAGCAGCGGTCGCAGGCGGGGGAGCAGGTGCCAGCGGACGCGGTGCCAGGTGTCCGCGCCCATCGCCACGGCGGCCCGGTCATGGTCGGCGGATCGCATGCGCAGCGCCTCGGCGCGCACGCTGCGAAACACCCCGGTCCACTGTGTCAGCGAGATCGCCAGGATCGCGGTGGTCATGCCCGGCGTAAGCACCAGCGCCGCGCCGAGCAACATGACCACCGGCGGCACCGCGGCGATCGCATCGACGAGGCCTGAGACCACGCGATCGATCCAGTCGCCGCGCAGGCCTGCGAGCGACCCGAGCAATGTGCCGATCGCCACCAGCCCCAGCGCCGCGCCGATGCCGACGGTCAGCGACACGCGCGTGCCCTGGATCGTGCGGGCCCACAGGTCGCGGCCGAGCGCGTCGGTGCCGAGCCAGGCACCTGGCCCCGGGGACAGGTGCTCGGGGCCGACCGCCTGCTCGAAGCCCTGCGCGTACAGGCCGAGCGCCGCGCCGAGCCCGAGCAGCGCGAAGCCGACGAGCCCGACGAGCGCGAGGGCTCCGACAGCACCGGGTCGTCTCATCGCCCGGCCTCCGGTCGCGCGCGCGTGCGCGGGTCGAGGGCGTACACGGCCAGGTCGCACGCCATTTGGCCGACGATCGTCGCCGCCGCCAGGCAAAACGCGATCCCCTGCACGACCGCGAGGTCGCCGTCCTGGATCGCGGCGATCAACAGCGCACCGACGCCGGGCACGTTGAACACCTGCTCGACGACGACGCTGCCGATCACCAACTGTGGGAGCCGGGCCGAGATGCGGGCGAGCACCGGCGCGACCGCGCCGCGCAGCACGTGCCGGGCTATCCTCGGCTCGCCGAGGCCGCGGGCGCGCAGGCCCTCGAGGTGCGGCGCGGCCAGCTCGCGCACGAACACGGCCCGGTAGTGGCGCAGGTCGGGCCCGAGCTGGATCGCCGCCCACAGCAGCGCGGGCAGCAGTACGAAGCCGAGCAGCGTGCGGGGATCGCTGGCGAGCGGCCAGCCGAGCACCGGGAATATGCGCAGGCGATGGGCCAGCAGAAATTGTCCGAGCACCACGATGATCACGCTCGAGGTGCTCATCAGCACGGTCGATACAGCGAGCAAGATCCGCCCAGGCCAGCCGCGCCAGCGCGCCGCCGCGAAGCCCCCAAGCAGCGCCATCACGCTCGCCAACAGGAATCCGGGCGCCGCATAGGCGAGGGTCGGGCCGACCGCGCGACCCAGCAATGTGGCGACCGGGAGCCCGCTGCGGGCGCTGTCACCGAGATTAAAGGACATGGCCGCGAGGACATGTTCGCCCAGCCGCCACACCGCCGGGCGATCGAGCCCGAGCAGGTGCCGGCGGGCGGCCAGCGCCTCCGCGCTGGCCGCCCGACCGAGCTCGTGGGTGGCGCGATCGGCCAGCGCGTCGACCACGAGGAACACGAGGATGCTGACGACCACCAGCGTCGCCGCCGCGCGGAGCAAGCGGCGCAGCAGCACCTCAGGTCTCCGGCGCCTGCAACGGGAACCCGGCCTCGATGCGGTAGTGCGAGCCGCTCGAGGTGCGCACGCTCGAGTAAAGGTTGAGCTGGTCGACGCGGAAGGTCTCGCTGCGAAACAGCACGTGGTCGGACATGTACGCGACCACGGCGTCGACTGGGCTGTCACCGACGCGGGCGAGCGTCACGTGGGGGATGAACTTGCGGGCGTCCGCGGTGACATCGATGCTGCGCAGCCGCCCGTCGATCTTGCGACGCAGCGCGCTGACCGGCTCGGGGTCGGCGACGCCGGCCCACAGCGAGGTCGGGGTCCCGCGCGGCGGAAAGATGCCGACGCCCTTGAGGGTCATGTCGAAGGCCGGCGAGCTCAGGCCCGTCAACGCGTCGACCACCTCGCGGTGGACCCGGCCGTCGACCTCGCCGAGGTACAACAAGGTCAGGTGAAACTTGTCGCGGCCCTCCCAGCGCGCGCCGGGGACACCCGAGGACATCAGGTCGAGGTGCGAGTCGACCTCGGGCGGGAGGTCGAGGCCGAGGAAGAGACGCGGCATTCACCGCACCTTAGCAAATATGCGGGCGAATGCGGACGATCGCAGGCGGTCTCAGGTGCTCGGCGTCGGCGCGGCGCCCTCGTGGCTCGGGCGGCCGCGGGCCAGCTTGCGCTGGAGGCTCCGGCGGTGCATCCCGAGCCGGCGGGCGGCCTCGGAGATGTTGCCGCGACAGTCGGTGAGCACCTGTTGTAAGTGCTCCCACTCGAGCTCATCGAGCGGCTTGGCGGAGTGCGGGCTCGGCATCTCGAGCATGACGGGCTCGGTGCGGGTAAACGCGGAGACGATATCGTCGGGCTCGGCGGGCTTGGTCAGGTAGTAGACAGCGCCGAGCTTGATCGCCTCGATCGCGGTGGCGATGCTGCCGTAGCCGGTGAGCACCACGACCGCGATGTGCGGGTCGAGCCGGCGCAGCGCGGCGACCAGCTCGAGCCCGCTGCGCCCTGGCATGCGCAGGTCGACCACCGCGCGGTCGGGCGACCAAGCCTCGGCCTCCGCGAGCGCGTCCTCATGGCTGTGCGCGACGACGACGGCGAAGTTGCGGCGCCGCAGCGCGCCAGCGAGGGCCTGACAGAAGGCCTTGTCGTCGTCGACCACCAGCACCGTGATGCGGCTATCCTCGGCAATATCGCTCATCGCGCCTCTCTGGCAACGGTGCCCCATGGCGGGCAACACGGCAAGCGAAGCGGTCGCGAACTCACGAGGGCTGCGACAGGATGTCCGGGGGCACGGCCGGCTGCCCTGATAAAGCAGATACAGCAGATACCGCAGATAC
>Ga0105045_10003545_pt1 | contig 13407 bp, 12 predicted proteins | sample MAT02_FD_78089 | JGI IMG/M metagenome (GOLD analysis project Ga0105045, IMG submission 78089) | Freshwater microbial communities from Lake Fryxell liftoff mats and glacier meltwater in Antarctica - MAT-02 (megahit assembly) | ecosystem: Environmental > Aquatic > Freshwater > Ice > Liftoff...
AACGACGTCGCGCGAGCGCCCATGCGGCATGCTCGTGTACGAGCGGTTCGTCGGCTTGTTGTGCGCGAGTGAGGACGTCAACGTCATCCGTCGTCCCGACGTTACCGAGGATCACGGCTGCGTTCCGCTGCAGCCCGCGCAGCTTCGCCCGCTTCATCGGCGAGCCTTTCAACGCGGCGCTGAACTCCGCCTGTGACATCGCGAGCAATTCACGCGCGAGCGTCCGCGAGTCCTTCCCCGCAACGAACGCCCGCGCCGCAAACGGCGATCCCTCAGTCAACGCCTGCGAGAACTTCACATTCCACGGACACACCTCCTGGGAGATGTGTCGATATAACCGTTTTATGGTCGAGCTCGATACAGGGAGGCGAACGCTCAGGAAGACCAGTGATTTCGAGTCCGCCAGAACGCGTGGCACGGCCGGTGACAGTCCCGTCGCCGGCCGTGGCCGCGCTTGAGGCGGCTCCTCCGGCGGTGGATCCGAGCGAGGCGCCCCCGCACAGCGTTCAGAGCGAGGATAATCAGCGGCCCTGAAGAATCGGCCGCCGGCCGCGGCCCACCATCATCAGGGGTGTTCCACGCACACCTGTCGCCGGCCATGGTGCTCAAGCTTGACTCGAACAGACGCGTATCGCCGAGGGGATCAGAGAAAGCCGCCCTGCCCGCTGAGCTGCATGGGGGCGCAGCGACCGGCGCGTGAGCAAACCTCATGCACTGCGACGCCGGCGCGCTTGTTAGGCCGTATCCTCAGGGTGCTCCACTCGACCGCTGGCAATCGCGGCGTTGACTTGCGAAGAACTGTGCGCCTGCGACAACGACTCAACGGCTCGGAACGCTTCCGTGCAGCCCTTCGTACACCGTCGCCGCCACTGCGGAGATCAATAGCCCAAGGCACCAGCCACCGATGACATCCGTGGCCCAGTGCACATCGAGGTAAATCCTGCTGCCACCAACGAGCAGCGGAATCAGCACCGCAACAACCAGCCCAACGCGGCCATCCAACAGCCGTTCACGCCACAAGATGTACGCGATGGTGGCCGCCACGGTCGTCGACATTGTTGCATGCCCGCTCGGGAACGCGAAGCTGCGCAGTGCAAAATGAAGGGCGCCCGGTGGCCGACTGCGAGCAAAAGCGAGCTTGATCAGACTAAAGAGTGCGAGAGCAGCAGCGGGAGCCGCGATTGCGCATGCTGCGGCACGCCGTCGTTCGCTCCGCCAGAGCCAGATCACCACAGCGGCGGTAAAGGCAATCATCGGCCAGACAGCGCCAGCCGCGCTGATCCAGGTGAATACAGTGAACAGCGACAGCGTGCGCTGGCCGAGCATCCATACGCGCACGCCATTATCGAACAAGCTACTCTCGTGCTCGAAAACATCTTCGCCGACTTTGGTCAGCAGCAACAGCGCCAGCGTCGAGACGCCGACGCTCGCAAGCAGCAAACCAGTTGGACGGGGCGAGGGCATCGAAAGGACAGTTGATATCTATCGACGCTCAGAACCTGAACGACCACGATAATGCGACGGACTCAGGCCGTGACACTGGTCGGCCGCTGCCGTCTGCCCCAACACTCGCGGCTGGCAATAGCCATCGATCCGCTCGATTCCGCGGATGTGCGTGCTGGTAGCGCGTCAGGATGATTCCCGTCATCGTGCCGATGCCAGCGCCAAGCACCACGTCGCTGGCCCAGTGATCGTTGTTGTAAATGCGGCTCAGCGCAACGAGCGTCGCGGTGCCATACGCGGCCGGCGTGACGAGTCGCGCGGCATGCGGCCATCGGACCCGTGCCTCGCTCGACACGACTGAGGCCAGCGCGAATGCGGCAATGGTATGACCCGATGGCAATGATTGGTACGCGCTACCGCTTCGCAATCCGCGCCCAAAACTCAAGTCGTACGCATCAGAGTCTGCCACGGCGTAAGGGCGCGCACGGCCGAGCGCGTCCTTGAGCACCACACCAACGACGCTCGCCACGCCGATTGCGCCCGTCGCGTGCAACCCGATGTCGGCAACGGTCCGGTTGTGAGCGAGCACACCGACGCCATAGGTGCCGACACTCAGCACGAGCGTCCCAGGGCCACCCAGCGCCCGAAATACCGTGGCAGTCTGCCGCAACGGTGTACTGCTCTGCAGGGCGCTCCGCTGCGACCATCGTGAAATGTCACGATCAACGGGAACGACTGCCAGCGCTGCCAGACTGAACAATGCAGCGCGCATCGCATCCCGTGCAAGCAACGTCGGCTCCGCGGGTTCACGCGCGGAATCCGCGAGACGCGATTGCGTGGATTGCGTGGATTGCGTGGATTGCGCCGGCAAGGCAGCACCTATGGCGAACATCGCAAGTGACAATACCAGAAATTCGGATACCGGCACGTGGAGCACCTCGCAAACGCGCTGACGTCGTGAAGACAGCAATTCAATCACATGCACTCTCAGCGTAGGCAGGCAAAGGCCAGTCTGACTCGAGGATGCACGTGCTTTCGGCTGCGGTTGCCCGCGAAAACAACCCGTGCATCAGGATCCGGCGCACGATCAGTGCGCAACGGTGACGAACCACGTACCCGTGATCGGGCCACGCGCTGGCCGACTGCCCGCCGCCGGCGGCGGACTGCCGGGCACAGGTGCTGGCGACGGTCCACATTCGAGCGCGAACACGTACGCACGATGCCGCGCTGGGTCGACCGCTAATGTACGGCCCCCGACAGCCGTCGCAACGGTCGCAATGGTCGAGTAGCGGTCGGCGGAATCCTGCCGCACCACGGTGATATTCCCGTCACGACCGGCCGGGATGTACATCAGTCGCTCGGTCGGATCCCAGCCGAGTGCATCGACACCGTCACCATTCGTAATCTCGGCAACGACTTCACCGGTGCTGGCATTCACGACCACAGACGTTCCGCTGCAGCCCGAAAAGATACGATTGGTGCGCGCATCGAAGGCAATGCCGGTGGGACTGTCGCATGGTGCGATGCTCCACGTCTTTATCACACGCATCAACCGCAGGTCGACCACGTCGATGGCATTCTTGTCCTCGATATTGATGAACACTTTGCCATGGCCATCGGACGCGCCGCCCTCCGGTGCCAAGCCACTCAGGGTCACGCGACCGGTGATCTCACCGGACTTCGCATTCACCACGACCGCAGTACCCATGGGATGGCTGTGATTGATCGACAGAATCCGGTCGGTGCTCTCGTCATACATGATTCCATCCGCACCATCGATACTAATGTGGATCTTCCTGACCACTGACAGGTCCGAGAGATTGAACATGGTCAGTGTGCTGTCGCCGGCATTGGTGGTGAAGCCATGGCCATCCTTGACCGCGAACGCGATACCACTGACGCGTGGCGTGTCAGGGATGTCACCAACGACGCCACCGGTGGCACCGTTCACCACCATCACGTGCGTGCCGCGTGAGACAAAGACGTTGTCCGAACTCGGCTCGACAGCCAGATAGTCATTGCCACCGGTGCCGCCGATATTGTACCTCTGGGTCGTGAAGGTCTGTGCGGGACACACTCCCGAGCACAGCATCGTTGCTGCGGCAAGCATCACCGCCGAAAGCCGAGACAGCATGAAACCACTCCGTGTGGGAAACGAGATTGCACGACACATCAGGGAAAATCACGCATCGGCAGCAATAGCGACTACAGCGCCGCCGGCTCAGGTAAGCGCATCAATCGTGTAGGACCGCCCGCGAATCGCCATCAGCAGTGATGGTACGAGGAACAGGGTGATGGGCGTGGAGAGCGCCAGCCCACCGAGAACCGCCAGCGCCAGCGGCTTTTGCAGTTCGCTGCCGGTTCCGAGGCCGAGCGCCAGTGGCAAGAGACCGAAGAGTGTGCAAAGCGTCGTCATCAGAATCGGGCGGAGTCGCACACGCGCTGCTTCGCGGAGCGCAGCCTCAAGGGCAAGACCGCGTGCGCGCATCAGGTGATCGGTGAAGTCGAGCAGGATGATCCCATTCTTCACGATCAGACCAACGAGCAGAATGCCACCCATGAAGCTGCTCACGTTGAGTGGCGTGCCGGTGACCACCAGCGCGAGAATGGCCCCGACAAAGCTCAGCGGTGCCGCGAGCAAGACCACGAACGGTTCGACGAAGCTGCGAAACTGAATCACCATCACCGTCATCACGCTGACCGCCGCGAGGGTCAGAACCAGCAACAGGCTGGTGAATGCGGCCTGCTGCGTCGCATACTGGCCGCCGAGCTCGAGGCGGATCCCCCGCGGCGCCGGATGCCTGGCGAGCACTGTGCGAACGTCGTTCATCACATCGCCCAGCGCGCGATCAGACACGCCAGCGGTAAGCCTCACGACTTGCTGCTGATTCTCGCGCAACAACTCGGCCCGTGTGTTCTGCGGTATGAAGGTCGCCACGGTGCCGAGTGGTGTGGCAGGGCGGCCGGGTGCAGTGATGACCGGCAGCGACGCGAGGGCCGCCGCATCAAATCGCACGACATCGGGGGCTCGTACGCGCACCCTGATTGCCCGGTCGTCGAGCCGTAACTCGCCCGCATCGATGCCCAGAAGGGCGCCGCTCGCACTGCTGGCGATCTGCGCCGGCGTCATGCCAAGCCGCGCCGACTCGACACGGTCGATCGCCATCGCAAGCTCGGCGCTCGGTTCGGCGTTTCCGTCATAGAAGTCTTCGAGGCCGTCCACCTTTCGCATGTCGACTGCCAGCAACTTGCCGTATGCCTCCAGCGCCGCGAGGTCGATACCAAAGAGCTTGATTTCGACCGGTTTGGCTGCACCGGCCAGGTCGTTGATGACATCCGACAGGATTTGCACGAACTCCACCCGCAGGCGTGGCATGGTGGTCGCGATCGAATCACGCAGGTGGCCGATCACGTCCTGAGTCGCGACACCGCGGTCACGGGTCATGCGCACGATCATGTCACCGCGATTCTGCTCCGTCGCAAACAGGCCGAGCTCCGCACCGGTGCGACGTGATGTGGCGGCGACTTCCGGGGTTCGTCGCAACAACAGCTCGACCTTGTTGATCATGCGATCGGTCTCGTCCAGCGCCGTGCCGCCTGGCGTCCAGTAATCCAGCACGAACGCTCCCTCATCCATCTCTGGCAGGAATCCCGTACCGGTGAAGCGATAGGCCACCACGCCGCCAACTCCGAGCGCCATCGCGGCCATGCCGACGAGCGCGCGGTGGCGCAAGACGCTGTCGAGCGCCGCATCGTACCACCGCTCAAGGCGGCCGGTGCCGTGGTCGGGCGACTCGGAACCCGTGAGAAGCGCCGAACAGAGCAGCGGAATGATCGTGAACGCCAGCACCAGCGATACCAGCACAGCGATGGTCAGCGTCATCGACAGCGACGCGAAGAACTGACCCACGACACCCTGCAGCAATCGCAGCGGTGCAAACACCACCACCGTGGTGATGGTCGACGAGATGACGGGCCAGAGCAGCTCCTGCACCGCGTCGCGGATCGCGTTGGCGCGATTGGGTGTGAAGCTCAGATGCCGCACGATGTTTTCCGTGACCACCACAGCGTCGTCGATGACCAGGCCGATCGCAATGGCCAGCGCACCGAGTGTCATCAGGTTGAACGTCTGCCCGATGAGCGACATCACCCAGATCGTGATCGCGAGCGTCAGCGGAATCGCCGACGCGCTGATGGCGGTGACCCGCCAGTTGCGGAGGAACAGCAGCAGCACGACGACCGCCAGTCCCGCGCCGATCAGCATCGCATCGCGCACCGAGGCCACTGCGGCACGCACGAGGACCGCCTGGTCGTACACCGGCTCGAGAGAAACACCGGAGGGCAGCGTCCTCGAGAACTGACGCGCCAACGCGTCGATGCTGTCGGCCATGCGGAGCGTGTTTCCGCCGGGCTGGCGCGTGATGTTCAGCAGCGCCGCGGGACGTCCGTCGCCGGCGACCAATCGGACACGATCCTCTCGCCCCAGGGAGACCGTCGCCACATCCTTCACACGCAGCCCGCTGCCGATGGAGACGGTGGCGATGTCGTCCGGCGCCCGGGCTTCGGTCTGCGTCACGATCAGATATTGCTTGTAGTTGCGCGCCACGCGGCCCACCGCACTGACGCCTGTGGACTGACGGATGGCGGCAGCCAGACCGTCGTAGCTCAGCCCAACCTGCGCGAGCCGTGCGGGATCAGCGACGACTTCGAGCTCACGCACACTGCTGCCCTGCACGTCAACACGCCCTACGCCTGGTACGCGCGCGAATACAGGCCCGATCTGGAAGCGCGCGATGTCGTAGAGCGTCGCGGCGTCACCCCCGACGAGATTGTAGCTCATGATCGGGAATACCGAGGGCGTCAACCGTTGCACCTGCAGCGAGAGGCCCGTCGGCAAGTCACCCGCCACGGCGTTCACGCGTGCCTGCACCTGCTGCAGCGCGACCTGCATGTCGACCGATGGCAGCATCGTGACGTTGATCTCACTCCCCCCACGGATGGATCGCGACGTGACGCGCGTGACACCCGGCACCACACTCACGGCTTCTTCGATCGGACGAGTGACGCTGAACACCTGTTGCCGCGCGCCAAGCGTGCTTCCTTCGGCGATGATCGCGATGCGCGAGAACTCGAGCTCGGGGTAGATCGCGCTTGGCAGCGTCAAGGCGGACCACAGGCCGGCGACCGACAGCAGGCTCACCGCCAACAGGACGAAGCGACGTTGCGCAGCGAGGAGGGTAAAGAGACCACCACGCAGACGGGTCACCGGTTGCCGTTGCTCTGTCATGGCAGCTTCACCACGATGTGCACACCGTCATCGACCTGATACGCGCCATCGGTCACGATCCGTTCGCCAATCACGAGGCCTGACGTGATCTCGACCCGCGCATCACGCCGCGCACCGATGGTCACGGTGCGTGTGTGTGCCACGCTCGCCGAATCCACGACGTACACGCGATAGCCATCGCCATCAGGGACCACGGCACTCGACGGAATCAGGATGGCCGCGCTGTGCTGTTCGAGCGCGATACGTCCGAACACGGACTCGCCGATGCGCAGGGGCCGTGCTGTGCTTCTTGCGGTCACGCGCACGGCGACGGTTCGGGTCACGGAATCGATGGCGCCGGCGATCGTCGAGACCACGCCAGTGCCCAGCGAGTCACCACCGTCAATCGCTCCCGATGTGAGCGTGACTGCTGCGCCGGGTTGCAGATGCGTGGCTTCAGCCGCACTGACCCCGAGCACGATGTCGACGAATCGGGGATCGGCGACCTCGACCAGCGCTGTCGTGCCGTCGATGCTCGCGCCGAGCATGGCGCTCAGTCGCGTGACCACTCCGTCAATTGGGGAACGCAGCGTCGCGAGGGTTCGCAGCCTGCGCGCGGATACCGCCGTGGACAGCGCCTGCGCAAGGTCGCTGGTTGCAAGGTCGAGATCCTTGCGCGGCGCAATGCCCTCGTCGACCAGGCGTTGGGCACGATCGCGTGTGCTTGTTGCGGTCAGCAGCGCCGCACTGCCGCCCTGCACGGCAGCGTCGAAGGGCGCCGGATCGAGTACGACCAACACCGCGCCCGCTTGCACGCGGTCACCAACGGTGACCCGCACGGCGCTGACACGCGACGGGCCAGGGGCTCCGAGGGCCGCGATGTATCCCGATCTTACCGTCACGATCCCGACGGCGTCGGTGACCCCCGAGAAGGCCTCTGCTGTCACCGTGCTCACCGACGCAGTCACGGTTGCGGTGGCGGCACCTGTATGCGCAACGTCTTTCGCGCACGCCGCCAACAGCAGTGCGCCAGTCATCATGCCACTGTGGCGAAGGTTCACGGACGCTCCGTCTGCGTCACGAGGTTCTGTGCCGCGATGGCCGTCCAGAGCAGGGCAACGTCGTCGATGTACTGTGCCATCACGTCACGAGCGTTCCGACGTGCTTCCAGCACGCTCGGCAGCGGGGACGCGCCTTCGCGGTATGCCGTCAGCGCGAGAGCCGCGACACGCTCGGCGGTGGCGAGCAGCTGCCGGTCGCGGGCCACCCGATTCCCTGCCGCGATCCGGGCGCGAGTGGCGCGGGCGATCTGCCGCTGCGATTCGAGTGATACGACGGCGAGGGCGGCCATGGCGCGGGACCGCTCCGCTTCAGCGGCCTGCACGACCCCCTTGTTCCGGCCGGGAAATGGTATTGGCAGCGCGATGCCGACTGTCGGGAGCGTCTGCGTCTGCGCACCGGTCGGATCGCCCTTCTCGAAGCCGGCTGTCAGACTCGGCGTACCGAATCGTGATCGCCTCTCCAGCACCACTTGCGCGTCGGCCGCGGTGACGTTGGATGTGGCGGCTGCAACGCGCAAAGGCTGTCCGGACGCGCGACTCACCGCACTCGCTTCGGGCAGTCCCAGTGTGTCAGCGAGCGCAATGCGGATGGTGTCGGCCGCTTCACCGATCAGCGTCTGGATATCGAGGAGCGTCGCGACGGCGGCAGCCGAGTCAGTGGAGGCGATGTTGGCCTGCTGACCGGCCGAGATCGTCGCCAGCTGCACGTCGAGTTCACTGGCGTCGCCCGCATCACGCCGCCGTCCGGCGATGCGCCGCAGACTGTCGGCGTCGAGGGCGTTGCGGCGTGAGAGCGCTGCCCGCGATGCGGCGGCGAGCGCGCGAGTGTACGCCGTATCGGCATCGTAGATGATGCTTGCACGGTTGAATGCGTAGATGTTTTGTGTCGACCGTTGCGCCGCGCGTGCGACATCGAGACGGCGGCCACGAAGGAGGGCGCCGTCGAGCGGCAATTCGGCGATGACGTGATACTGCGGCGACGCGTCGGTGTAGCTCACCTGCAGATTCGGCTGCACCCGGACACCGGCGATCGTCACGGCGGCGGCAGCGCGCGCGGTGTCGGTGGCGATCAGCGCCATGAGCGGTCCGCGCGTCAGCGCGGCATCGATCACGGCGCGGCGAGAGACTGGCCGTTGCGCGTGCAGGCTCGTGGCAACGCATGCTGCGAGGGTGAACTGGAGTGTGATCGTGAAGCGCATCATGCATTCTATACATAGTCTGGATGCGTTGCGTTGGCCGTGCAGCGCTTGCCGAAAGGAGCCTCAGCCGGTGATCTAACAGTTAGATTGGAGCATTAAGGTTCACTCGGTCGTGTTGCGAGTTGGTTTTTACGTCTACCGCCATCATGCCCAGAGGGCTCATGCGCATACTGATTGTGGAAGACGACCCCACGCTTGCCGACGTCGTGGCGTGTGGCTTGCGAGAGCAGTCGTACGCGGTGGATGTCGCGGGTGATGGCGATACTGCGGTGTACGAGTCGGCCATTACGCCGTATGACGCCATCATTCTCGACGTGATGCTCCCGAAGCGCGATGGCTTCGCGGTGTGCCGTGAAGTGCGACGCCGAGGGAGCACTGCCAAAATTCTGATGCTGACGGCACGTGACGCGGTGGATGATCGGGTCACTGGTCTTGACGCTGGTGCCGATGACTATCTGGCGAAACCCTTTGAGTTTCGCGAACTCCTTGCGCGACTGCGCGCCCTCCTCCGGCGCGGCCATGAGGTCTTGTCGCCCATGTTGCAGGTGAGTGATCTGACGCTCGACACGCGCAGTCAGACGGCGCAGCGCGATGGCCGCCCGTTACAGCTGACGACGAAGGAGTATGCCTTGCTCGAGTTTCTTGCACGCAATGCCGGACGAATCGTCGGCCGCGCAGAAATCTCAGATCACGTGTGGGACGGCCGGTACGATCCCTGCTCGAATCTGATCGAATCGTACATGAACCGACTGCGGCGGAAGCTGGAGTCGGACGGTGGCTCGAAGCTGATCCGGACGCGGCGCGGTGCGGGCTACGTGTTGAGTGACAGTGCGTCCGAAGAGTGAATGCGTGTCCATGCTCCGTGATCGTGTCCGCCACACGATGCGCAGCGTGGGGGTCGTGCGGCAGTCGGTGCGCGTGCGGCTCGCGCTGTGGCACACGGCTGCTTTGGCGCTGGTGCTGTTCGCCTCGCTGTCGTTCGGCTACGTCTATCTGGATCGAACGACGCGCGAGCATGGCGACAAGATCCTCGCCGACATGCTCTCGGCGTTCGTCATTTCGTGGGCCGCCGAGCGTGTGGAGTTGCCGGACGCATCGCGTGTCGAGGCGGCCGTCGATGCGATGCAGGAGTCGCGGTACCGGGATCGTCGGCTGCTCCTGTTCAGCGCTGATGGCCGCTTGCTGCTGGCGTCCGACTCGACGCCGTTGACGCCTGCGAGTAGGGTTCAGGATTGGCAGCGCCTGCAGACTCTGGCTGGCGCTGCCGGCGTTAGCGCAGCGAAGGCGTTGGCGCCGACGTTCACCACGATTGGCGGGGATGACGCGCACGTCCGAAGTGCCGCATACCGGATCACCCTGGCCGATGGGGCTTTTACGGTGGTCGCGCTGCGCGACCTGCATGACGATGATGCGGTGACGGAGTCGTTTCTCAACTGGGTTATGACCGTCGGCCCGATCGCGCTCGCGTTTTCTGCCATAGGTGGATACCTGATCGCGCGGCAAACGCTTCGCCCGGTCGTTGAGATGGCGCGTGCCTCGGAGCAGATCAGTGCGCGCAGCCTCGACGCCCGCCTGGACATCGACAACCCGCACGACGAGCTTGGGCAGCTTGCCGGCGTGCTGAATCGCCTGCTTGGCCGGCTGGAGGTTTCGTTCGATCAGCAGCGGCAGTTCATGGCCGATGCCTCTCACGAGCTGCGGTCGCCGGTCGCGGTGCTGTACGCTGCCGCCGACATCGCGCTGGCTCATGAGGCTCGCCCGACCGACGAGCTGCGGCTAGCGCTGTCCGTCATCCGAGGCGAAGGCAAGCGCATGACGCGCATTGTCGACGACCTGTTCCTGCTCGCGCGGACCGATACCGGGCAGCAACCGCTGCACCGTCGGCTGATGTATCTCGAGGAGGTCCTGCATGAAGTGTCGGCGGCCGCGAGGTTACTTGCTCTACCACGGGGCATCGTGATCGTGTGCCGTGAGAACGAGGAGTCGCCGTTCGTGGGCGACGCCCTGCTGCTGACACGCGTCGTCATGAACCTGCTCGACAATGCCATCCGCCACACCCCTGCCGGCGGCGTTATTCATGTATGGCTGCTTCACACCGTCGACGACGCCGACGCGCCGCGGTATCAGATCGTCGTGGAGGACACCGGCTCGGGTATTTCGGCGGAGTTGCAGCCGCGGATCTTTGAGCGTTTCGTACGCGCTGATGTGGCGCGCACGCGTGATGCCAGCACGGGCATTGGCGCTGGTCTTGGCCTCTCGATCGCACGATGGATCGCCGAGGCGCATCGGGGATCGCTGACTCTGCGACAGAGCAGCACAGCCGGCAGCTCGTTTGTGCTCGAACTGCCGGCTGTGATGCATGTTGACGCGGGCAACGGAGAGTCACAGCGGGCGTGAGGGCTACGGACGCAGCCGCTTCTTCGCCGCAGCAGCATCAGCTGCGCGCTCCTGCGCCGCCTGTCGGGGTGTTTCGTGCGACTTCGATACCACTGCACCCGTCCGTGCATCGATCAGCACCTCGTCGACACCGGTCTTCCCCGGAACCTTGATGTCAAAAGAGAAGACCAGCTTGCCATGTTCTTCCTCGATCTCCTCTTCGTCGATCCGGCCGTTCGGAACCTGCGCGAGCGCGAGTTTGCGCGCAGAATCAGTCGTCACCAAGGCACGTGCGAGCATACCCGGCTTCTCTTCCTTCATTGGTGTCGTGCGCTGCGCAGTGCCAACGGTCGCACTGAGCGCACTTGCCAACGTGACCACTGCTGCAAGGTGCAGTCCCTTCATCGAAGACCTCCAGAGTGCTGCGGCGACCTGATTGACGCTCGACAGTGAGTCGTGTCGGCAGTCGCTTGCGCAGTCGTTCGGCGTGGAAGCTAGGCGCACGAGTTCACTGCAGCATCAACCAGGCTGCGGACGTTTCCGGCGGCCGAGTCCGTGGTGTTTCGGCGGCTGCGCTGGCGTTGGAGTGACGCAACGACCAGTTCCAAATGGATGCGCGCTGCGCCTTCCTGGTCGAGCTGGGGTAGAGGCCGACAGCGAGTCAGGCCATCGCGTGCGGTGGCGGAGGTGCACTCCGAGGGAGCACGCTTCCTCGTGCTCGCCGAGCCCGGTGGCGCAGTGGAGGCCACGTCAGCAGACGAGCGTAACGCTCCCAGCGGTGAGGCCGACCCGGACCAGGCGCGGGTCGTCTTCGGCTCCATCATGGTTGGGCAGCTGCGGGCACTCCGTTCGTCCGTGGCTGTGATGCCTGACTCACCCGACGATGTCCGGGCACCGCGGAGCTTCACTATTGCGGTGGACACGCCCGTGGCCCGGGCTGCACCAGCGCGATTGGCCATCGCCGGAGAAGACGCGCGCGTTGCGATGGAGGTCGTGACTCTGCGTGGCGCGCACCACGCGTGGCCGCGCTGCGCGAGCGGGATGGCATTTGTGACACGCTGCGCGAGGCGCGCGGTCACGGTGCACACGGACGGTGCCTGGCATGTGATCGACGCGCTGGTCGAGGGCGCCGGCATCCCCATCACGCTGGCCGCGCCGTGTGAGAGAGATCGGCTGACTGACCTCGTCCCTCACATCATTGCGCAGGTTATACGATTCACGCGCAACCAGAACGTCGACGATCCCGCACAACGTGGCGCGGGAAGGAATTGGATCGACCACGCAGTCGGAGTCGATACCGCGCAGCACGCGCATACGGCGGCGTCAGGCATCCGCTCCTGAGCGCCGAGACGCCACCTGCGCGAGCGCCCACTTGATATGCTCGCGCACCAGCGGCTCGTCGTCATCGAGCGCACGCGTGAGCACGGTGACGTCGTCGGTGTTCGCCACGTTTCCCAGCACCACCGTCGCGTTCCGCTGCAGCCCCCGGAGCTTCGCTCGCTTCATCGGCGAGTTCTTGAACGCGGCGCTGAACTCCTCCTGCGACATCGCCAGCAACTCACGCGCGAAACTCCGAGCATCCTTCCCCGCAACGAACTCCCGCGCCGCAAACGGCGACCCCGCCGCTAACTCCTGCGAAGACTTCACATTCCACGGACACACGCTCTGGGAGATGTGTCGGTATACCCGTTTTATGGTCGAGCTCGATACACGGAGGCGAACTCTCCACACACCAAGGGTGGGATGGCGGTGATCATGAGCATCGGCGAGGCGGGGGTGCAGCAGATGCAGGTGGGCCTGCCGCAGGTGCAATTTCACGACATCACCGGTCACGTGGAGGGCGTGGTGGAGACCGATGTCGACGCCTGCGGGGAATTCGTCTGCACGCCCGGGCAGGTGTCGGTATGGGTGCCTGTGCCACGACCCACGCAGCAGCTACAGCGACAGCTCGGCAGCAGCCCACGCTGACGGGTTGGTGTCAGATGCGAACGCCTGATCGAGCTGCACCACGACGCCGGCCGAGGTACGTCGGATCGCAAAGCGATCGAGCTCCGTCGTGCGA
>Ga0105045_10003547_pt1 | contig 13402 bp, 17 predicted proteins | sample MAT02_FD_78089 | JGI IMG/M metagenome (GOLD analysis project Ga0105045, IMG submission 78089) | Freshwater microbial communities from Lake Fryxell liftoff mats and glacier meltwater in Antarctica - MAT-02 (megahit assembly) | ecosystem: Environmental > Aquatic > Freshwater > Ice > Liftoff...
AACTCGGCCTTTGCTCGGCCCGGACTGACCTTCACGCGCACCGAGAGGTCGTCGACCTCGACGCGCTCGTGATGGCGGGGCACCGGCCAACGTTCGAGCTGGTGGCCGCGCACGCCCAGGGTTCCCGTCTCGGCGCCGAGGACGGCGGTTACTGACGCTACGAGGGCTGGATCTACCAGGGCGTGGACGGTGTGGGCGGGGCGGCCCTTCTTCATGACGATCGGGGTGACCCAGGCATCGTGGGCTCCGGCGGCCAGCAGGGCACCGATCGCGTACGCCAGGATCTCGCCGGTGGCGTCGTCGACGTTGGCCTCGAGCAGCACCACGGGCTGGCCGTCGCGCGGCGGTTGGTCGATGGCTTCGCCCAGCACCACCTGCGTCAGGTTGGGGCGGTCTGGAAGCTCCTTGGTGCCGGCCCCGAAGCCGGAGGCTCGCACCTCCATGGCGGGCAGCGCGCCGTAGCTGGTAGCCAGCGCGGCCATCAGGGCTGCGCCCGTCGGCGTGGTCAGCTCTACCGACAGGTCGATACCGCGGGTGGGGATGCCGGCCAGGAGCTCGACCACCGCCGGCGCGGGGTTGGGGATGATCCCGTGGGCCGCTCGTACCATGCCGAGACCGACCGCCACGGGCGAGCAACTGATGCGGTCCACGTTGAGCAGCTCGAGCGCAGCGCACGTGCCCACCACGTCGACGATGGCGTCGATGCCGCCGACCTCGTGGAAGTGGACCTGATCGGGGGGGCGGCGATGGAGGCGACCCTCGGCCTGGGCCAGTGCGTCGAAAACCGCCGCCGCTCGCTGTTGGATGCGATCGGGGAGTCGGGCCTCGGCCACCAGCCCCTGGATGTGGGCGGCGGTGCGCACCACCGTGTGGTCATGGGCATGCACGTGCACCTTGGTGCCGGCGATGCCTCCGCGCAGCACCGGCTCGACCTCTAGTTCCCAGTCCGACACCGGGAGGCGGTCGAGGAGTTCGCGCACCCCGTCGACCTCCGCTCCGGCGTCGATGAGCGATCCGAGGGCCATGTCTCCTGCTACTCCGGAGAAGCAGTGGAACCAGGCGGTGGTCACGAAATGGCCACTCGGTCCCCTGGGTTGGGAGCCGCGGCCGTCGCCATTGGGCGGGCGGGGGCCAGGAACATGCGTGCCACCGCGCAGGCCGCGCCGTAGCCGTTGTCGATGCCCACGACCGTGATGCCGTTCGCGCACGACGCGAGCATGCCGAGCAGTGCCGTCACGCCTTCGAGGCCGGCCCCGTAGCCCACGCTGGTGGGAACGGCGGTGACCGGTGCACCGGTGAGCCCGCCGATAACGCTGGCGAGCGCACCCTCCATGCCGGCCACCACCACGACAGCGTCGGCCTCGACGATCTCATCGGTGTGACCGAGGAGGCGATGGATGCCGGCCACACCAACATCGTTGATGCGCTTGGGTGCGAACCCGTGGGCACCGAGGGTGACCGCGCACTCGTCGGCCACGGTCAGATCGGCTGTGCCCGCGGTGAGCAGGAGGATCCGCTCCGATCGGGTCGGGGCGGCGCGCCACACAACGGTGGTGCCGTGTACCTCGGCGCCGGGGTTGGCCTCGGTGGCTGCTCGGATCTGGGCGGCATTGGCGCGGGTGAGAACGACGGCCGCTTCATCGGACCGCGTCAAGAGCTCCGTCACGATCTGCGCGGCCTGGTCGGGTTCTTTGCCCGGTCCGTAGATCGCTTCGGCCATGCCCTGGCGGAGCTGGCGATGGTGGTCGACGCGCGCGAACCCCAGGTCGGCGAAGGGCAGCCGGCGCAGCTCGGCAACGAGATCGTCGGGCGAGCACCGCCCGTCTTGGAGTTCTTGCAACATTCGTCGGATGGCAGCCTCGTCCATGCCCCTATTCTGCCTGTTCGTGAACGATCTGGCCCAGCCAAGCTCCCGAAGCGATCCCGATGCCACGCTGCGGGTGGGGTTCCTCGGGCCCTTCGGCACGTTCACCGAGCAGGCCCTGCTCACCCAGCCGGATCTGGCCGATGCGGAGCTCGTGCCCTATCCCACCATGGCCGATGTGTTGCGAGCCACCGAGACCGGCGAGGTCGACCAGGGCTTCGTCGCCATCGAGAACTCCATCGAGGGCACGGTCAACGTCACCTCCGACACGCTGGCGTTCGACGTAGATGTGCTGATCCAGCGCGAGGTCGTCATCCCCATCCAACAGCATCTCTTGGCCCTGCCGGGCGCGGTGCTTGGCGTGATCGAAGAGGTCGTGTCGTTCCCTCATGCCACGGCCCAAGCCCGAGGGTTCTTGCAACGCGAGCTGCCGTCCGTGCGCACTCGGGCCGCGAACTCCACGGCCGAGGCTGCTCGGTTGGTGGCGGAGCTCGCTGACCCGAAGGTTGCTGCCATTGGCAACGAATTGGCGGCCTCGCTGTATGGCCTCGACGTGCTGGCGGCCGACATCGAAGACCACCCAGAGAACGAGACGCGCTTCGTTGCGGTGGCTCCGTCGGTGGTCCCGCCGCCCACCGGCCACGACAAGACGTCGATCGTGGTGTTCCAGCGCGAGGACGCCCCCGGCTCGCTCCTCGGGATCTTGCAGCAGTTCGCAGCTCGCTCCATCAACCTGAGCAACCTGCAGTCGCGTCCCACGAAGAAGGGTTTGGGCGATTACTGCTTCTTGCTCGACCTCGAAGGACACGTCGCCGATGATGTGGTGGCCGACTGCCTCAAGCAGCTCCACGCGCTGGGCCACGAGATCAAGTTCCTCGGGTCGTACCCCGCTGCCGGCGATCACGGCCCCGCCGTGCGCGCCGCCCACGGCGACGCCAGGCGTGCTGCCGACTCCTGGCTGCTGGAAATACGTGGTCGTATCGCTCCTGGGTGATTGCGCCACCGTGAGACCCATTGCTGCGACACCGTTGTCGTCGGTCGATCCCTCAGTCGGGGTCGTCGAGGATCTCGATGACCTTCACGCCGAGGGCGTTGTAGGTGGCTGCTGCTCGCAGGTCTCTGGTCGCGAGGGGAAGGGAATTGGACTTGGCCGCAAGCCCGACGAGGCCGTCGTAGACGGCTCCGCCGACGATGTTGAGCTCGGCCAGCAGCATCGGGACAGCTGCGGCCGTGGTCGTCGGTAGCAGCGCGGGTGGCCCGAAGTTCGCATCGATGAGCCGAACCGCATCGGCGGGCGCTACCCGTGCGTCGCCGGGAAGTCGGGTGAGCACGCTGTAGGTCTCGGCCAGCGAGTGCTGGGTCAGCACGAGGTCGTATTCGCGCAACCGGCGCCGCACCACCCGGTGCGCAACGTGGGAGGACATGATGAGCGCGACCGCCGTGCTCGTGTCGACCGCCAGGGTCACCGGCGGTCAGCATCGAGGAGCGCGAAGACGTCCTCGTCTGTGATCACGGTGTCGGACTCCGCGACGACGTCGCCACGGATCGTGCGAACACGAGCCGTGCGACTCACCGCAACCATCTGCAGCCCGGCCCCGTACGGGCTGACATCGACCGTCGAACCTGGCTTGAGCCCAAGGCGATCGCGAAGCACCTTGGGAACGACCAGTCGGCCGGCGCTGTCGATCGTCGTCCTCATGGCATCACGCTACCATCGAAATGGCACCCGGGGAGAGGCCGCAGCGCGAGGACGCCCGGCGTCCCGGTTCGAACCATCTCGCCTGGGACCGCCTGGGTGGACTGATCGAGAACGCCCTAGCGCAGTCGCCTTCCAGGTTGTTGTCAGATCGACAACTTGGCGGAGCGGGAGGGATTCGAACCCTCGGACCCTTTCGAGTCGCCGGTTTTCAAGACCGGTGCATTCGTCCGCTCTGCCACCGCTCCGTTCGCCATCGTAGGCGAGCCCCGGTCGACGGGCTGTGTACGATCTCAGGCGCACCACGGAGAGGTGCCGGAGTCTGGCCGATCGGGCTTCCCTGCTAAGGAAGTGACGGGGTAACTCGTCCGTGGGTTCAAATCCCACCCTCTCCGCTCGAACCAGGACCCCGGCCTTTGGGCCGGGGTCCGGCGCGCCAACCCAAGCCTGGGTGACCCACCGGGCGGTCATGGTCGAAGGTCACACCGGAGCCGCCGTTCGGGTTCGTTGTTCAGCGCCACCGGCCCCACGACCCAGGTCAGAGACCGTGACCCGCGCATCGATCTCGTATCTCCAAACATGAACGGCCGGAGTCGAATGTCGCGAACAGGGGTACCGATGTTGCATTTCTGTTACGGATGCGACAAGGTGTCACTCGACCGATCACCCGTCTGGGGGTGTTCGGGCCCGGCTCGCCAGGCCCGCCCCAGCGCCACCGGCCCCTCCGGCCGGCTTGGCCCTCGCCGCGGCGAGGTCGGGTCCGCCGATCAAGGAGCAACCCCAACGTGACCAGCCCCGCCCACACCGACGCCAGCGAGACCCCCATGGCCTCGCCCGCGAAGGTGCGCCGGAGCCGCAAGGCGATCAACCTGAGCGTCAGCCTCGTGGCTATCGCCGGACTCGCCTTCGCTACCACCGCCTGCACGCCGGAGCAGGTCGCAAAGGATGCGATCGCCCAGCACTGGGGCAAGCACGCCGCCTGCGCCGAGCGGGTCGTGCAGCGGGAGTCCCGTTTCCAGCATGATGCGGTGAATCGAAGCAGTGGGGCCACCGGCCTGTTCCAGATGATGCCGCTGCACAGTTCTTGGATTCGCGCCGAACTTGGCTACCAGTTCTCCGAGATGAAGGACGCGTACAAGAACACCGAGGCGGCCAAGCGGCTGTCGGACAAGAACTTCAAGGCCTACGGCGACGGGTGGGCGCCGTGGCGCCTCTCGGGCCGAGCCATCCGTGGCGGCGGCTGCCCCGCCTGACTTCACCCTCAGACCATTGAAAGAACGACCCGCCCAATTGGGCGGGTCGTTCTCGTTCCGGGCCGAAGTGGCGGCGAAAGGACGGGGCGGGCAACATGCGGGCCGAGACCTGACGAGGCGTCAGGTGTGACCGAGAGGCTCGCCGTGACCGATGACGTGACCACCCAGCCGGTGCTCGTGGAGGACCGTGCTCGCGTGCGGACCATCACCCTCAACCGGCCCGAGGCGCTCAACGCATGCAACGAAGCCCTCTACGACGCCCTCACCGACGGACTGCTCGACGCTGCGGCCGACCCCGGGGTGGCGGTGGTGCTCCTCACCGGCGCCGGCCGTGCCTTTTGTGCCGGCACCGATCTGGTCGAGATGGGGGCGCGGGTCATGGACCCCGACGGATTCCACGAGGGCAAGCACGGGTTCTTGGGCTTGGTCGACGCCCTGGCGGACTTCCCCAAGCCGCTCATCGTCGCCGTCAACGGCCTTGGTCTTGGCATCGGTGCCACCATGTTGGGCTTCGCCGACCTGGTGTTCATGAGCACCGAGGCCAAGCTCAAGTGCCCGTTCACCAGCCTGGCGGTGGCACCCGAGGCGGCGTCGAGCTTCCTGTTCCCGCGCTTGATCGGCCGTCAGAACGCGACGTGGGCGCTGTTGAGCTCTGAGTGGATCAGCGCAGCGGAGGCCCACGAGATGGGTCTCGCTTGGAAGTTGGCCGAGCCCGATGCCCTCCTCGATGAAGCCCGGGCCCACGCCGAGCACCTCGCCGCGTTGCCCGTCTCGAGCCTCATTGCTTGCAAGCGGGTGATCGTCGACCCGTTGCGAGCCGACATTGCCGCGGCGCGCGAACGAGAGAACCAAGCCTTCATCGAGTTGCTCGGCAGCCCGGCCAACACCGAGGCCCTGAGCGCGTTCGCCGAAGGCCGACCGGCGGACTTCACCAACTTGCCGCCGGGCTGGTGATCGCCGGTCGCTGAAGCGTCAGTGGCTCGGCATCACGAACTGGCTGGTTCCGTGAGGTCCGGGTCGGCGCCCGGTCCGTGCCCGCTCGGCAGGAGCGAGGCATCGATGCGGGCCATGGCGGTGCCGATGACCGCCAACTCCTCTGGCGTCAACCGATCGAGGAAGTGGTGCCGGACGCCCTCGACGTGGTGAGGGGCCACGGCCTCGATGGTGGCGCGCCCTTCGGAGGTGAGGACGGCGAACGAGCCCCGTCGATCCTCGGGGCAGGTCTCGCGAGCGACCAGTCCCCGAGCTTCGAGCCGGCCGATGTGGTGCGATAGTCGGCTGCGCGACTCGACCGAATGGTCCGCCAGCTCGGCCATGCGCATCCGGTCGCCCTCGGTCTCGGAGAGGGCGACGAGGACGCCGTAGTCGTCGTGGTTCAAGCCCTGCGCCTTCAGGTCTTGGTCGAGGCGGTCCATGAGGCGCCGGGTGCCGGTGATGAAACTCCGCCAAGCCGCCTGTTCATCGGCACTGAGCCACCGAACGGAGGTACGGGGGGCGGTGCGAGGAACCATGCGGAGAACCTTAGCGGGAATGGTTGATCCTTCAATGATGTTGAGCACCACGGCGGCGGCGTTGTGGTGGGCGACAAGATCAAGGTCCTCCTCGAGGTCGAAGCGGTCCTCCAGCCAGGACTGTTCGACGCGTGATCCGGTGGGTGGCGCGTGACCGGACGGCCCATACGCCACACTCGACGCACCACCAGAGGAGGTTCCCATGGCCATCAAGCGCATGAACCACGCCGTGCTCTACGTCCGCGACGCCGCAGTGAGCGCCACCTTCTACCGCGATGTCCTGGGCTTCCGCACCATCAAAGAGTTCCCTGGCGGAGCGTTCCTTCAGGCCCCCGACTCCACCAACGATCACGACATCGCCTTCTTCAGCATCGGCGCGGCGGCCGGGCCGTCCACCGCGGGGCGAACCACGGTGGGGCTCTACCACTTGGCCTGGGAGGTCGGCACCCTGGCCGAACTGGCCGAGGTGCGCGACCGGCTCCGAGATGTCGGTGCCTTGGTGGGTGGCTCAGATCACGGCACCACCAAGAGCTTCTATGCCAAAGATCCCGACGGCCTCGAGTTCGAGGTCTGCTGGGTCGTCCCTCCCGACCGGCTCACGGGCGACGAAGAGATCGGCACGCAGACCCTCGACCTCGAGGCCGAACTGGAGCGCTACGGACCCGAGACCGTCGGCGGCCGCTGAGCGGCGGTCCAGACGCGATTCGGCCCGGGCGCAGGGCCCGGGCCGAACCTCTGGCGGAGGGTGTGGGATTTGAACCCACGGTGACCTTGCAGCCACAACGGTTTTCGAGACCGTCCCATTCGTCCGCTCTGGCAACCCTCCGCCTGCGACGATAGCCGCCGCCTCGGAGTGGCTCACAGGCCGGTTTCGGGCCAGCAGCACAGCGCCGGCCTACGGCCTGTCGGTCAGCGGCGCCCGGCGAAGAACGAGGTGAGCAGTTCGGCACACTCGCTGGCCCGCACTCCGGCCACCACCTCGGTGGTGTGATTGAGGCGCTGATCGACGGCCAGGTTGTACAACGAGCCCATCGCTCCGGCCTTCAGGTCGGCGGCGCCGAACACCACCCGGCCGACCTGTGCGGCCCACACCGCGCCGGCACACAGCGGGCAGGGCTCGAGCGTGACGACCAGGGTGGCGGCGTGGAGCCGTCGATCGCCGATGGCCTGTGCGGCATCGCGCAGCGCCAGCACCTCGGCGTGCGCCGTCGGGTCGCCGGTGCGCTCCCGCTCGTTCGACCGACCCGCGATGACCTCGCCATCGAGAAGCACGACAGCCCCGACAGGGACCTCGCCGGCTTCTGCTGCGACCCGTGCCAGCACGAGAGCGTGGCCCATCGCTCGGTCGTCATCGATGGGCGGCCGAGGCTTGGTCACGCGCTCGATCGTACGGGAGCACCAGCGCCGAGCCGACCAGTCAAAGCTGTTCCGTCAAGTACGCAAGCCGATGACATCGACGAGGCGATCGAGGAAGGCGACCTGAGCCTGGTTGATCCGTTGGCGGGCCTCATCGAGGACGAACCACTCGGCTCGATCGACCTCGGGGATGACCAGCGTCTTTCCTGAGCGCGGTGGCCATGGGATCTCGATGGTGTTGCTCGTGATGTGCTCCACGTCGATCGAGCCACGCCGACTCCAACAGCGCACGACCTTCCCGCCGGACTGCCGAACCGATCCGAGGTCATCATCGAGCTCAGCAGCCGGCGGTTCGATCCCGAGTTCCTCGACGAACTCTCGGACCGCAGCCAAGCGGGGATCCTCGTCCTCGGTGTGCTCGCCCTTCGGGATGGACCACGCTCCCAGATCCTTCTTGGCCCAGAACGGGCCGCCGGGGTGGACGAGGAGTACCTCGGTCTGGCCGGCGGCCCCTGCGCGGTACAACAAGAGGCCCGCACGTCGCTTCGCCAGGCGAAGCGGAGGTTCGCAGGAGTCCATGCCTTGAGCTTTGCCGAACGTTGCCTCTCGGTTTCGTGGTTGCGTGCCGAAGGAATGGAGATAGACTGAAAATGACGGGAGTGCGGGGTCCGTTGTGGAGGGGTCCACCAGTGCCTGCGGCCTTCGGGCCCTAAACCCCGGCCGAGTGCCGAAGAACGGAGTTACCCATGTCTGCCCCTCCCTCGCCGCGTGTTCCACGCGCGGGCATGCGCCGGCTCATGTTGTTGAGCGCCGCCGCATTGGCCCTTGGTTTGTCGGCCTGCAACATCACATGGACGGCCGGTAAGACCCATGGTGCGATCATCGAGACCAGCGCCGCCCGGGCCAGCATCGGCATCTGGAGAGCGCCGACGCGGGTGCTCTACGACGTGTACGGGTCAGCCGGCATCACCACGGTGCAAGACATCCTGTGCGCGCACGGCACGTTCCCGACGTTGCGTCTGGCCGTCGGCAAGCGCTCGGTGTCGTCAGATGCCTTGAAGAAGAAGTGGTGTGGCTACGTCCGTGGCGACGGAGCTGATCTACGGGGGGCGCTCATCGACGCGCAACGCCAGCGAGACAACTGCCTCGCTCTCACCTTGATCAGCAGCGGCGCCTACATCAAGAACTGGACCCACAAGTCCGCCGGCTGCAAGACGGGGTCGCTGCAATGATCGCGTCGCGCAGTGTGAGCCAGGCCCTGTTCGCCGCCATCATCGGGTCGTGGCTGCTGGTCGCTTGTGGCGGTGGCGGCGGCGGAAACCACGACGCCAGCAAGGAACTCACCCCCACGCCGGTGTGCGACGTGGTCGAGATCCCACACAAGCGAATCTTGCAGCCCAACGACCTGACCTACCGCCAGGTCGTGGACACCGAAACCTGGACCAAGCAGGAGGTCGGGGTCGGCGCGGCACTGCTCTATGCCCGCGGCGAGCGAGACCTTGGTCCGTACACGGCCGTGGTCGACCACCTCATCGACCGCTACGAGGCCGACCAAGCGGAGCCTCCGGTCGACTCGCCAGCGCCGACCACTGCGGTTCGTCGTAGCGCCGACGATCTGGACGGCGCGCTGGCCGAGGGTCTCTGCTCGTGAGCGCGGTGGCCGGGCACTCAGGCTCGTACTCGTCCGGGATTCGGGCTCAGGCCCAGGTGCTGCGCGGGTGTGCGGATCGAGCGGTAGGCCTCCACCACGCCGGCCAGTTCCGTCGGCGTGGCACCGTGCAGGATCACCCCATCGACGCCGAGGTCGAATTGATCCTGCACGGCCGACGCGCAAGCAGATGCAGAGCCTGTGGCGGCGGGGGCCAACCATTCGGCGGGGAGGACGGTTGCCAGGTGCTCGAGCTGGTCGGTGGTGGCCAGTTGGTCGATGGCGCCCGGGAAGGTGGCGACCAGCGGATCAGCGCGGAATCGGGCCAGCACCGCAGGGTCCCATCCGTTGGTGCGCACCATGAGGTCGCCGTAGCCTTGGAGGTAGGTGGCCAGCCGCCCCACGGTGCGCTTGAGCCGCTCAGGCTCGCTCAGCGAATCGGGGATGGTGGCGAAACACGACCAGATCCGTACCGCCGCGGGGTCGCGGCCGGCTTTCTCGGCGGCGAGTCGGGCGGTGGTGACGCACCGCTCGGTGGTTTCGTCGGTGAAGAACGTGTGCAGCACCACGGCATCGAACGCGCGCCCGGCCAGTGCCAGGCTCTGGGGTCCGAACGCCACCAACAACAACGGGATGTCTTCGTCGAACGCCGAGTCGAGGTGGAGCACGGGCCAACTCCCCGCCGCCCCTTCGTGGTTGAAGATCGCTTCGCCCTTCCAGAGCCGCCGGAGCAGACCGGCCACATCCTCGAGCTGGGCCGTGGTGATCGGCGAGAGGCCGTAGGCCCCTTGCAGCGCGGCGATGCCTCGGCCGAGTCCGAGCGTGAAGCGTCCTTCCGTGAGCCGATGCATCGTGGTGGCCATAGACGCCGTCACCAGCAGATGGCGGGTGTTGTGGTTCGTGGCGGCGGTAGCGATGCCCAGAGTGGTGGTGGTGGCACCCGCGGCACCGCTCAGCGTTGCCGCCTCCTTCACGTTGAAGCGCTCCGACAAGAAGGTGGCACCAAGGCCGATCGCCTCGCCGTCGCGCACCTCATCGAGGAGTGGCCGAGGCGTGCTCGGCCCTCCGGCCAACCCATAGAAGCCGAGCTCGGGGAGCAGAGGAAGTGTCATGTGCGGGGACCGTAGCGGCCGCCGCCTACACGTCGATGAGGTGCGACGGGGTCACGCCGAGGCCCGTGGCCAGACGGATGATGTTCTTGTAGGTCAGGTTGCGGCCGCCCCGCTCGATTTGGCCGACGTAGGTCCAGTGCAACCCGCCGGCTCGAGCCAGCTCCTCTTGGGTCAATCCTGCAGCTGCCCGAAGTGCCCGCACGCGCGCCCCGAGCGCCACCAGTTCTGGGTCCTTGGCGGTCGAGCTGGTCTGGTTGGAGGGCACGGGGTCATCAGAATTGGACAGAGACGCGTCGTCCAGAGACGTTGCGTCCAGAGACGAAACGTCTTGCTGGGACGTCTAGTGTCAGACGCCCTCACTACGTTGCGTGCCTCGCTGGTGAGGGCTGTTTCGTCGACGACCGAGGTGTGAACGATGGACAAGTTGTCCGCCCTGGAAGCACGGGTCGCAGCGCTTGAAGCTGCACTGGCCCAGCTGAGCGATCGGGTTGTCACGCGGCGCGTCGTCGTCACCGATGCGACCGGCGTCGAGCGGGTCGTGGTCAGCACCGATATGGGGACCGCCTCGGTACTGGTGCGCCTCGACCGACCACCCGGTCGGACGACCGGCATCGAGCTCTTCGCGGGCGATCACGAAGATGAGGAGCCCTCCATTGGGATTGCGCGGCTCGAGGAGGGCGAGGTGGCGGCCAGCTACGTGGTTCGGCCTGGCGACCGGTAGCAGGACGCCTGGCGATCGGCGGTAGGCAATGGGCCTGGCTGCTGCCGATGGGCGGGCCCGGCGTTTCACTCCCTTGCCTTCGCACGAGCCACCTTCCTCCCACCTCCCCGGCTACCAGGAGCTTTTCGACTCCCACGGCGCGGGATATGACGACGCAATGGCTCGGTGGCCCTCGGCGCGCGACGAGGAGTTCGCGTTCGCCATCGATCTCGCAGGGCCGGTGGCCGGCGAGCGCATGCTCGACGTGCCGGCGGGGGTGGTTACCTGGCCGAGCGATTGCCGAAGGGCGTCGGGTACATGGCGTTGGAGACGGCGCTCTCGTTTGCGGCGCGGTGCCGGGCTCGCGGCCTCGATGTGGTCGAGGCCCCTCTCGACGGCTCCACCCTGCCGGCGGGCAGCGTCGATTTCGTCGTATCGATCGCGGGCGTCCACCATGAGGCCGACCTTGGTGCGCTTCTCGGCGCGTGGCGCCGGTTGCTGCGACCCGGCGGTCGGGTGGTGGTTGCCGACGTGGTCGAAGCCGCCAAGCAAGGCCCCGGGATCGAGTCGTCGCCCGATGGGCGGGTCAGCCTTCGCTGGGGGTTGCGGGGTCTGGTCGCCCATGCTCCGGCCTCGTGAGGCGACTCTCGTCGCTCCGAGCAAGCAGTGCGTCGAGCGCGATCCTCTCGGCGGCGCGCAGCGGTAGCCCCTCGAGGTCGCGCCACATCGGCATATGGCCACGATCGAGGGATTCGAGCTCGTTCAAGGCGACAGGCAGGGCCGCTCGATCGGGGAAGGTCCGGCAGTGCTGGAGCTGGTCGAATGCCGCCAGCATGATCATGGTCCGCAGGCACTTCTCGCAATGGCCACAGTTGAGCTGGCCGTCCTCGTTCTGCCAGCACACCCGCAGGTGCTCATGGACGAGTGGGTGCGAGGCAATGGCCTGGACCCGGTCGATACGTCGACCCGAGGCGTTTCCGTGCTCGATCTGGAGGCGACCGGGGAGGCTCCATCGATGATCGATGTCCGGCCGGGATCCCCAGGGGACCAGCCGCGATGTGGTGTACGACGGCGGGATCACGAGTGTGCCGATCGTGCGGTGCAGCAGGTGGCCGGTAGCCGCCAGCGCCGCGCCGTGCGTGTGCTCCCAATCCGTGGACGAAAACACGCGGTCGGTGCGGAGGTTCGTGCGGACCACGACTGCCTCGATGCCCAGGCGCTCGGCGACTGCATGGACCGCAGCAGTCGTGGCGCTCGACGTTGCCACGTCCTCGAGGTTGACGTCGAAGCCCAGCACGAACACCAGGTGAGTCGGACGGTGGTCGCCGGCCAACAGGGAATAGAACGAGTCGACGCCTCCGGTGAAGCAGAGCCCTCGGCCGCTGGATTGGGTCAACGGTGGATGCGCCCCGGAGCGATGCCGGCGACGGCTCGGCGGTTCGGGTGCGTCCAGGTGGAGGACGGGATCACCGCCCCACCACGCTGCGGTCACCGCCACGTTTGCTGCGGCGCCAGCTCGCCACTCGGCGTCGACCGGCTCGTCGAGCACGAAACCAGTGCCCCATTGCGACGCTGGGATGCAGAACGCGGTCACCCAGGCTTCGGGTACGTGCTCGAGTGCTGCGTCATCGCTGGACATCCAGACTTTGCGGCCATCGATATCGATCGCCACCGTGCCCGCATCGGCCGCCGAGCGCTGGATGGCCCAGGTACCGGCCCTCGGGCCGTTCTCGTCACTCGACCCAACCCCCATCAAGCCCCGAAACTATCGGAACCGGTCGACCCGACCAGTCTGGCCAGGCCTGAGCGACCCATCGCTCACGTCATTCGGTGAAGGGTCCGTCAACTCTCACGATGGCCCCGTTGCTGCTGACATAGATGGTGTACTCACCCTTCGGTGCGTACACATCGACGTCCCACGCCGCCCCGTAGTCGGTCTCGGCGTGTGGTCTTGGACGGAGGGTCTCCGTCCCCCTGTCGTGCCTTCGGGGCTCTGGCGACTGGCGCCGGAAGTCGCGCTGCGACGGTTCGAACCGGGCCTCACGCTCTGGTGGAGCGGCCCGCCTCGCATCTTCGACCGGTCACAGCGTGCCGAGCGGTGTCGTCTCTACGAGATCGTTCCCCGAGCGGGCCGTCCCGCCGGGTGACGTCGGCCCACTTGTCGCGACAGGCCCGGCGCAGTCGGTTGGTTGCCGCGGGCTGGGCCATCATGGTCGATCGTGACCTGGGCACCTTTGCCCGGCTCGTGGCGCGGCGAGGTGA
>Ga0105045_10003548_pt1 | contig 13402 bp, 13 predicted proteins | sample MAT02_FD_78089 | JGI IMG/M metagenome (GOLD analysis project Ga0105045, IMG submission 78089) | Freshwater microbial communities from Lake Fryxell liftoff mats and glacier meltwater in Antarctica - MAT-02 (megahit assembly) | ecosystem: Environmental > Aquatic > Freshwater > Ice > Liftoff...
GAGAATGGCGCGGGCCAGGTGACCAAGGTGGCCAACCAGATCATCGTCGCACTCAACATTGAAGCCGTGGCGGAGGCGATGGTTTTCGCCTCCAAGGCCGGCGCCGACCCGGCCAAGGTGCGTGCCGCGCTGATGGGCGGCTTCGCCAATAGCCGTATCCTGGAAGTCCATGCGGAGCGGATGATCAACCGCACCTTCAACCCCGGCTTCCGCATCGCGCTGCACCAGAAGGATCTCAACCTGGCGCTGCAATCCGCGAAGGAGTTGGGCGTGGCGCTGCCCAACACCGCCTCCACGCAGCAGCTTTTCTCGGCCTGCGCCGCAATGGGCGGGGATCAGTGGGACCATTCCGGCCTGATCCAGGCGCTGGAGAAGATGGCCGATCACAAGATCGGCTGAGGCCATAAGGTCAGATGCTCACGGCTTGGCCTTCGCGGTGATGAAGCGATGGATTTCCGTGTTGTCCGCGCGGGGCCCGAATTCGCTGAGCGCGGCGCTCCAACGTGTGCGCAGCAACGCCAGGAGGGGCGCTTCAGCCCCCGCCGCCGCCGCGATGCCGCCCGCCGTCTCCAGATCCTTTCGCATCAGCCCCAACTGGAACCCGCCCGCATAGCGGCGTGACGTGATTTCCTGCGCAAGCTTCGTCTCGGACGCAATGTTGCGCCCCGAACTCGCATTGAGCACCTGCGCGAAAATGCCGAGATCCAGCCCCTGTGTCTCAGCCATCTGCGCGGCCTCGCTCACTGCCATGAGCCCGGCGGCATAGACGTAGTTGTTCAGCGCCTTCATCGCATGCGCGCTGCCCACTTCGCCGGTGCGAATGATCGCCTCGCCCATCATGCGCAGCACGGGTTCGGCGCGCGTGAAATCGGTATCCGCGCCACCCACCATGATGGCGAGGTTTCCGCCACGCGCCTTGGGGACGGAGCCGGAGACGGGCGCATCCACGATGGAACAGCTACGCCCCGCCAGGGCTTTCGCCCAGCGCCGCGTTTCGCCAGGTTCGCTGCTCCCCATGTCAAGGATCAGCGATCCCTCGGAAAGTTCGGGCAGCAGCGCTGACATCACCGCATCCACAGCGCGGCTGTCGGGCAGCATGAGAATAATGAGGCGGCATTCCTTCGCCAATGTGGCCGCATCCGGGACGGCTTCAGCGCCCTCCAGCGAGACGTTTGCAGCATCAAGGCTGGTCAGCAGGCAGCCTTTGGCCACCAAGTTCATCGCCATGGGCTGGCCCATCATCCCCAACCCGACAAAGCCAACACGCTCCATGACGCACCCCCGTATTTCGCGCCGCATGTTCCGCCGCGCCCCCGTACTTGTCCAGGACAGCCCTACGCAGGTCAGGGTTACCGCCCCTCCATCACACGCCCCATGAAGCGGGTGATCCCGCGCTGCCAGCCCCAGGCGATCGCGGCGGGTGTGTCGGCGCCGGTGAGGATTACCCGGTCGCGATCCTCAGGCAGGGCCGCATCCAGGCTGGAGCGCGAGTGGGCGTCAGCGGCCAGCATATCCGGGCGGAAGCGCAGGCGCAGCATCGCGGGATCGAGACGCGCGGCTGGCAACAGGCGCAGCAGGGAGGGGTCCACTTCATCCAGAGCGAGGGTCCAGCCGCGTTGCAAGGACAGCCGGCGCAGCATTGCATATCCGCCAGGATCGGCCAGCAAATCAGTCGCGGCCACGGCCACCAGCAACCCACCGCGCCTGTGCGGGCCGAGCAGCCCATCCAGGCGGAGAAACTCCGCCTCCGTCACAGAGGGCAGGCTCAGCGACAGGCAGGTTTCGCCCATCGCCCGCGCCTCCTGTGGGTGGGCGAGTTCAGCGAGCATTCTTCGCTCGGCCGCTTGGCGGAAGTGCCGCGCCAGACCGGGTATGGCCGCCAGATCGCGCTTCGGCAGCAGGGCAGCGGCGAGGTCGGGCAGATGGGGTCGCAACTCGGTCCAGAGCGGTTGCGGGGAAGCAGTGCCGGATGTCAGGCGCCAGATGCCCTGCCGTCGCAGAAAAGAGGCGAGGTTTGCGGTGCTGAGCGCGCGCAGCGCCGCATCCACCTCACCAGCCGTGGGGGGCGGCAGTATGGATGCCACGGCGGCAGGTTCCTCGGCCATGGTCGCATCCAGGCCGAGCGAGGCTTCCACCAAAGTCAGAAGCCGAGCCGCCTCCGCAGGCAGCCGCAAGACGGGCAGCAGCGTCTCAATCTGGATTTCCGGCAGAAGGCGGGACAGGGCACGGCGGGTTTCGTCCAGATGCTCGCCCGGCGGAGGGGAGAGCGCCACGAGATCGCCCCCCGGCAATTCATAGAGCCGCGCGCGGGTGGGGCGCAGCAATGGCGCAAGCGCCTCGCGCACCAGGCGCTGATGGCGGGCTTCGCGCAGCCGCGCTGGCACCAGGGAGAGCCGCACATGCAGAACGCGGCGTTCCACGCCCGACGTGACGCAATCGCGTGCCAGGCTGGCCAGTGCCATGGCGTCTCTCAGCGCGGCGGTGCCATCCCAGGCCTCGGCGATGGCGTTCACGCGTTGATTCCCTCATGAAAGATCCCAGGGGCGCGGCACCAGGCCGGGGCGGGTGCGCCCAAGGCAATCATGCGCGGTGGGAGGTGGGCAGGGGCGACCGGCCCGGCGGGGGCGGCCCAGATGAATTCCGACGCATTCACCCAGTCCAGCGCCACAGCATCGGGGGCCAGCAACCCCACTGCCCAACCCGCCTGCCGCAAACCGGCCAAGCGCTGCGCGAGAGCCCCGCCCTCGCCCAATGCGGCGAGGGGGAGCAAGGCAATCGGGCCATTCGGGTCATCGGCTGCGGCACCGCGCAGGGGCGCGCCCTGCCCGAGGCCGTTGAGCGGGAGATCAAGGATCAGCCGCAGTCCCGGCCGCAGCGCCGGCAGTCCGGCGCGTTCGGCGGGGTTGGTAAGGGCGGAAAGCAACCTCCGGCACAGCCATTCCCGCGCGGCAGCCTCCAACTGCTCATCCTCAAGACCAAGCGGTGCGGTGCTGAGACGCTGGGCGACCGCGCGTTCGCCACCGCCATCAGCGAACAGCGTCAGGCGTGCGAACGCCCGCAGCGGCAGGGTTGCGCAATGCGCTTCCAGGCTGGCGAGGCTCCAGATGGGGGAAGCCGCGCTTTGCTCGGCGGCCGAAGCGGCGCCTTCCACCGCCGCCTGGCCAAGCGGAAGCGGCCAGGCCCTCGGCGCCTGGCCGAGCAGCGTGGCGATGGCCTGCACTGCCCTCTGGCCGGGGGCAGCGGTTCTGCCCAGCAGCAAATCCCCGCCCGGCAAAGCAACGACCCGACCGCCCCCCAGCACCGCGGCCTCCTCCAGCAGAGCGCGGGCAATGCGCCGCCCCGCAAGCGGACCGACAGCAGGTTGAAACACGGCAATGCTGTCGGGTGGCATGGCACCGAGCGCGACACGCCAATCGGCGGTTACGGCCTTCATGCGCAGCGGCCAAACGGCTTTAATCCGTTCCCGGATGCCGTTTTTTTGGTCTGGTTGCTGTTCTGCATGCTGCACGGCCCTTCTTGCGCCACATCCGCAGGCTAGCTTCAAACGGTTAAGCAAAGTTTATGACCGCCACGGTCATCAAACGTCACATTCAGTTGCGGTCTGGCCACCGCATGGGGTAGCGAAAGAGGAGATGTCATCCAGACCGCCCCCTCCCTCCAAAGGCCGTGACGCCGTCACGCCCGCAGAATTATGCGATGCGGTCCGGGCCATGGCGCGTGGCGCGGTGCTGGTGGTCGGCGATGCCATGGTGGACCGCTACATCTATGGCAGCGTTTCACGCATCAGCCCCGAAGCGCCGGTACCCGTGTTGAGTGTGGAGCGTGAGGTCGTGCTGCCTGGCGGGGCGGGTAATGTCGTGCGCAACCTGACGGCCCTGGGCGCGGCCGTCGCTTTCGTCTCCGTCGTGGGCGACGATACGGCAGGAAGCGACCTCACGGGCCTCATCGGCGGGCAGGCGCGGGTCGAGCCTTGGCTGCTGGTCCAGGGCGGGCGCACCACCACGACAAAGACGCGCTTTCTTTCCGGCGGCCAGCATCTCCTGCGCACGGATCTGGAGCAGTCGGCACCCATTCATCCCCGCCTGGCCGATCGCCTGGTGAAAATCGCCTCCGACGCGGTGGCGGTCACCACCACACTCGTCCTGTCAGACTACAAGAAGGGCGTGCTGGCGGGGGATATTCCCGCGAGGCTCATCGCATCGGCCCAGGCGGCCAATCGCCGCGTGGTGGTGGACCCCAAGGGGGGGGACCACGGTCGCTTCGCGGGGGCGGACCTCATCATCCCTGAGCCCGAGGAACTGGCCGGCGCCACGGGCATGCCGGTGCATGACGAAGCCTCGGTGGCCGCAGCCGCCAGCGCGCTGCGCCGAGCCCACCATTTCCGCGCCGTCCTTGTCCCCCGCGCGCCCGATGGTCTGACGCTGCTGGAACTCGAAGCCGACGGAACCGAGACGGTGCGGCACTTCCGCGCCGAAGCCTCCGAAGTGCACGACCCCGCGGGCGGTGGGGATGCCGTGGTCGCCGTGGTGGCGGCGGGGCTGGCCACCGGCTTGTCGCTCGCGGCGGTGGCACGGCTGGCGGCGCTGGCGCTGGGGATTGTCAGCCGCAAATCCGGCATCGCGCCGGTTAGGGCCGAGGAATTGCTGGAAGGCCTGACCCCGGGGCGCGGGGCTACCCGCAAACTCGTCTCCCTGCCGCTCGCGGCCGAGGTGATGGAGCGCTGGCGCCATCGCGGCTGGCGCATCGGCCTGTTGCAAGTGAATGGCGAGCTTTGCCCGGAAGCCACAACCGAGCAGGCCCGGCGCTGGTGCGACCGCCTGTTGGTTGGTGTCGAGAGCGAGAGCGCCGCAGTAAGCCTGCTGGCCGAGCGCCCGGAGGTGGATCTGGTGGCGATTGGCGCGGGCTATGGCGGGGAGGACCTGCTGCGGCTGTTGCGGCCGGATGTGCTGGTCTCCGCCTCGGAGAATCCCGCCTTGGCGGTGCTTCTCCGCGAATGGGGCGGTGAGCTTCGGGCCGTCTGAGCCATCGCCGCAACCTTCGTCTGAAGGCGGCGTTTCTTTCCGAACCGGGCCATCCTGCCCGCGCAACGGAGACGACGCCAATGAGCAACGCTACAGCAGAAATCACCGAGCACATGGAAGTTGTCGGGAGCTGTGGAACCCACGTCGGCACCGTGGACCATGTTGAGGGCGACAAAATCAAGCTCACGCGCAATGATGACCCCGATGGTGGAAATCATCATCACTACCTGCCGCTGACCTCGGTGAAGGTCGTCGAAAATGGCAAGGTAGTGCTCCAGATGAACCACAAGGAAGCCATCGCCGCTCGCACCATGTGAGTTGGTTTGTCAGTCGCGCGTGAAGACGAACCCTCGCGCGCGGCCGGCATTGACCGTCAGGCGCTGACTGTCGGGCGCGAGGACAGCATCCGGCCCGATCGTGAATTTGGGGCGCCGGCGGTCATGGTTGGGCCGTACGCGAGGCGGCGTGAGATGCGGGGTTCTCACCACGCGGCTTTCTCGATGCGCGCGCGCCGCTGCCGGCCATGCTGGGCCTTCCCGTTCTAGGCGACGATGGCCGGCCATTGCTGATCGCCTTGGGCAGCTATGCACAGCGGCTAGCGGCCACCGCGCGCTTGGGCTGCACGGTGCCGGCGCTGGTTCACCCTTCCGCAGTGAGCGCGCGCAGCGTGGAGATGGCGGAGGGCGCGGTGATCATGCCACGCACGGCGCTGGGCGCACTGGCGCGAATCGGCCGCCTCGTGCTCGTGAATAGAAGCGCGATTATTGAGCATGAATTGGTGCTGGAGGCAGGGGCCCATGTGGCTCATAGCGCGGTGCTCTGCGGTGGCGTGCATGTGGGCGAGCGCGATTTGATCGGCGCGAGGGCTGTGGTTTCGCCCCATGTCAGGATCGGGGTGGGTACGATTGCGGCCCTGGGGCGGCAGTCATGGCGGATGTGGTGCCGGCGGGGCGGGTTTCCGCGCGTACCCTCGCTTGAGACAAGCTTGCATTGCGCAAGGAAAGGCGCATCTGACAGGTCTTGTTGCCATACTTTAGTGAAGCTTTAAGCTTTTCCGTGCTTGATGGTGTAGCATCATGCGGTTGTTTCGCGACACACTCGCGCGCCCGTCGGTGCCCAGCATCAAGGAAGGCGTGCGAAACCTAGAAATGAGGCTGCCTGCATGAAGCTCAGGGTCGGGACCACCGCTGCCATCGCCGGCGCCTTCGCAGCGGGCATCATTATCGGCCCCATGGTCGCTGCCTGGGCGCAAGGCGCTTCGGATGGCGGGCGCGCCGAGACCTACCGGCTTCTGCAACTCTTCGGCGATGTCTTTGCCCGTGTTCGTGCCGAGTATGTTGAGCCGGTGCAGGACCGGGACCTCGTGGAGAATGCGGTGAACGGCATGCTCACCGGCCTCGATCCGCACAGCGCTTATCTCAACCCACGCAATTTCCGAGACATGCAGGTGCAGACGCGCGGCGAGTTCGGCGGACTGGGCATCGAGGTGACGCAGGAGGGCGGCTATATTCGCGTCATCTCTCCGATTGACGAAACACCCGCCGCGCGCGCGGGCATCCGCCCCGGCGATTTCATCACCCATCTGAACGGCAATTCGACACAGGGGATGACCCTGCAGGAGGCGGTGGAACAGATGCGCGGTGAGCGCGGCACCACCCTGCGCCTGACCATCCGCCGCGAGAATGAGACGCGGCCGCTGGAAATCTCCATCACGCGTGATGTGATCCGCCCGCAAGTGGTGCGCTTCCGGCTCGAAGGCGGGGATGTCGCCTATATCCGCATCACCTCCTTCAACGAGCAGACCGAGGTCAATCTTCGCCGCGCGATGACCACGCTGCGCCAGCAAGGCGGCAGCAATCTGCGCGGCGTAGTGCTCGATCTGCGCAACAATCCCGGCGGGCTGCTCGACCAGGCTGTGCAGGTCACCGATGACCTGCTGGACCAGGGCGAGATAGTCTCCACCCGCGCCCGGCGCAGCGAGGATGCGCAGCGCTGGAATGCCCGCGCGGGCGACATCACCAATGGCCTGCCCATGGTGGTGCTGATCAATGGCGGCTCGGCTTCGGCCAGCGAGATCGTGGCCGGCGCATTGCAGGATCACCGCCGCGCGGTGGTGATCGGCACGCGCAGCTTCGGCAAGGGCTCGGTGCAGACCGTGATGCCGCTGGGCGGCAATAACGGCGCCATCCGCCTGACCACGGCGCGCTACTACACGCCATCCGGCCGTTCCATCCAGGCGACCGGTATCGTGCCGGATTTCGAAGTGCGCGCGACCCGGCAGGACGCACAGACCGCATCGGCCGTGCCCGCGCGCGACCGGGAGCAGGATTTGCGTCGCTCGCTGCGCGCCGAGGGCACAACGGCGCCCCCCCCGCCCACCGTGACGCGGCCGCCGCTGAACTTGCCCGCCTCCATCACGGACCGCGTGCAGAACCAGCCGCCGGAGAACTGGGCCACGCTGGACCCGACCAAGCCCGAGACGGATTTCCAGCTTCAGCAAGGGTTGAGCCTGGTGCGTGCGCTGGCCGCCAACCCGCCGCGCCGCGCCGCGCGATAGGAGTGCCGCCGACGCCGTGTCCGAACACCATGTAAGCAAGGGACGCGGCTGGTACTGGCTGGGAGTCTTCTGGGTCGTGGTGCTGCTGGGCATCGGTGTCGGTGCGACAACGCTTGCGGTGCTGGGGCCGCCGGAAATTGTCACAGTCTTGGCCGCCCCACCTGACGAACCCCCGGCCGCCACCGAGGCCGCGCCAGCCCCGGCAGCGCTTCCACGCGGCGTGCCGGAAAACCTGGCAAGGCATCTTGACCCGGCTCTGGTGGAACTCACCGCCATGGGGCCCATGCCACGTATCGGCGCCGATGGCCGCATGCCGATGCGCGCCTATGCCCGGCCCTTCGACCGGCAGGATACCCGCCCACGCGTGGCCTTGATCCTGGGGGGAATCGGCCTGCGCGTCAGCCTCTCGGAGGAGGCGATCCGCACCCTGCCTCCGCAGATCGGGCTTGCATTCACCCCCTACGCGCCCAGCCCTGCGCCATTGATCGAACATGCGCGGGACCGCGGATTTGAAACACTGGTCGCGCTGCCCCTGGAGCCCACAGGCTACCCCATGAACGACCCCGGGCACCTTGCCCTGTTGACCGGCCTTTCATCCGGCGAGAATGCGCGTCGGCTCGACTGGCTGATGGCGCTCTATCCCGGCCATGTGGGCGCGGTCGGCGCACTGACCTCCATGCGCGGCGAGCGCTTCGCCGCCCTTTCCGAACCCTTTGCCCAGATGCAGCTGGCGCTGGCTGCGCGCGGATTGTTGTATTTCGATCCACGGCCGGGCTCGCCCAATCCGCAGCGCGCCTGGGGCCTGACCGCGGATGTGGTGGTGGATGAGCCGCACACCCGCGGCGAGATTGACCAGCGCCTGGCCCTGCTGGAACGCCTGGCCGTGCAGCGCGGCGGTGCACTGGGCTATCTGGGCGAGGTAACACCGGTTTCCTTGCAACGCCTTTCCGCCTGGGCTGCAGGGCTGGAGTCGCGGGGGGTGGCGCTGGCACCCGTCACCGCCCTGATCCGCCGACCCGAAGTCGCGGCCGTGACCCGCGAAGGGGTCGCAGCCCGATGAACCTTCCCTATCGGCCTAATGTGGGTGCCGTCCTGTTCAACGCTGCGGGGCTCATTCTGATCGCCCGCCGCGCCGACATGCCCAATGCCGAGGGCGCACCCGGAGGTTGGCAATTGCCGCAAGGCGGGGTGGATGCGGGCGAGGATCTTCGCGCGGCCGTGCTGCGGGAGTTGGAGGAGGAGATCGGCACCGCCAAGGCCGAGATCATCGCCGAACACCCCGAATGGCTGAATTACGACTTGCCGCCCGAACTGAGGGGCAAGTCCTTCAATGGCAAATATCGCGGGCAGACGCAAAAATGGTTCGCGCTGCGCTTCACTGGCACGGATGGCGATATCCGGCTTGATATCGACCCGCATCCGGAATTCGACGCTTGGCGCTGGGCCCGGCTGGAGGAATTGCCGGGCCTCGCGGTCAGCTTCAAGCGGCCGATCTATGAGCGCCTGGCGGTGGATTTCGCTTCAGTCATCCCCGCTGCATGACCAGGCAACCCATTCTCTACTTGCGCTGGATCAGCTCGATCTTGTAGCCGTCGGGATCATCAATGAAGGCAATCAACGTTGTGCCGAACTTCACCGGACCCGGCTCGCGCGAGATCTTCACACCTGCCGCGCGCATCGCCTCGCAAGTGGCGTAGATATCGGGCACGCCGATGGCCAGATGCCCAAAGGCGCCGCCCATTTCATAGGCGGTGAGGCCGTAATTGTAGGTCAGCTCCAGCACCGTCTCCGTGCTGTCATCGCCATAGCCCAGAAAAACCAGCGTGTATTTGCCATCGGGCACGTCGTTGCGGCGGAGTTCCTTCATGCCGAGATGGGTCGTGTAGAAGGCAACGCTGCGCGGCAGATCGCCCACGCGCAGCATGGTGTGCAGATAGCGGAACTGGTTTTCCATCATGTCTCTCCGTTTTGGTTCAGAAATATCTCGGGCTGGAGGGCGATGACGAAAAGGCCCGCCGCCTCGGCCGCTTCCAGCATGGCTGGCTGCTCCACCAATATGGTGCGCTCGGCCTCAATGGCGATACCGCGCAGCCCCGCGGCCTTGGCCACCTCCACCGTCACCGGCCCGACCACGGGGGCATCCACTCGCATCTCCTGACCCGGTTTCGCCAGCTTCACCAACACGCCGCCTGGCCCCTCGCGCCGCAATTCCCCTGCACGGATGAGCAGCGCGTCGGTGCCCTCGATGGCCTCCACGCCCAGGATCAGGCCCTGCTGCACCACCACGGCCTGGCCCACATCCACCTCCGCCATGGCGCGCAGCACGGTGATGCCGCGGCGGATATCGTCGCGCGCCTGCTCATCAGGGGCGGGGCCGGCCAGCAGCCCGGCCTGGGGAGTGCTGGCACCGAGCAGCGATTGGGGAGCCACGATCTCGAAGCCTTCCTCCATCAGGATCGCGATGCCGGCGCGCAGCACCGCATCATCACCGCCGAAGATGGCACGCCCCATGCGCGCAATGGTCCGCGCCATCCAGGCGTCCGGCCAGAGAGAGTTCATGGAAGGCCGCCGCGCGCGGCCGCACAGAACCAGGTGGGTCACGCCCTCCGCCTTCATGCGCTGGACGATGGCACCACCCGCGCCGATGCGCTCCTCCAGATGCGGATAGGCGCGCAGGCCGGGGTCGTCGCAGAAGTCACGCAGACAGATGACGAAAATCTCGTGCCCGGCCGCCACGGCGGCCTCGGCCACCTTGGCGGGAAACGGCCCGCCAGCGGCAACCAAGCCGAGCTTCACCCCTCTTCCTCATCACCGCCGAGTTCGGCGGCCATGCGACCTGGGCGGATCAATTCGCGCTTGCGGTCGGCCGAGCGCAGGAAGGCCAGCACCTCCTCAACCAGCACGTCGCCGGCGAAGCGCATTTCGGCGGCGTCCATGCGGGCCGCGAAGGTGCCGGGATCGCGGAAAATCAGGCGAAAGGCGGCGCGCAGGGCGTGCAAATTCTCGCGCGAGAAGCCGCGTCGTCGCAGGCCGACCACATTGAGGCCCACCAGCCGCGCTGGCAGCCCAAAGACATTGCCGAAGGGCGGGATGTCGTTCGTGACGCCAGCCAGCCCCCCCACCATCGAGTGACGACCCACACGCACCATCTGGTGGATCGCGGCGCCGCCGCCGAGGAAGCACTGCTCGCCGAGTTGCACATGCCCGCCCAGCATCACGTTATTGGCCAGGATCACGCGATCGCCCAATCGGCTGTCATGCCCCACATGGCTGCACGCCATGAGCAGGCAATCGGCACCCACGCGCGTGAGCCCATCGCCGCCGGTGCTGCCGCGATGCACGGTCACGTGCTCACGCAATTGGGTGCGCGGGCCGATGATGACGCCTGTGGGCTCACCCTTGTATTTCAAATCCTGCGGCGGCAGCCCGACGGAGGAGAAGGCCGAAAGCCGCGCCGCGGCGCCGATGGTGGTCTTGCCTTCGATGACCACGTGGGACGTCAGTTCGACCCCATCCTCAAGGGTCACCGAGGCGCCGACGATGCAAAACGGACCGATCCGGCAGCCCGCGCCAATCTGCGCGCCTTCCTCGACAATGGCGGAGGGGTGGATATGGGCCGTCGCGGAAATATGATCCACTGCGCTCACCGGTCCCGGATCATGGCGGCGAAGGTCGCCTCCGCCACGATCTGGCCATCCACCTTGGCCTGACCGGAGAATTTCCACACATTCATGCGTCGTTGCGCCCTTGTGACATGAACATGCACCTGGTCACCCGGAACCACGGGCCGGCGGAATTTCGCACCTTCAATGGACATAAAGTAAACCAGCTTGCCCTCTGCGTCAGGCCCAAGCGTCTTCACCACCAGCACCGCTGCGGTCTGCGCCATGCTCTCGATGAGGAGCACGCCGGGCATCACTGGCTCGGAGGGGAAATGCCCCTGGAAGAAGTTCTCGTTGATGGAGACGTTCTTTACACCAACCGCGGATTCGCCCAGCACCACATCCACCACGCGATCAATGAGCAGGAAGGGGTAGCGATGGGGAATGGCCCGCATGATCTGAGCGATATCATAGGAAATCAGGGTCGTGTTCATAGGGGCGGCTTCATCCATGTCATTCAATCCGCATCTGGCTTGGACGGCCGCCGTGACGCGGCACCAAGGCGCTGCAGGGCCAATGTGGCGCGCATCGCATCCAGCTTGGGCGTGGCAGGAGAGCCCATCATTTCAAACCCAGGCGGCACATTTTTGATGACACCTGCCTGTGCGGCGATCCTGGCCTTGCTCCCGATGTGCAGATGGCCTGACACCCCGGCCTGCCCACCCAGGGAAACATAGTCCCCAAGATTGGTCGAACCCGAAATCCCCACCTGCGCGACCAGGACACAGCCGCGGCCGGTGCGAACATTATGACCGACCTGAACCAGGTTATCGAGACGCGTTCCCGGGCCGAGAACGGTATCACCCAGGCTGCCGCGATCCACACAGCTATTGGCGCCCACCTCAACCCCGTCGCCAAGGATCACGCTGCCCAGCTGCGGCGCAGTCACAAAGCGGCCCTGCGCATCCATGGCAAAGCCAAACCCCTCCTGCCCGATCCGCGCGCCGGCATGCAGGACTACGCCCTTGCCCAGCACCGCATGATGCACAGAGCAATGGTTGTGCAGGGTGCAGCCATCACCCACCACCACCTCGGCCCCAACCAGCGCGAATGGGCCGATCATGCAATCCCGGCCGATCTGCGCGCCCGCCTCGATCACCGCCATCGGCCCGATTTCCGTCCCTTCGCCAATCAGGGCATCGGGGTGGATCACGGCACTGGGATGGATGGTCCCGGCGGGCCTGCGTGGGGGATGAAACAATGCGGCGACTTGCCCGAAGGCGAGGCTGGCTGAGGCGCACACAACCACGAGGGCACTGGAGGGCACATGCGATGCCAAGTCAGCGGTGACCAGTATGAGCCCTGCCCGGCTTTCGGCCAGGGCCTTCGCATAGGAGCGGCTCTCGCAGAAACTGACATCCCCCAACGTGGCGGAAGACAGCGACGCCACGCCTTTGAACAAACGTTGCGGATCGCCTGTACCCTCCCCGCCTGATACGGCGAGGATAGTCGCAAGGGTTTGAGGGCGGGATGGGCCCAGAAAACGGGCTTCCACAGCCATGTCAGGCTCGTCGGCTCAAGCGCGCGGCAATCAGTTGCGGCGCGGTTGCTGGGGCTGTGTAGGCGTGGCCGGGCGGGCGGCCGCAGCAGGGGCAGCCGGCGACGTTGGGGGCAACGAACCATCGGAATCTGGCGCGATGCTTACCTGCCGAAGCACCCGGTTGAATTGCTGCGCCACTTCCTCCGTCAGATCGAAACCCGGATCATTCATGATGACCAACGGACGGGGGATCACCATGTTCACGTTGCGGCTACCAGCCACTTGACGCACCACGCCGGCGAGTCCCTCCTCGATCTGCATCAGGGATTGCTGGGCCGCCTGTTCAATGGCCTGGCTGCGATTGCGGAAGATGCGCTGGCTGTCCGTGATCCGGTCCTGCAATTCACGCTCGCGGTTGCGAATCTGGTCGGGGTTCATCTGCGTGCGCTGGACGGCAAGCGCTTGCTGCGCCTCGCGCCAGCCATTTTGTTCGCGCTGAAGGTCGTCATTGAGGCGCGTCCGGCGCCGCTCGATCTCTTCGCGGACCTGGTTGAAGGCCGTCGAGAGGCGCTGGATTTCGGGGATATCCACGATGCCGATCACCGCGGTCGGTGGTGGCGAACCGGCCGGCAGAGCGGCAGGGCGCGGGGCCTGCTGCTGCTGGGCAGGCCGTTGTGCCGGC
>Ga0105045_10003551_pt1 | contig 13399 bp, 13 predicted proteins | sample MAT02_FD_78089 | JGI IMG/M metagenome (GOLD analysis project Ga0105045, IMG submission 78089) | Freshwater microbial communities from Lake Fryxell liftoff mats and glacier meltwater in Antarctica - MAT-02 (megahit assembly) | ecosystem: Environmental > Aquatic > Freshwater > Ice > Liftoff...
TATCCCCAACGGCTGATCGTACGCATGGTAGGCTATGCCGCCGACACCTTAACCATTGCCGCTCCGAATACAAATTTAGCGATAAGGCTATATCCAAGCCTGGAGCTCAATACCGTTCAGGTGGAAGGCGATCGGGGCGTTTTTTCTATGTCGGCTGCTAATCGGCTTAATACCGAGTCGATCAATCGCGGCATTTTGCGGAAAGCGGCCTGCTGCAACCTCTCGGAAAGTTTCGAAACGTCCGCAACCGTCGATGTAGTTTTAAGCGATGCTATTACCGGAACGCGCCGTATTCAAATGCTTGGACTGGAAGGGATTTATGTCCAAAATCTTTTTCAATCGGTTCCTTTTTCGAGGGGTTTGTCCAATGTGTTGGGTTTCGATCAAATACCAGGGCCGTGGATCAATAGCATTGACCTTACGAAGGGAATTGGTGCAGCAGCCTTGGGATACGAAACGATGACAGGGCAAATCAATCTCGCTTTTCTCGATGCTTCGGAAGGAGAATCCTTGCACCTCGATGCATTTGGCTCGAATCAATCGCGATTTGAAGGCAATGTTATTTATGCCCTGCCGATCAATAAAAAGTGGTCGAATGTCCTGTTTGTCAGTGGATTTACCCAGCAAATGCGACTCGATATGAACGATGATGAGTTTCTGGATATGCCTCTCCGTGAGGGCTTTAATTTTATGGATCAGGTAAAATACAAAGGACTTGATCTCACCGCAAATCTGGCCCTGCGCTATGGCGAAGAAGAGCGTATTTCTGGTCAGGAAAATTACAATTATGGCGACGACTTCGGAACTATGAATGCTTACGGCTTCGGATTGGAAATGCAGCAATACGAAGCGATTGCCGACGTAGAATACGTCCCGCCGCAGCTTGATAAAACCTTCCTTCGCGGAAAGGCAACCTTCAATCGCACGGAGCTTCAATCCTTTTTTGGTAATACAAATTACTTTGGGGTTGAAAATTCTTACAGACTTGGGATAGAAGGGGAGAAGCATATCGGTGAATTTGACGATCATTCGCTCACTGTTGGAATCGATTATTTCGCCGATCAATTTGAAGAAGCTTTGGCAGACTCCGCTTTTTCCCGAAACGAATCGGTGCCAGGTATTTATGCCCAATACGCATATCTGCGCCCCCGTTTTGACGCAATGATCGGGCTGCGCAGCGATTTTCATAATCTGTATGGCACGCAAATAAGCCCACGTTTGCACCTGAAGTATAATTTAAAACCGCTCACTGTAGTTCGCGGTGTTGCCGGACGTGGTTTCCGCGCCCCTAATATGATTGCCGATCAATTTGGGTATTTCGCAAGCGCTCGCCGCATAAATGTGCTCGAAACACCGGATGCCGAAATTTCCTGGAATATGGGAGCTTCCTTTCTTCATAAGTTTAACCTCTGGAAAGGAAAAGAAGCCACATGGAACGTGGACTATTATTTCACGACATTCGAAAATCAATGGATCGCCGACCGTGATTTTGACACCCGGCAATTGATTTTTTACAACCTACGTGGCAATTCGACAGCACATAGCGTCCAAACCGATTTCCAATCAGAGCTGTGGGCGGGGTTCGGATTTAAAGCATCTTATAAATATCAATTCGTGGAGGTAGATTATTTGTCGGGTTCCCTCGAGAAGCCGCTTATTCCAAATCATCGTGCCTTGTTGAACCTTGGTTACACTTCTCCAACGGGTCGATGGTTCCTTGATTTTACGGGCAACTATTATGGGAGCTCCCGCTTGCCCGATACCAGCACGAACCCAGAACAATTCCGCTTGGCGCAACGAGCGGACTCCTATTTCCTTTTCAATACCCAAGCCACTTTCGTGATAAAAGATTTGGAACTCTACGTTGGTTCGGAAAATTTGGCGAATTTTATCCAGGATAATGCCATTATCGATGCCCAAAATCCTTTCGGCTCGAATTTTGACGCTACTATGATTTACGCCCCTTTGAATGGCCGCACGATTTACGCGGGCCTTCGATACAACCTTAAAATAAAGAAAAAATGAAAAGAGCAGCAATGATTTTAGTACTCGCTTTCTCAGCGACTTTTGCCTCAGCGCAGGAAAGCACTCCAGGCGAACTATTACTAAGTAGCAGCGTGGTCTGCGACATGTGTAAGAATGCTATTGAGCAGGGCATGGCCTACACCAAAGGGATAAAGTCGACCAAAGTAAATGTGAAAGAGAATCAAATCTTGGTAAAGTACAACCCCGAAAAGCTTACGGAACAAGAAGTGAAGGAAGCTATTACCGCATTGGGTTATGTGGCCGGCGACATGAAGCCTACCAAGGCAGCTTACGACAAGCTGCACGGTTGCTGCAAGGCGGAGGGCGTTTGTGACTAAGCCCATCATTCACGGCTTAGAAGGCAGAGAGCCCGTTATTGGATTGAACACGTGGATAGCGCCCGGTGCGGTTGTAGTTGGCGAAGTGTATCTGGGCGCCAATTGCAGTATTTGGTACTACGCCGTACTTCGCGCCGACGTCGCGCCGATTCGCATCGGCGATGACACCAATATTCAGGATGGAGCAATGGTACATGCCACCAGGGATAAAAGCGCCACGGTAATTGGCAACCGCGTTACAGTGGGTCATAGAGCGATTATTCATGGCTGCACCATCGAAGACGAAGTCCTGATTGGAATGGGTGCTATCGTGCTCGACAATGCCTATATAGAATCTGGAGCAATTGTAGCCGCCGGAGCGGTTATTTTGGAAAACACGCGTATTCCAGCAGGCACGATCTGGGCGGGAATTCCGGCGAGACAAGTGAAGGTTTTAGACAGTAATATTTCCCGAGAGCGCATGCGCGAAATGGCGGCGAGCTACGTGGGATACAAGGAGTTGTATAGATGAATGTTCGCTCGCATAGGTTAGAACCCGCTCTTCGTTGGGCATTCACTCTGCGATTGTCTAGCGATCACCATCAACGTTTCGTTGGTCATGCGGCCTGCGATTAACATTGCCCCATTGAAAATGAGCTGCGCTTAACCTGAATAAATTGCGAAATGGCCGTTCGGTAAATGCCCTGCGGAGCGCGGAATTGCGTAAAAATTTGAAGTCTTAATCCCATAAATTCTTCCGCTCAAGCTTTATCTTTTTACCGAAAAAGATGGCTGTACTTTCAGCAAAAGATGCCGTGAGATCGCTCACATAAAAGCGGTGGCTAGCTCTACCTTGGGTATTGAGAATACCTCGCCTTTCCAAAATATGGTGGGTATGGCGAGCCACGATTTCGGTGGAGTCAATCACTTCAACACTGTTCTTGTAAAATCGCTCCACTTCCTTCCGGATAAGGGGAAAGTGGGTGCAGCCCAATATCAAACCATCGAGTTCTTTAAGATTTGGTTTCGACAAATAGGAGTCTATAATGGCCTGCGAGATATTATTGCTGAAAAACCCTTCTTCCACCATGCCGACCAAAAGGGGAGTAGCCAACATAGTAACTTGTAATGCTGGATTTTCCTTAGCGATCCGCTTGGCGTAAGAGCGACTGTTGACCGTGGCTTTGGTGGCAATCACCCCGATTTTTCCTTTCTTGAAATGCTCGGCCACGTGGGCTACCGTTGGGTCGATGACATTAATTACTGGAATAATTTTTCCGGCAACTTGCCTCACGCTCGCGGCGGCTATTGCCGAAGCAGTGTTGCAAGCTATTACAATCGCTTTGCAATTTTGATCGATAAGAAATCGAGCGATGCCCGTCGAAAAAGATCGAATGGCTTCTGGCGATTTTTCACCATAAGGCAAGTGAGCGGTATCGCCGAAATATACAATGTCTTCATGGGGCATGGCTCGAGCTATGGCCGCCGCAACCGTAAGGCCACCTATTCCAGAATCGAAAATACCTATGGGTCTTTTATCGCCGCTCATTTCTTATGGCATCGAAGATACGTTTCGCAGGATTTTTCCGATAAAAAAAACACCCCAAATTGGGGTGCTTCATCGATTTTTTCGCTATAACTAAACTTAGATACCGAGTTGGGTCTTAATCATTCCGGTTATATCATCGCCACCGGCATAGAGTAGGGAGCCATTACTGGAATCAAAAATGTACGTAAATGCATTTGTTTTACCCACTTCCTGCGCTGCTTTGCGCACTTTTTCAAGCATTACGTTTAGCAATTCATTCTGCTTTACTTCGATTTCGGAATAGGCCGTTTGTTGAAATTCTTGGATCCGTTTTTCCATATCAGCAATTTCGCTGCGGAGACTCGATTTCATTGCTGTGCTGAGCGTGGTGTCTTGTTGGAACTCAGCCGCTTTTGCCTGGTACGTTTCAACCATGGTGTTGAGACGCGTCTCAAGTTTCTTTTGCAAATCTTGGACTTCTTTTTCAGCTCCTGCGCGCTCCGGGAGCATGCCCACAATTTCTTCAAAATTGGCGTGGCCAAGCTTCTGTGCGGAAGCCAAGTGAGATAATCCAATGGTCAAAAGTGCTAAAATGATCAGCTTCTTCATGTTATGTGTTTGGTGAGTGATAATTAAAAATTATTTGCGCTCGGTTGGCGTATTTTGATCGGGAGTTCGCGTAGATCCTCCTGGTGCAGTAGTGCGGCTGTCTGGCGGAGTGTCAGTATCATTTCCACTGTCGTCGACGCTGTCGTCGCCACCATCGCGGCTACTAATACCGAGTCTGCTCAATACGCGGTCGCTCTTGTCGTAACGCGGATCGGCATATAATATGTTGGACTGGCCAGCTTTGTCGAAAATTACTGAAAAACCGCCACCAGTAGCTACTTCTTTAATGGCCTCAAATATTTGATCTTGTATAGGCTGTATGAGCTCCTGGCGCTTGCTGAACAAGTCGCCATCTACTCCAAATCGCTGCCGCTGCAAGTCCTTTGCTTCTTGCTCGCGACGAACAATCTCGTCTTCTCTTTCTTTGCGAAGCTCTTCGGTGAGGAGCACTTTTTCAGCCTGATAAGCTTTGTAGAGTCGATCGATCGCTTCGTAGCGCGCTTCAATCTCTTTTTGCCACTGTTCCGACATCCGATCGAGCTCTTTTTGAGCGTCTTGGTATGATGAAAGATTTTTTAGAATATACTCTGTATCCACATAGGCGTAGCGCTGTGCGTTGGCCTGCAACAGGCCTGCACAAACGAAGAGAAGGATGAGAATAATACGATTCATGGGCTTTTTAAAACTGGGTGGCGAAATTACCATTTTTATCAGAGTTCTCCAAGATTCATGCCAATGGTAAAGTGGAATTGGCCGCGGGGCATGGCTGCCCTACCCGGCACATCATCGAATCGCCACCCGTAATCGAGCCCGAGTAGGCCGAACATAGGTAAGAAAATTCGGAGACCAGCACCACCGCTTCGGTACAATCGGAAAGCGTCAAAATTTTCAATACCATCATAGGTATTTCCAGCTTCCAAAAAGGTAAGCGCAAATATGGTGGCCGATGGATTTGGCGAGATCAGATACCGGAATTCCATGGTTTGTTTGATTATAATATTCGACCCAGTGAGCGGCGAAAGCGAAAGGTCATCGTAACCGCGCAAACCAATAATCTCACGCCCATCGAGTGCGAAACCGCTCAATGCGGAACCACCTAAATAGAATCGCTCGAACGGTGAGATACCCTTGTCGCGGTTGTAGCTTCCTAAAAAACCGAAACCGCTTCGCACCATCATTACAAATTTAGGCGCCAGCTCATTGTACCACTCGGCTACGACCTTCCATTTGTAATATTCTGCCGAGCGGTAGCGCGTTTGGTCGGTGATATCGCCTGCGTAATCCACGCCATTCCATAGCGAATAGGGGAGCGTAATCTTGGTGTCGAGACGGATGTTCGAGCCGTATCTTGGGAAAATCGGGTCGAATATCGAGTTTCTCGAAATGTTGAAGATGAATGACAAGTTGTTCGAAGTTCCATCGGTCAAGGCGAATGTTCCGGTTCGCGCTTGACTGGTATAGTTTTGAATATCGTAGTACAAGTAGCTAATGCCCGTGAGCATTTGGAAATAATCGTCTGGCCATGGCAGCCGTCGCCCGAGCGATATATTTCCACCTGTAATGAATAACGCTTCTCGTTCCGTGCCGTTTGCTGCATCTTTCTTTGTAACTCCATTGGTCTGTACCGACCGCTGTATTCCTACTGTGAAAGAGTTGGGTTTCTTGCCACCCAGCCAAGGCTCGGTAAACGACATATTATACGATTGGAAGAACCGCCCGTTCGTTTGACCGCGAAGAGATAATCGCTGTCCATCGCCGCTGGGTAATGGCGACCACGCTCCGGGAGTAAACATATTGCGGAGCGAGAAATTGGTGAACGACAAGCCAAGCGTACCAACAATGGTACCCGCTCCAAAACCGCCCGAAAGCTCTACCTGATCCGAAGGCCTTTCGGCAACGGTGTAGATGATGTCTACGGTGCCGTCCTGATCGTTTTGAACAGGGTTAATGCCAAATGCTTCGGGATCGAAATAGCCGAGTTGACTCAACTCCCGCTGGGTTCGGATTATCTCCGAGCGACTAAAAAGATCGCCCGGTTTTGTTCGGATTTCCCGCCGTACCACGTGGTCGTTCGTTTTGGTATTTCCCTTTACGATGATGCGGTTGATGCGATATTGCCGCCCTTCATAAACACGAATTTGAAGATCAATCGTGTCATTCACCACCGACTTTTCGACAGGGATAGCTTGAAACGCCAAATATCCATCGTCGAGATACAGCGAGCTTACATCTCCGCCACTCGGGTTCATAAAAAGGCGTGTATCAAATTTGGTGCGGTCATAAATCTCACCTCTTACAATTCCAAGCACTTCACTTAATTTTTCGGAAGTGTATTTCGTATTCCCAACCCATTCTACATCGCCGAAATAGAATTGATTTCCTTCACGGAGGTAAATGTCGATTCCCACCGTACCATCGGGGTTTCTATAAACCGAATCGTTTTCGATTTTAGCGTTTCGATACCCCAGCGAGTTGTACTTATCGACAACCCCTTTTAGGTCTTCTTGATAGAGCGATGGGAGGTATTTGGAACGTTTGAAGACGTGCAGGATGCTTTTTTCCTTGGTTTTCTTCATCATCCGGGCAAGTTTTTTCTCGCTCAGACTCGATGCACCAATGAAGTTGATATTGCCGATCTTAATTTTGTTCTTGCGATCTACATCAATCACCAGGTAGGCGCTATTTGCCACCAGCGTATCTGGAAATTCGCTGATTTCTACATTGGCGTCGAGAAATCCCTTTTCTTGAAAGTGTTTTTCAATAATGTTCTTCGTATTGTTGAGTGCATTCTCATTGACGATGGTGCCCCGAATCAAATTGATTTTCTCTCGTATACTTTCGGCTTCTCCCTTCGAAAGGCCTTCAAATTTAAAGCGTGAAAGGCGAGCTCTTTCTACTAAATTTACATCAATGAAAATCTCGTTCCCACGGATTTCTGTGATCTCGATCGATATATTGTCAAAGAGTTTTTGTTTCCAAAGGTTCTTGATAGCGCGAGAAGTCTCATCACCCGGGACAGTGATTTTCTGTCCGACGGAAAGGCCGGAAAAGAGGATAATGGCTTGTTGGTCGAAATTGCGGACACCCGAAACCGTAATTCCACCTATGGTGAATTCACGCGGATTGCGGTAATCGACATTGAAATTGCCGATACCCACCTGGGCATGTGCACCCAATGATACGAGTACTATGGCAAAAGCTACGTAGAATTTACGCGGGAAGCTGTTCACTAATTTTTCCAAATCGTCGTTCTCGGTTTTGAAAGTCCACAATAGCCTCAAAAAAATGTTCTTTTTTGAAATCCGGCCAAAGGGTTTCGGTAAAGTACAACTCACTATAGGCGATTTGCCACAGCAAAAAGTTACTGATTCTTTTTTCCCCGCTCGTTCGGATGAGTAACTCCGGGTCGGGTATGTGTTGGGTTTCTAAGTAATTAGCTATTAATTGCTGATCAATTTTTTCTGCATCAATTATTCCCGCTTTTTCGTCGCGCATCATTTGTTTCAGCGCCTTGGTTATCTCCCATCGGGCGCTATAGCTCAGGGCTAAAACTAAGGTGATGCGTGTATTATTTTTTGTTTGGTTTACGGCTTCTGCCAATGCTTCGCGGCATTGTTTGGGCAATAGATCGAGATCGCCAATGGTTTGCAGTCTTACTTGGTTTTCTTGAAGCTCACTGATTTCCTTTAGGATCGTTTGTACCAACAGGTCCATAAGGGCTGCCACTTCTTCCGCTGGTCGATCCCAATTTTCGGTGCTGAATGCGTAGAGCGTCAAATATTCTACACCTATTTCGCTTGCTCCTGTAAGGGCTTCCCGCACTCCATTCACGCCATTCAAGTGCCCGAATACGCGCATCTCACCCTTGGTTTTTGCCCATCGCCCGTTGCCATCCATGATAATGGCTACGTGTCGCGGCAAGCGCTTTGGGTCAATTTGAGATTTTAAGGTCATGGCAAAAACAAGCGTGCAAAGGTCTAAAATTTAGACAAACTCTAAGAAGTAAGTCAATTAAATGCGCCCGGGCACTTTATGCGGGGCTGTCCGATCTTATAAGTGAGCATAAAACCGGTGAAAATGTACCAATCTTTTCGATTACTTTCTCCGCGTTGGTAACCGTTGTTTGTTCCATCATCGCCCAACGGGCTGAGCGATCTATCGGCTAAGATGGCGGCCAAAGGACCATTTTCTTCCGCTATCAAATTATTGTCGGCATAATTTCCACTCACATCGTCCAAATAGTCTGTAAACGTGCGCCGTATACCCCATTCAACGGCTCCACCCAAACTTTTCCAAATATTAAATTTATAGCCGATACCTACCGGAAGACTAATTTGGGTGAGGGTGTATCGATCTTCGAAGCCTTCGATTGACTGTCCTTCGGTGCCGAGTGGTTGTAAGTCCACCCAGCGATCGTTGAACTCGGCCTGCGGATTAAACCGAAATACCGAAAGCCCAAAAAAGAGATAAGGAGTGGAAGGTCGGCGTTCGTCACCAATTTCGTAGGTGAGGAAGTTAATTTCGAGCTGGCCGCTGAATTCAAATATATCAGCGCGAAAAGAAAGATTGCGATTTTGCTGCCAGGCATCATCAGAGTCAGCATCGTCGGCGGAAATACGGCCGTACAACACATTGCCTTTAAAGGCAAGTCGGTCGGTGAAATTATAGCGGTAAATAAGGCCGCCAGCCAGGTTGAAGTTTTGCGGTATGGGGCTGCGCGGATTTAGATCGCCGACGTAATAGGCCGTACCCACCATGCCACCAATTTCATGATATTGCCCGAAGACCGCACCACACAGTAGGAATGCACACGCAAAAACAATCTGCTTCATCGGGTTATAAGCGAGCGAAAGCTTGATTTATTGTATTTCGCCCGCTGCAAAATTAAATTTTTGTTGGGAGTATGGATTGATCACCGTGAGTTAGAACGGTGAGACTGCCGTTTGTTCCATTTCTTGCCAAGGCAAAGCCAAAAAAATACGTCCCTACTTATTTCGCTTATCGAGCCCCCAGCCCAATTTGTTCCGCATATTATTCAAAAAGGTCTGTCCGGGTGCTTGAAGTAAATTAAAGGTGAAACCGGCCTTCGTTATTACTATTTCTTCTTCAGGGGTAATTGACTCCGATCGGCTGTCGAGCGCAATTAGGAAGTTGTCGCTTCGCCCGCGTATGCGCAGGCTGATCTTGGATGTATTTGAAACTACCACAGGGCGCACGTTCAAATTATGCGGAGCGATGGGCGTGATCACTAAATTTTGGGACCCAGGTACAATAATGGGCCCGCCACAACTAAGACTGTAAGCGGTGGAACCAGTAGGAGTAGCCACTATGAGGCCATCGGCCCAGTAGGTGTTCATGAATTCATCGTCGAGGTAGGTCTCGATTTGAATCATCGATGCCGTATCTTTTTTGTGGATGGTTACCTCGTTGAGGGCGTAATTAAAAGCTCCAAAAAGACCGCTGCTGGTGTGCACCTGGAGTAGGGATCGGAGGTCGGAGTGATAGGTATTATCCATTATACTTTTCAGAATTGCTTCGAACTCCGTAATCGCAATGCTCGATATAAACCCTAATCTACCAGCGTTAAGACCGATAACAGGTATCCCGCTATTGCCTACGATGGTGACCGTATCGAGCAGGGTTCCATCGCCACCCACACTTAGTAAAAAGGTGAAACTGGCTATCTCAACCTCCTCGCGGGTGTACGTGGCGCATGGAAGAGTAAGGAGCCCATTATCGCGAAGGAATTGCGCGTATCGCTCATAGATCGCGATTTCGATACCATGATCTGCAAGCGTCTTCATGAGCTGTGGCACTTCTTTGTTGAGCGCATTTTCAAAAGGCTTTCCGTAGATGGCAATTTTCATCAGAACGATTGTTTAAACGCCAAGCGAAATCCGTATTCGTTTAATCCATTTCGATTTACTTCCATCCGCATTACTTTATCGTAGTAGGTTACCAAATCTAGGCCAAAACCAAGACCATAAAGGTATTCATTCACCAATGAATTATTGGCTCGAAAATCGTCGCCATCTACATAGCCAGCATCGAAGAAAAAATTGCCGTAGAGCGCCACGAAGGTTTTCCCGAATTTTTCGTTCTTCACAAAGGGTAGTTTGATCACTTTCGATTGGATCAATTCATACTTAATGTTCGACTGAAATAAGCCGTAGGCGGTGCCATCGATTACATAAAGTTCGTAGCCCCGCACGAAGGAGCTGAAATCCAGACCATTCAGCAAATAATAAGGCGGATTATCCCAATTGGCTTTGAGTGTAATAGCTTGTGCAGCATAGAGCCGGGGAGCTAACTTGTAATGATGCCGGTAAGATGCCACTGTTGTAAATAGCCCGAGGCCTTCCTTGTTTACCAAGCCCAAGCCATCTTGTTGGAGCAGGGCATAAAGCAGAACTCCCTTCAGCGGATAGCGGCGGTAGTCGCGGGTATCGTAGGATAGAAGGTAGGAAGCCCTCAAAAATTGCGATTTGTTTCCACCGCCGGTAAAATAGGCGGGTTGCAGTATCGGCACGCTGTCCTGCACGGTAGCATCAAAATAGGAGAGCTCTATTAAGTGTTTCACAAAAATATTTTCGCGGTAGGTGAGTCCTACTTTATATTGATAGAATTTTTGGGCTTTTTCTTCCGGGTTTTCGTAAAAAAGACGTTCGTTTTCGAAAGTATTGTAGGTAATTTGCTCATTTTCGAAATAGCCAGCACTTAGGTTAAGTCCGAGTGTTTGGTCGCGGTTCAAGTTGGGAATATTATACCCTATGCTGAATCTTTTGGTGTATCCAAACCGCGCTAAAAGCGAGAGTTTTTGATTCAGCCCCAATACGTTTGAATGGCTAACCGACACACCATAATTGAGCCAGCGCAGATCAGGATCCTTGAGCCAGGTGTTAAAATTTTGCTGTGCCAGTTCAAGTATTGGCAATGGGTAAATGTACCATCGTTCCTGTACGGTAATAAGTACGAGTATGTCATTATTTCCAAGTTGTATAGGTTCGGCCGATACAAAATTGAAGAGCGACAAGTTCATAATATTGTTGCGCGATTGCTCCAGAGCCGCTTTAATATTGCCCCAGTACAAGGTGTCGCCCACTGCGATAGTCATTTCGCGTAAGATGATTCGCTCCCTTGTTTTGTCATTGCCCGATATTACTATATCAGCGATCACTTTCTGTCCGATGGTGTCGGTGTTTAATTGAGCAACCTGATTTTGGGCCAAAATCCCCAGGGGCAGGCCCGCAAGAAGGCATACTAAGATCGTCAGGCGCATCAAAGGCAATCAGATATTCAAATACCGCATCAGCTCGTCGAACCGCGATTGTATTACACCGTCGTATGTAGATTGATGGAAAGATGCGGCCACCTGATACTCGTACCGGGCGAATGTTTGGAGCACAGCATCCATATTATTGCGGTTGATCTTCAGGGTAATTTCCATTTTCATGCTATCGGGCACCGAAGTGACGTTGGCGCTTAAGATGCGCGCGTCGTTGCTCTCCACTATCTGCGCTATCTCGCTGAGTGAATAGTCGTTCTGATTTATTTCGAGCACTAAAATCCCACCATGCTCCTTCATAGCGGCAATTTTCGATAACTCGCGCACCAGGCAATAAATGCTAATTACACCACTGTATTTCAAGTCTTTATCGAGAACGGGAATGGCGCTTAACTGAAATTCGGCGGCGATATTCACAACGTCATACACGTGCTGCTCTTCCTTTACATACACCTTCATAAGGCTATCGGCGATGGTGGAAAGCGGAGCTTCGAAATTCTCAATTTCCATTACCCGCGTGTCAGAAAGCAGACCCAAAAATTGGTTGTTTTCCACTACGGGTAGGTGTTTCATTTTATACTCATCGAGCAGCTGCATCGCCAAAAGCGCATTGTCGCTGCCGTTGAGTGTTGGTATTTCATCACTTATTAAATCTCCTGCGCGCATAGCTTGATTTTAATGAGCTAAATAGGTGGCTTAAACCCCTAACTTTGCCCCTGTAATTGGCGAAATATACTGTAAAATAGAATGGCAAAGTTAAGCGTGAACATTAACAAATTCGCAACCCTGCGCAATGCAAGGGGCGGAAACAACCCCGATTTATGTCAAATCGTTACCGATTGTCAACGGTTCGGAGCCGAGGGTATCACTATTCACCCGCGCCCCGATGAGCGCCACATTACCACTGCAGATGTGTACAATCTAAAACCATTGATCACTACCGAGTACAATATAGAAGGCTATCCCGACGAACGATTCATGAAGCTCGTAGCAGATACCAAGCCCGAGCAAGCCACCTCGTACCCGATGGTCCCCACGTGCTCACTTCTAATGCCGGCTGGGATACACGGGCGCATCTCGACTTCCTAAAAGTGGTGGTGACCCAACTAAAATCTTACGGAGCCAGAGTGAGTATCTTTCTAGATCCCGACCCGGAATTAATTCCTTTTGCGGCTGAAACAGGCGCCGATCGAATAGAACTCTATACCGAGCAATACGCCACCGGCTTCAAGTACGATCGCGATAAAGCCATTGCGCCTTATGTAGCCACAGCAAAAGCAGCAGCAAGCTACGGACTGGGCATTAATGCAGGTCATGATCTCGATTTGGATAATCTCCGCTTTTTTCAACAGTCAATCCCCAATTTATTAGAAGTATCTATCGGCCATGCACTGGTTTGCAATGCACTTTACCTGGGTTTAGAAAACTCTATTGCCATGTATAAAAGGTGTTTGATGTGAAATTATCCACGCGTATAATGGGCGATGGAGCTCCTTTAATTGTGCTTCATGGTCTCTTCGGTTCGGGCGATAATTGGCAGTCGCTGGCTAAACTGTGGAGTGAGTCCTTCCGGGTTATCTTGGTCGATCAGCGCAATCATGGCAGGTCGCCCCGTTCTGATAATTTTAATTACGA
>Ga0105045_10003553_pt1 | contig 13395 bp, 6 predicted proteins | sample MAT02_FD_78089 | JGI IMG/M metagenome (GOLD analysis project Ga0105045, IMG submission 78089) | Freshwater microbial communities from Lake Fryxell liftoff mats and glacier meltwater in Antarctica - MAT-02 (megahit assembly) | ecosystem: Environmental > Aquatic > Freshwater > Ice > Liftoff...
GGATGCGTCTATCGACAACGTGTTGCATACGCTGGTTGAAGCCTTTATTCTGGTGTTCATCATTGTATTCCTGTTTTTGCAGGACTGGCGCGCCACGCTGATCTGCGCGTTGGCCGTACCGGTAGCCCTCATTGGTACGTTTGCGTTTATGAGCGTCATTGGTTTCTCCATTAACCTGCTTACGCTGTTCGCGCTTGTGCTGGCCATCGGTATCGTGGTCGATAACGCCATTGTGGTGGTAGAGGCCGTACACGCCAAGATGGAGAACGACCATGTTGGGGCGCGGCAGGCTACGTTTGGGGCCATGGGCGAAATTTCCGGGGCCATTGTGGCTATTACGCTGGTCATGTCGGCGGTGTTTGTTCCGGTCGCGTTTATGAGCGGACCAGTGGGGGTATTTTACCGACAGTTCTCGCTGACCCTGGCCATCTCCATTGTCATTTCGGGCGTCAATGCCCTTACGCTAACGCCCGCGCTGTGCGCCATTCTGCTTCGTCCGCACCAGGAAGGCGGCAAAAAGGGGCTGTTGGGTCGTTTCTTCGCCCGGTTTAACGCAGGCTACGAAAAACTGGCTAACTGGTACAGTGGTTTGTTGCGTCCCCTGCTCAACCGGAGTGTCATTACCTGGGGCATACTGGCCGCGTTTATACTTGGCACGTGGGGTGTCAACATCTTTCTGCCCAGCGGCTTTATTCCCACCGAGGATCAGGGCATGATCTACGCCAACGTAACTACCCCTGCTGGGGCTACTGTGTCGCGGACGGAGAAAGTGCTGGACGAGATCGAGGCCATTGCCCGCAAAGAGAACGCCGTGGAAAACGTATCGACGCTGGCCGGCTATAGCCTGCTGACCGACGGTGCCGGTGCCTCCTATGGCATGGGTATGATTAACCTCAAGCCCTGGGATCAGCGTGAAGAGTCGATGCAGGACATGATTGCCAAACTGGAAGAAAAGGCCAAAACCATTACTGACGCCAGCATCCAGTTTTTTCCACCGCCCACCGTGCCGGGTTTTGGTAACGCCAGTGGATTTGAGTTACGCCTGCTCGACGTGGGCCGGAGTGGCAATTTGCAGAAGATGACCGACGTCAATAAATCGTTTATCGAGGCCCTCGGTAAGCGACCCGAAGTACGCAACGCCTTTACCAGTTTCGACCCCAACTTTCCGCAGTACATGATCCACGTCGATCAGGAAAAAGCGGCTCAGAAAGGGGTTTCGATTGACAATGCCATGAGTACGCTGCAAACGCTGATGGGCAGTTACTACGCATCGAACTTTATCCGGTTCGGGCAGATGTATAAGGTCTATGTACAGGCCGATCCCAGCTACCGCACCAAGCCGGAAGACGTGCTGACGATGCGTGTCAAGAATGATCAGGGCGAAATGGTACCCTATTCCAATTTTATTCGACTCGAACGCGTTTACGGGCCGGAGCAGCTTACCCGCTATAATATGTACACCTCGGCCATGATCAATGGCGAGGCCGCCCCAGGCTACAGCAGTGGCGACGCCATTACGGCCATTGAAGAAGTGGCAAAAGAAACGCTGCCCAAAGGCTTCAGTTTCGAATGGTCGGGTATGACGCGCGAGGAAGTGCTGTCTGGCGATCAGGCGCTGTATATTTTCGCCATCTGTCTGGTATTCGTGTATCTGCTGCTGGTGGCTCAGTATGAAAGTATGCTGTTGCCACTGCCGGTTATTCTGTCGCTACCTACGGGTATCTTCGGATCGTTCCTGCTGTTGCAGGTGCTGGGGCTGCAAAACAATATTTACGCGCAGGTTGCGCTGGTCATGCTGATTGGGTTGCTGGGTAAAAACGCCATTCTGATTGTGGAGTTTGCCAACCAGCGGCAGCATGAGGGGGTACCCATTGTGAAGGCCGCTATTGAGGGTGCCGTGTCCCGTCTGCGCCCTATTTTGATGACCTCGTTTGCGTTCATCGCCGGCCTGATTCCGCTCATGCTGGCAACGGGGGCCGGTGCCGTAGGAAACCGCTCTATTGGTACGGCAGCAGCGGGGGGCATGCTCACCGGTACTATTTTTGGGCTGTTCGTGATTCCGGGTCTGTACGTGTTCTTCGCTAAGATTGGTGAGCGGTTCGGGACCAAAAAGCCCACCGATACCAACGACACGGATCTAAACCCTCACGATACGCCTACGTACTCACAATCACCCGTTCATGCAAACGGCGTCCTTGTTCAGGACTAATTCTCAGGTTATTTACCACGTGTCATTTTATAGTCATTAGTCGTCATTGACTATTTACAAAACCAATGGCGTGCGGTAAATAACTATAAATGACAACCGATGCCCAGGAATGACACGTAGTAAATGAAACTATTATTACACACAGTGAGTCACCGCCAACCCAGTTTAATGCAACGTTTACTAACATTTTCCGTCCTTTTCATTTCTATCACCAGTTGCCAGCGCACGTTTCAGCCGCTCGAACGGCCCGAATCCCGCCCTACGCCCGTCTCATTTGCCGCTGACAGCAGCCAGACGGGCAGCATAACCGACCAGAACTGGCGAACATTCTTCGCTGAGCCAGACCTGGTGCAGTTAATCGACACCGCCCTGGCCAGTAATATCGATCTGCAAATTGCTATGCAACGCATTGAACAGGCGCGGGCCGCTTTCCAGTACAGCGAAGGGTATCTGTTTCCACAGGTGAATCTGGCCGGTTCGGCAGGCGTGGACCGGTTCGGGCGCAATACACTGAACGGCGTAGGAAACTTCGATACCAACCTTTCACCCAATATCAGAGGTAACCTGGTCATCCCTAACCCCACCCCTGACTACTTTCTTGGAGCCAGAAGTACCTGGGAAATTGACCTCTGGGGCAAACTCCGCAACCGGCGCAAAGCGGCCTACACGCGTTTTCTGGCATCGGAAGAGGGCCGTCGGCTAATCGTGACGTCGCTGGTGGCCGACATTGCCCGGTATTATTACGATCTGCTCGCGCTGGATGCCGAACTGGAAATCCTCCAAAAGAACATCAACCTCCAGAAGCGGGCCGTTGAACTGGTAGAGGTGCAGAAACAGGCCGGGCGCGTAACGGAACTGGCCGTGCAGCAGTTTACGGCACAGTTGCTGAACACGCAGGGCCGCAAAAGCCTGATTCAGCAGCAGATCGTTGCTACCGAAAATGCCATTAACCGCCTGCTGGGCCGGTTTCCGCAGCCCATCGCCCGGGGTACATCGTTGCTGGACCGCGAGCTGCCCGGTCAGGCACTGACCGGACTGCCCCGTCAGATGATCAACCGCCGACCCGATATCCGCCAGGCCGAACTTGAACTTCAGGCTGCCAATATTGACATTGACGTAACGCGGGCCGCGTTTCTGCCCAGTCTGAATCTGAACGCCTACGTTGGTTTCAACTCCTACCGGCTTGCTACGCTGCTCGATCCCGCTTCGTTAACCGCTGGCATACTGGGTGGCTTAACGGCTCCGGTGTTTAACCGCCGATTTCTGAAGGCCGACCTGCGTCAGTCTATTGCCGTGAGTCGCGAAGCATTTTACCGGTATCGGCAAACCGTGCAGACCGGATTCAGCGAGGTTGTGACGAGTGTACGGGGTATAGAAAACTACCGGAACGCTGCCGATTTTCAGGCGCAGGAAGTAGCCGTATTGCGCAAAGCCGTGCTGACGTCAAACGACCTGCTGGCGGGTGGCTATGCCTCGTATCTGGAGGTGATTACGGCGCAGCGCAGCGTACTGGAGGCCGAACTGACGCTGATCAGCACGAAGCAGTCGCAATTCCTGGCCCTGACCGATCTGTACCGCGCGCTGGGTGGCGGCTGGGAATAAGACAGGATGCGATTACGGACGTTGACAAGGCCGGTAAGTAATCTGATTCAGAATGCCCTGGAGTAGTAGGGTAATAAATGGGCGTTTGTGACTTTATGACAGCGGAGAGCCGCTAAAAAAAACGGGACTTTGCTCCGGTTCTTTACCATAGAGACCGGGGCAGAAGATTCAGCAGGTTGCAGAACGTAACGGTTTCCCAAAACGGCTCAACTATGCGATACCAGCGTCTCTTAATAGGATTGATATCCTTAAGCATAGTAGGTTGCCAGCCCAACCTGCCCGACGAGGTGAACAGTGCCATGACGCTGCTGCCCGCTGAACTGGATTATAACCAGCACGTAAAACCTATCCTGTCCGATAAGTGCTTTGCCTGTCATGGACCCGATCAGGCCAAGCAGAAAGCGGGCCTGCGCCTGGACCTGGCCAGCAACGCCTACGACGACCTGCCCGAAAGCCCCGGTAAGGTGGCCATCGACCCCGGCAGTCTGAAAAATAGCGAGGTGTTCCGGCGCATCCTCTCCAGCGACCCCGACGTGGTGATGCCCACGCCCGAATCGCACCTGAGCCTGACGGCTTACGAAAAAGCTGTGCTTGTCAAATGGATTCAGGAGGGAGCCGAATACAAACCCCACTGGGCGTTTGTAAAGCCCGAACTGCCTGAAATCCCCTCCATATACAACGAAGACTGGGCCAAAAATCCCATTGACAATTTCGTGGCCGCCAAACTGGCCGAGAATAAACTCAGCCCGGCCCCCGAAGTTAGTCGCGAGTTGCTCATCCGGCGCGTCACGCTCGATTTGACCGGACTGCCGCCCACACTGGCCGACATTGACGCGTTTATGGCTGACAAAAGCACAAACGCCTACGAGAAATTAGTGGATAGGCTCCTCAAATCGCCCCACTACGGCGAGCGTATGGCCGCCGACTGGCTCGACCTGGCCCGCTTTGCCGATTCGCATGGCTATACCGTTGACCGCCTGCGCGATATGTCGCCCTACCGCGACTGGGTCATCAACGCCTTCAATAAAAATCAGCCCTACGACCAGTTTATCCACCACCAGCTGGCGGGCGATCTGATGCCCGGCCCAAACGGGACCAGGCCCACCAAAGCGATGCGGATTGCTACGGCTTTCAATCGCAATCACCAGCAGAATCTGGAGGGGGGCATTGTGGAGGAAGAGTTCCAGCGGGAGTACGTGCTGGATCGTACCAACACGCTGGGCGATGCGTTTCTGGGGCTACCGGTGGGCTGCGCCCGCTGCCATGACCATAAGTATGACCCCATTTCACAGAAGAATTATTACGAGTTGTCCAGCTTTTTTAACAACGTAGAAGAAGCGGGTCAGATCTCGTGGGACGATGCCATGCCCTCGCCTACCATGCTGCTACCTACCAAAAAGCAGGAGCAGCTGATGCACTTCATCCAAACCAGAATCGGTCAGCAGCGTGCGCAGGTGGCAGCTGTTCAGCAGCAGGGTGCGGTAGCGTTTGGGCAGTGGGTTAGCCAGGGCGGATACGCGTCGCTGCAACAGGAGGGGTATCCCAAAAATGGCCTGATGGCGCGGTACAGCTTTGAGGGAAAAAAGCTATTTAACGAAGTAACCCGGAGAGATACGGCCCAGCTCAAACGCGAAACCGGCCCGGAACCCGAACAATGGACCACCGGCCACCATGGGCAGGGACTGAAACTCAACGGCGATGCCTGGCTGGACCTCGGCAAGGTGGGTATCTTCAGCAAGTCGGAACCGTTCAGCGTGGGGCTTTGGATCAATGTTCCGACCGGTATGAAAGAAGGCGTGGTTTTCCACAAAGGGCAGGCCGAACGGCTTTATAACTTCCGGGGCTACCATGTCTATCTTCGCAACGGTAAACTCGAGTTGAGCATGGCGCACGTGGCACCGTCCAACGCCATCACCAAAATCACCACCAAACTCGTACCCCGCGATCGGTGGCTGCAACTCACCATCACCTCCGACGGCTCGGGCCGGGCCGCCGGGCTGCGGTTGTACGTAAATGGTATTGACCAGCCCATGTTTACGAAGATGGACCAGCTTACCAAGGATATTCTCTTCGACGAGAAAAAGGTAAAACCCCAGCCGGGTCTGCAAATTGGGGGCTGGTACCGGGGTACGGGCTTTAAAGATGGGTTGATTGACGATATTGTGGTCTATAACCGTACCCTTACGTCCTTCGAAATTGCGCTCCTGGCCGAACGCGCCCGCTGGTCGGCCATAGCCGCCAAACAGCCCGCACAGCTGACCGCCAATGATCGGAAGGTGTTGAGCGATTACTACTTCTCCGCCGTTCACGCACCTACATTGCTGGCCCGGAAAGCTCTGATGCAGAGTCGCCAGATACTGGCCGATAGTACGGATAAGGTACAGGAACTGATGGTGATGCAGGAGTCGGCCACGCCCAAACAAACCTACCTGCTGAAGCGGGGGGTCTATGACGCGCCGGGCGAAAAAGTGTATCCCAATATGCCGGAAGCTATTTTTGCCTTTGCTGAAAACCTGCCCAAAAATCGCTACGGGCTGGCGCAATGGCTCACCGATAAGGATAATCCCCTCACGGCACGGGTGGCCGTAAACCGCTACTGGCAGTTGTTTTTTGGCACTGGCATCGTGAAAACAACCGAAGACTTCGGCAACCAGGGCGAACTGCCCTCGCATCCCAAACTCCTCGATTATCTGGCCATTACGTTCCAGTCGCAGGGCTGGAATGTGAAGCAATTAACAAAACTGATGGTCATGTCGGCCACCTATCGGCAGGACTCCCGCGCCAGCCGCGACCTGCTCGATAAAGACCCGCAAAACCGGTTGTTGGCCCGTGGCCCCGCCCGCCGATTGTCGGCAGAAATGATGCGCGACAATGCGCTGGCGGCCAGTGGACTGATGAACTACGAGGTAGGCGGGCGTAGTATAAAACCTTATCAGCCCGAAGGCCTGTGGCGCATCAACTCCGCCACGTACGAACCAGACAGCGGGGCCATCGTCTATAAACGAAGCGTGTATGTGCTGGTAAAACGCTCCGTGCCGAACCCTACACTCGGTACGTTCGACGCCCCATCGCGGAGTTTCTGTACGGTTCGGCGGCAGAAGACCAATACCCCCTTGCAGGCTCTCGTTACGCTCAACGACCCCACCTTTGTGGAAGCCGCCAACGTACTGGGCGAACAGATGACCCGGCAGAGCGACGAAAAACAGGCTATTACGCTGGCCTACCGCAAACTGACGGGTTGTTGGCCCACCCGCCCGGAGGTGGTCCTGCTGGCGAAGCTGCAGGCCGCCCAGCTTGCCCGGTTCAGCAAAACGCCCGGTAAAGCAACCGGCTGGCTGCGGGCCGGACAGTACCGGATAGACCCCGCGCTGAATGCCGCCCAGGTGGCCGCCAATGGGGTAGTGGCCAGTACGATTATGAATTCCGACGCCACGCTTACCAAACGATAAACGCCATGTCACACCATCATCACGATGACGAGTTCCGAATCCATACACCGGAGTTTACTAAGCTCAACGAAAAACTGGATCGCCGACGGTTCCTGACCAAAACTACGCTGGGTTTGGGTGCGCTGGCCGTTGGCTCGCTGTGGGGCGGACAGCGGTTGTTGGCGGGCATATATAAAGCACCTAACGAACTCACTGAAGCTACACAGGACGCCATTTTGAAAGCGTTGCCCCACTTTGCGCCCAAAGCCAAACGGGTGGTGTATATGTTTATGAGTGGCGGGCCGTCGCAGTTCGAAACCTTCGATTACAAGCCTAAGCTGGCCGCTATGTTTGGCCAGTCCCTGCCCGATTCGGTCAGAAAAGGGCAGCGACTTACGGGCATGAGTGCCAACCAGAGCAGCCTGCCCATTGCGCCTTCGGTCTATAATTTTAGTCAGCATGGCAAATCGAATACGTGGGTGAGCGAACTACTGCCCTACACGGCGGGGGTGGTGGACGATCTGTGCATCATCAAATCGCTTTATACCGAGCAGATCAATCACGACCCGGCCATTACGTTTTTTCAGACCGGCAACCAGTTGCCGGGCCGCCCGTCCATTGGCTCGTGGGTGAGTTACGGGCTGGGTTCCAGCAATGAGAACCTGCCCACGTTCATCTCCATGATTTCTAAAAACGGCAACGACCAGCCGCTGTACTCCCGGTTGTGGGGTAGTGGTTTCCTGCCCACCCGCTACGAGGGCGTTCAGTTCCGGTCGGGCAAAGACCCGGTGCTGTTTCTCAACAATCCCGAAGGCTACGACGGCACCGACCGTCAGGAAATGCTGACATACCTGAAGCAACTCAACGATATGCAGCAAAGCGGCTTTGGCGATCCCGAAATAGACAACCGCATGGCGCAGTACGAAATGGCGTACCGGATGCAGACCTCCGTGCCGGATGTGATGAGCGTAGCGGGCGAACCCGACGAAGTATTCGATCTCTACGGTCCCGACAGCCGCGACCCCGGCACCTACGCGGCCAACTGCCTGCTGGCCCGCAAGCTGCTGGAGAAAGACGTGAAGTTTGTGCAGTTGTACCACCAGGGCTGGGATCAGCACGGTGGGTTGCCGGGAGGCATCAAAAACCAGTGTAAAAACGTGGATCAGGCCACGGCAGCCTTAGTTACAGACCTGAAACGGCGGGGGATGCTGGACGATACGCTGGTGATCTGGGGCGGTGAATTTGGCCGGACAGTGTATTCGCAGGGCAAACTAACCAAAGACAACTACGGACGCGACCACCACCCGCGCTGCTTTACGATGTGGATGGCGGGGGCGGGGGTGAAAGCGGGGATCACCTACGGCGAGACAGATGATTTCAGCTACAACATCACCCGAAATCCGGTTCACGTCCACGATTTTCAGGCTACGCTGCTGCACCTGATGGGTATTGACCATGAGCAGCTCACGTTCAAGAGTCAGGGCCGACGCTTCCGCCTGACCGACGTACACGGCAAGGTGGTTCGTGATATACTCTCCTGAACACCCGATTATCGACGTATCTGCGCTTCCCTGCTTTATGACGTACCAACCCCTCACTATTTCTACCCCCGGTCGTATCTGCCTGTTTGGCGAACATCAGGATTACCTCGGACTTCCCGTCATTGCCGCAGCCATATCCTGCCGGATTCAGATTGCTGCCGAACGCACCATCAGTCAAACAGTGCAACTTTGTCTGCCGGACGTTAACGGCTCCGAACAGTTTAGCCTGGCCGATGTACCCCTGACCTACCAGCATGACCGCGATTATTTCCGTAGTGCCGTTAACGTACTGCTGCGTCAGGGCTTTCAGTTTAGCGGGGGTATCACTGGCGAAGTGCGGGGGAATATTCCTATCAATGCCGGTACGTCCAGCTCGTCGGCCCTGCTCATTAGCTGGCTGAATGTACTGACCCGGTTAGCCGATAATCCACAAATACTGGCCCCCACCCAACTGGCCGAACTGGCCTACGAAGCCGAGGTGCTTGAGTTTGGTGAGCCGGGGGGCATGATGGACCACTACTCGACCGCTGTGGGTGGGGTCATCTACCTGGCGTCGCAGCCCGCTATCCGGCTGGAAACCTACCACCCGCCCCTTGGTACGTTCGTGCTGGGAGACTCACAGGAGCCGAAAGATACGATTGGTATTCTGGGACGGGTAAAATACGGTATGTTGCGGATTATCGATCAGCTGACAAAACTGGACCCGTCGTTCTCCCTGCATACTACGTCCAGTACGGCCATTGCCGAATACAAAGACGTACTGCCGAAAGATGACTATATCCTGCTAAGCGGTACAATGGCCAACCGCGACCTGCTGCGGGAGGCCCTGACGCTTCTCCGGGCTACCGATGGTTCGTTGGATGATGCCCGTTTTGGTCGGTTACTAACCGAACATCACGCCCACCTGCGCGACGCCCAGCGGATTTCGACGCCTAAAATTGACCGGATGCTCGATGCAGCCCTGACGGCTGGTGCGCTGGGCGGCAAGATAAACGGATCGGGTGGGGGCGGCTGCCTGTTTGTGTATGCACCCAACCAACCCGAAGACGTAGCCGAAGCCATTGAACGCGAAGGTGGTCGTGTCTATATCGTCTCGGTCGATACCGGAACGACCTCCATCGAACACGAAAAGATGCCCGTCTGAAGGTACGTAATAGGAACCCTACAGCGAGTTAAGAAGAGCTTTGGCCGGTTTCAGCGCATCAGCCGCCGGTGTATTGGTCAGTACCGATACATCGAATTGACTCAGGGCTTTTTCGAGTCGTTGCGCCTTCGCTGTCTGACCGTTCGCAGCAAACTCATCGCGCAGGATGCGTATTTTTTCGTAATCCTGAATGCCCTCAATGAGCCGCTCGAAGCGGATAGACGTGCGCGGGCCGGGATAAACGATGTACGTATCACCAGCGGCCCAGGTTCGGAAACGGGAATCGCGCAGTGGGTCTTTCACCCAGCAGTTATACGCCCAGCGCAGGTAACCGTTGTACCCTTTATGAGCTGAATACCAACTGATAAACGTTGCTTCGGCGGGGGGCGAAAAGGTAAACGTATTCGGGTAGCGTTCAGCACAGCAGGTGTAGTAGGTGGTGTTGACCCCCGCCTGCCGACGGCGTTGCATGGTAGCTGCATCAACCGTCTGGTTGGTGGCAACGGAGTAGTCAATCAGGTCGGATTCAAGTTCGGGATGGTAATTGCCCGCCAGCGAGACCTGGAAATTCGTATCGACCCCCTTAATCAGGGCCAGAGCCTGCTGCATGGCTTTCATGGGCCGCTCGTCCATCGCGATGGTCGTTTTTTCAAACCAGCCTTTCTCTTTCAGATGCTTGGCGAAGTCGGTCAGCATGGGCCGCCAGTGCGCTTCGTATTCGGGCGTACCCGTCCGGGCGATCAGGAACGTATCTTTTCGGGCAGCCTCATCGTAGTAGCTGAATTTCAGATTCCAGGGAATCATGCTGTAGCAGTTGATGAATTTATCAATGCCGAGGTCCATCATGTAACTTACCCACTGGTCGAAAATCGTGTAGTCATACACCCAGCTACCGTCTTTCTTCTTCGTCCAGCTCACCATCGACCCATACACGTCTTCCGTCTGACTGCGCCAGGGATCATTGATGATTGTGGCTGTAATGGACTTTTGCCCGGCGTCGGCCAGCATCTTCATGTACGGTCGCATGAGGTCCATGTGTTCCTTCGACCACACCTTTACGCCGTGTATCCGCGCTACCGAGTACGGATTCTGCCACAAATCGAGGTGGAACGCCCAGTCTTTCGGCGCGGGCAGGAGCCGGTTCTGCACATCGACGCTGTACGACAGAACAAGTGGTTTATCCATTGACGGACTCGTGGCGGTGAGTGTACCCACGTAATGCCCGGCCACTGCATTGGGTGGCACCGCAACACTCAGCCAGACCGGTTGCGCGGTTTGCTGCGGAACGTCCCGCACCTGAACCAGGTCGATAGGGTCTGCCACCAGCGACGAGTCATACTTGCCGATGGGTCGCTCGTCGCAATTGTTTCCCTCAGGGCTTGGCCCATCCGTCATGACGTACCGGACGAAACGGGCCGAAACCTGGCTTGCCGGAATGGTATGGCCTTTATTGTCTTTCAGTTCCGACCAGCTCAGCTTTACCTGAGACATGGCAGAAAGGCTCCAGAGCAGGGCCTGCGTATGCACCTTCTCACCTTTCCAGGCGTTGGCGTTCCAGCCCGCCTGTACCAGTGCCGGATTAGGAGCCGCGTGTTTTTCGTGCCGTACATCAGCCGTTGTAAAGCTGAAATAATGCCCGGCTTTTACGGCTGACCAACTGGCTTTGTCTGCTGGTTTCGGATCGGACAACTCCCGATACGAAACCAGGTTTATCGGTTGGGCGAATACTCCGCAGGACAGGAGCAGAAGAAAAAGGGTTATGGGAACTCTCATACTGAGTTTATAAAAGATGAAAGGAGCCTGAACGCCGGGTGAATTGTACGTACAGATAGCAGATGGTTTTGATAAAGATAAATAATAAGAATTAATATTCAGCGATGTTTGTGCAGTTCCGAACAAAAGCTCGGATATACAGAGCTGCTGATTTCAGCAACCTCAAGCCGCACTTATACAGGATCCATTGATGGCAGCTCGGGCTTTTATTTTCTACTTGTGTATTTTAATAGTAACCGTGACGGTAGATTTGAATCAATTTGCTCTTCTATTATTTTATTCTTATTCAATCATAAAATGATAATTTCGTGTCATTTCACTTTTTCATTGAGATAGAAATACCATTTTTACTTGTTTTGTTAAACATACGTTGGTAATTTATTATGTTGTCTTGTCGCCTTGAATATATACTCGCTGTATAAATTTCTTTTCCAATAAGAAGAAAAATGTAAATACCAATAACTGGTTAAGGAAGGCGATAGCAAGGCCATAGGTGCTGCCATACCAAATGGCCAGGCCATAAGCCTGAATTTGCCCAATGCCGTACATGGGATTAGCAAAATATTTGTAGGGGCCACTAACTACAAAATTGCATATCTTCCTCCCTAAGAACATGTCTTTCCAATAATAAATATCCCACCCTACTACTTGTGCAGCCCAGAGCTTAATCACAAATCCGAAGAGGATAATTACACCAATTATATACTTAAAGTACTCCATATATATTATCTCAAAACTTCCAGCTGTGACAACAGACAGGTAGCTAATAGATGCCGCATTATGATAAAAGCAAAAAGCCAATATCCCTTCAAATCTTAGATATCCATCTTCTTCGCCATATTTAGTTATGAACTTGTTCCTCCATCCATGCTTTCTAAGACATAGTGTGATGAAACCTATATAAGATAGAGTACTCACTACGAAATAGCTAAGAGCTAATTCTGTACTAACGTGTGTGCTTGTGCTGAGATATACAGTTAGTAATACTGATAATCCCATAAATATGGATCGAAGTACTGTGGCATGGTCAGTTCTAAAGCCTGATATTGCAAGTATAGTTTTTACGTACTGTACTATTGATTGAACTATCTTCATTCTGATTCAATTATTCGTGATTTTTAAAAACAGATTTTATTCGGAATAATTGACATTAATCATGCGCAAGCGCAACCATTGAGCTTTCATTCTGGTTTTGGACCTTTTGAAACAATCGTTCTCATCAGGCCAGGAAACCACCGCTGCAACCAAACAAAAACTCTCCCGTGGGTTGTGAAAATATAATTTCTTCTTCGCTTCATTATGGCCTTCACCATAATTTTTGCAGCTTTATCCGTTGGCCACATTAAGTTTGATGGACGGGGATCTGGACGTTCAGGATGCCAAACCCCTTCATTATCAATTCTGGCAATCTCCGACACAACAAATCCAGGATGTATGGTAGTACAACTCACACCGGTACCCTTCAATTCAACCTGCAATGTCAGACCAATTGAATGTACAGCAGCTTTTGAAGCACCATAGGCTCCGACATTAGGATTAGGAAGATAAGCTCCTACACTGCCCACTAAACCAATTCGACCCTGGTTTTGCTTCAAATGTGGCAGGGTATATTTTACCGTCAAGGCTAACCCGGTGACATTACCTTGTAATTGCCTGTTCCAATCTTTTGCAGTCAACTTATCTATACTTCCAAAAACA